>WBZU01001398.1_pt1 | contig 18156 bp, 14 predicted proteins | sample 5204311 | NCBI WGS metagenome assembly WBZU01 (sample SAMN12344359, study PRJNA552823) | activated sludge metagenome | biome: Activated sludge suspended growth; feature: Nitrification reactor; material: Wastewater; isolation source: activated sludge from nitrification reactor of wastewater... | reverse complement strand
GTGGGTTGATTGCGCTGCAGATCCAATTGGTATCTTGCCACCCCCAGAAGGTATCAGTGGACGGAACGTCGCTGGACATGCAGACAACGTCGGTATCGACCCACCAGCCGCCATTACGACGCAGCAAGTCGTAACGGAAAAGATTGGAGAACGCCGAGACGCTCCCTTGGCTTCCGTTCGGCTGCCGATAATAGAACACACGGTCGGACGACAGAATTCTGCCGGCATCGAGCAGCTGGGCTCCAGCCGGTAGCTCCAGTAGCTCCGAATACGAATAAAGATGGTAGTCGTGCCCGTGATCGAGAAAAGATTTGATAGATAGAGCCACGAATTTAGGCAATCTCTCACCATGCCAGAAGCTTTGAAACAGCGCCATGCCTGTTAATCCCCGACTACCGCTCAGTTCATACCTACAACGTTACACCCGGAGGGCCTGTCGTCGCCTTCCCCAAAAAAAGCATGTTCGCTAAAGGGGGCGCTTGTGTCCCATTCGCCCGACTTCGTTAGCGCTTTCATTCTCCACCTCTCGGGCAGAAGCAGCGCACCGTGCAATCCCTTCACGCGCCAACCGTGCCAACCCAAATCTTCAACTTCAGCTCTTGAAAATAACCGGGAACCGTACTTCTGTCTCGCGTGTTCAGCACTCAGAATGATGTAGTGCCGAAGGACAAATTTTGCCGGAAAAATCTTCCTTCCCAGAAAGAACACCGAGTGCCCGCCACTGCTCGCCAGATCGACTTTGTTGCCAGTATTTTTCCATGCGTTGACCCGGTGCAAGGGCCGAGGTTGAAAGTAGTAGTAGTGCCGCATAAGCCGCACATAGTCGGTATGCTCAAACCGTGCTTCTGCTGAAGTTGGCACAAAAACGAACTCAGCGAAATCTACGGCGTTGTGTCCGGATGCGTCGACGACCTCCAGGGCTGTCCGAAGGTCAGCGTAAGGCGCCGGGGCCTGCCTGATTTCATCAGCGTCGTGGTGAATGTACCAGTCCGCGCCCAACGACCCAGCCAATTCTTCTTTGCGTCTCAGCAGGCCCTGCCAATCATAGTGTCCAGGATAGGGATAAGTCTCCAGGTGGATCACCCCATGACCGACATTCTGCCGTGCGATTTCCAAGGTCTCATCGGTAGACTCGTTGTCAATGATTGCGACCTCGACATTCTGCTCCCGCAGGTGTGACAGACAGCGTTGAAGGTACAGAGCCTCATTTCGTATTGCCAAAATAGCAACGACCTTCATGCGCACACCTACTTGGTTACCTTTGCCGGCCAAGGGCCCGTCACCGGGCGTTTTCCGATCTGCTGCTCATGGAGCACTTCTTAATTTTACTCTACAGGCAAGCCCGATGAACAGAGCGCACGCAGCGGCGAGAAATTAAACCGGTGGAACGGCGGTGCACAGCTGAAAGTTGTCCACACCCAAGCAACATTCAGCGCGCATTGTAGTCTGCAGCAAGGGCGGTTCGGCGTTTCACAACCGCGGGTCGACGGGTTCGCTTTCAAGCGCCAAGACACCGAACACACACTCGTGCACACGCCGCAGCGGCTCGCGGGCGACGAAACGCTCCAGTGCCTCTAGACCTAGCGCGAATTCGCGGGATGCGAGCGAGCGCTTGGCATTGAGGCCGCGCTTGCGCAGGCGGACGAGATTTTCCTCCCGGTCGTAGTCGGGGCCGTAGATGATGCGCAGGTAATTCTGGCCCCGGCATTTGACGGCCGGCTGCAACAACCGGTTCTGTGCGCCGCGTGCAAGGAATTGCTCGGGCTTGACGACCATACCTTCGCCGCCCGCCGCCGTCATCTCCATCCACCACGCGATCGCAGAACCGCGCGTCTCTGGCCGATCAAAGTCAACAACCCTTGTACGGGTTGCCTGAAACAAAGGATCATGGGCGGCGAGGCGGGCAAGCGTTTCCATGTGCCAGGTGTGGCTCTGCTCGGTATGCACCATGCCTTCGCTGGCCAGGATATGAAACGGCGCGATGCACACGCCTTCGAGACCGGTGACAGGCCAGCAGTATTGGCGCACGGCGGCCCTGAACGCATCAACGCGGCGGCGCTCGTCGGCGAAGCGTTCGCTTAGACCGTGGGTATCGATGCCGCGTTCCGCAGCGGCGGCGAGAGCCGCCTGGGCCAGCGCGAGGCCGGCTCCTGCCGCAGCTCCGACAGGCGCGTACTGCTGCTCGATGAGAGCCTGCGCCTTTGCCGACCACGGCATGATCTCCGCGTCGAGGCAGAGCCAGTCGGTGTCGAGTTCGGCAAAGATGCCGCTCGCCTCGGCGGCGCGAGCCGTTCGCGCGATGACCTCGGCCGTCTCCGCCGCGTTCGAGAAAAACGGCCGGCCCGAGCGCGTATAGACGTGACCCTGGGCGCCGGTCGTGACGCCAAAGCGGCGTCGCGCTGCATCGCTGTCCCGGGCGAAGACGATGATGGCGCGCGAGCCCATGTGCTTTTCCTCGCAGATGACGCGGCGAACGCCGGCCCGCTCGTAGAAGCTCAACGCCTCAGCTGGATGTTCCAGGAATCCGGGCTCATTTGACGTTTCGCAGGGCGACATGGTCGGCGGCAGGTAGATGAGCCACTTGGGGTCGACGGCGAAGCGAACCATGACTTCTAGCGCGGCCGCAGCGTTTTCCTCGCGGATGGTGATCGAGTGCGAATGGCGCGAGGTCAGGATGCGCTTGCCTAAGACATCGGCGATATCAAGCGTATCGTCGTGCTCCTGCTGTGCAGAGAGGAAACCAGCCGGCAGTGCCAGCGGACGAACCGGCTCGCAATGTACCTTGCGCGCGGTCTCGCTGACGAGTTCCATCTCGGGATAGCGCAATGCCGTGAGCTTGCCGCCGAAGACGCAGCCCGTGTCGATGCAGAGCGTGTTGTTCAGCCATTCGGTTTCGAGCACCGGCGTGTGCCCGTAGACGACGCGCGTGTCGCCACGGTATTCGGCGGCCCAGTTGTGCCGCACAGGTAGGCCGAATTCGTCGTTTTCACCCGTCGTCTCGCCATACATGCAGAACGCGCGAATGGCGCTCGATGCCCGGTTCTGCATCTCCTGCTTGATACCGGCATGGGCCACCACGAGGCGGCCGCCGTCGAACATGTAGTGGCTTCTCAAACCGCCTATGAATTTCTTCACGCGTGCCTTGAACGTATCGCCGCCGGCGTTCAGGTCATCGATCGTAAGGGCAAGCCCGTGCGCAATTTTCACGTCGCGGCCAGAAAGCCACTTCTCGGCCTTTGCTTCGTGGTTTCCGACAACGCAATGGGCTGTACCGGCGTCGACCATGTCCATGACGAGACGCAGGCTGTCGCCCGTGCGCGGCCCGCGATCCACAATGTCGCCAACGAAGACCGCCTTGCGTCCTTCGGGCGGCGTAACGGAATAGCGGACTAAATGTCCCGGCTCGTCGGTCTTTGCAATCGCGTAGCCGAGTTTCTTCAACAGCGCCTCAAGTTCGTCGCAGCAACCGTGAACGTCGCCGATGATGTCGAACGGGCCTTTTTCATCGCGCTTGTCGGTCCACAGTTTCATGCGGTTGACGCACGCGGATGCGATCTCCTCGGCCGTCTCCAGAATGTAGACGTGGCCGAAGCCCTCACGTTTCAGGCCGCGCAGGCTGCGCCGCAGCGCGCTCGTCTGATTGCGAACAACATGTGGACCGAAATCGCGGTCAGGCCGGGATCTGTTGCGCTCATGACAGACGTCCTCGCCCGGGTTGATGACGATTGCCGTCGGCAGCGTGTGCCACTTCTTGGCAAGCGTGATGATGCGCTTACGGTCCTCGGCCCGGACGTTGGTGGCGTCCACCACAGTCAATTTGCGCCGCTTCAAGCGTATTTCGAGTGTTGCGTAGAGCAGATCGAACGCGTCGCCAGTCGCGGCCTGATCGTTCTCGTCGTCGCTGACAAGGCCGCGGCAAATGTCGGACGAGACGATCTCGGTCGAAAGGAAATGCTTGCGCGCGAAGGTCGACTTGCCGGACCCGGATGCGCCGATCAGAACGACGACGGTGAATTCGGGGATGTCGAGCTTCATTTGCAGAAAATCCCCATCTGCGAGGGCGCGCCGTGGCTCTCGTGAATGTCACCCAAGGGTTCTAACGACACCTCGTATCCATAGGTCTTGGCAATGCGCGCGCACCAATCTGAAAATTCGGCGCGGGTCCACTCGAAGCGGTGATCGGCGTGGCGGAACTGACCGGCCGAGAGCTTTTCGAAGAGCACGTTGTAGTCCGCATTCGGCGTCGTTACGATGACAGCGCGAGGCGCGGCATCGCCAAAGACGGCGCGTTCCATATGAATGAGGCGCTCGGGCTCGATGTGCTCGATGACCTCGACAAGCGCCGCCGCGTCGTAACCCCGCAGCCGCGCATCGCGGTAGATAAGCGCGCCTTGCAGGAATTTGACGCGCGCCCGCACACGGTCCGGCAGTCTCTCTAGCCTGTCGGCGGCGCGGGCCAGCGCGATGCTCGACACTTCGACGCCGACGATTTCGGCGAACTGCTTCTCTTTGATAAGACGTCCGATCAATTTACCTTCGCCGCACCCGAGATCCAGAACGCGCGCCGCGCCGAGCCGCTTTAAAGCGTCTGCGACGGCATCGAGCCGGTGATCATGCAGACGCAGGGGCTTCTCGATAGCCTCTTCGGCGATGTCTTTCTTCGCATTATCGAGCGCCGTTTCGGGCTCCGCGTCTTCTCCCTCCGTCAACCGCGCGAGCGCCTCGCGGACAAGTGTCGAGCGGCCTTTGAGGTAGCGCGAGACGATCAGCTCGCGCTCGGGATGGCTTTTTAGCCAACCTTCGCCACGTGCGAGAAGCTTCTCGAGTTCGTCGTCGCCGACGTAATAGTGCTTGCGCGCGTCGAGTACGGGAATGAGGACATAGAGGTGTGAGAGCAAGTCGGAGAGTCGAATCGTGCCGGAGATCATGAGCGTGACATAAGGGCTGGCGCCCCAATCCCGGCGCACGGCGTCCATCGGAATTGGCTCGCAGGTAATCGAATGGCCGAGCGGCTCGAACAGCCGGTGCAGAAGATCGGGGCCGCCGCGCGCCGGAAGGGGAGCAACGCGAATGGTAAGCGGCAACGCTGTCTCGGCCAGCTCTTGGCGTTCTTTTGAGCGGCCCGAAATCGCTTCGCGGATCATGCGGCCCATGGCAACGCTTAGGAACGAAGAGGCGGCGTAGGGTCGATCGTTTACATACTGCTGCATCAGGCCATCGCCGCCCGATTTGCCGCGCACCAGGCCGACCGTATCGACATCGAGAATCAGCGCCGCCGTGCACCGCCCTTCCGTTGCTTCGGGGAAGCATAGCCAAGCCTTGCCGAATGCGAGGTCAAGCTGGTGAAGGCGGTTCGGGTTCTTGTGCAGCAAGAAGCCGAGATCCGTCGCGGGGCGGTGTGTGGTCGAAATTTCGAGATACATGAATGAAGGACCGGAGTAGCAGATTGCAATTTAGTTAGCCCACGTGCGAACTGGAGGAAAGTCTCGGCTAGGCGAGATCAGAGCCCGGCGATGCGCGCGAACAAAGCGTTGGCATCCTCCAAGGCGCTTGATTGCGCTCTCCGGACGTGCGGGCGTGTTGCAGGATTGAGTCCGTCGAGGCCCTCACCGATCCAGGTTTCGAGGATTGCGATGCGCGGCCCCTTGCCCAGTTCGGGCGTTACCTGCTTTCGATTGAGCAGGTGCAGAATTGCGTCGCGAACGTCCGCTACGAGTTGCACGCCGGACATCAACTGCTGCAGGTTCATCGGCGGAAGAGACTGGCGCTCATTAATCCATTGTAGGGCGAGCAGCGGCCGGATCGCATAGAAATAGCGCTTGAGCTTAACCTCGGAACCGGTGCCGCCGGAGAGCTGTCCGCTTGCGATGCTATGATAAGCATGCGCCAGGACATCGAGATCTGCGTGCCGTTCGAACAGTGCGCGCGCAGCCGGGGCAAAAGTCGTGTTGTCGAAATAGACTATCGGCGACGTCAGCCACTCGTAGAATGCCGGGTTGGATTTGAGGAAGAGCCGCAAGGCCTTTCGCAAATCCCACCCGGAGAGATCTACAAGCCGTCTATCAAGCGGGCGCTCAAGAACGTCGCGATCCTCCGCAATCGAGAGATACCAATCGCGTGGGTGCACATAGATGAAGCGTACATCGTAGTCGCTGTCGGGAGAGGCAAAGCCCCAGGCGCGGCTCCCCGATTCCGCGGCAAACAGTATGCGCACGCCTTCTCCGCTGGCGACGCGATCGAGCGTGGCGCAGATATGAGCGGTCATCTCGGGCGAGACGGTGGTGCTATCGTCAATCATGCCGGTCTCAGTATCATGCTTCGACCGAAATCCGCCAACGGCCCTTCGCCTCTTCCTTGAGCTTAAAGGACAGCGGCAGGAACTTCTCGATGATCTCGATATTGGTGCGGGTATGCGCGGTCGGGTGCTGTGTGAAAAATGCACCGCCCCCCGCAAGTGCCATCGGCAGGAGCAGCTGATCGGCGAGGTGCGGGCCGACCGGTACGCCGGCGGCCAGATATGCGCGCACCTCGTCGACTACGTTTGCGGCCACGGTCTCGGCCGGCATTCTGCGTTCGCCGAAGCCGGTGAAAATTTCCGTGATGTTTTCCGAACCTAGTTCCACCTGAACGACGTTGCCCGGCCCGTCGGCCTCGACCGCGCGGCAGTTCGCCCGCTCCTTCGGCCAAGTCATGAGGTCGAGAACGGTCGCCACCTCGCGCTCGGCCACATCGAAGGGAATGTTGGCGACCGCGGCGATCGTTTGACACGCGGCCGGAACACCGCGTTCCAATATCTCGATCGGCTTGAGCGCGGCGCAAGGCTCGACTCGCGCACGCCAGCATCCGCCGCCTGCGGGATAGAATCCGTGCCGCTCGAGACGTGCTTCGACCTTGGCACCCATGCGCGCGAGCAGCGGCAAAAAGGCCCGCTCGAGATAGTCGAACGTCGGCGCGGAAGGATTGTGGGTTCCGCCCGAAAGCTCGATTGACGACGTTTCTTTCGCCGTGAGCAGCGCCAGAAACACAGTCTGGAACACGAGCGCGGTCGAGCCCGCCGAGCCGATGGCAAACTTGTAGGTCCCGCCCTTGATGGCGCGCGGCGCAAACTTCAGCGCGCGCGAACCAAGGTGCGCGCCGGTGATCTCAGCAGAGGAAATCGCCGACGCGGCTTCGATGCACGTCAGATGTTGGCGCAGAAGGCCCGGCTTCTTGCGGCCAGCGCGAATGTTCTCGATGCCGAACGGTTCGCCCGTGATCATCGAGAGCGTCAAGGCCGTGCGCAGCACCTGCCCGCCGCCTTCGCCCTGGCTGCCGTCAATTAGAAGCATGTCTCATCCCTTCACGCACACGACCTGGCGCAGCGTATGCACGATCTCCACGAGATCGGCCTGTGCTGCCATCACGGCGTCGATATCCTTGTAAGCTTTCGGCGTTTCGTCGATCACGTCGGCGTCCTTGCGGCATTCGATGCCCGCCGTATCGCGCGCATGATCTGCAAGCGTGAACTGCTTCTTCGCCTGCGTGCGCGACATGACGCGGCCTGCGCCATGTGAGCACGAGCAGAAGCTCTCGAGGTTGCCCTTGCCGCGCACGATGAACGAGCGCGCGCCCATTGAGCCCGGGATGATGCCCATCACGCCATCGGCCGCGCGAACGGCACCCTTGCGCGTGACAAGAATGTCGTGCCCGAAGTGCTTCTCCCGCGCCACGTAGTTGTGGTGGCAGTTCACCGCCTGCGCGCCGATCTGGAACGGCGGCAAGTGTTCGCGCAGTACGCGCAAGATCGCCTCCATCATCGCCTGACGGTTTTCCCACGCATAGTCCTGCGCCCACATGAGTGCCTCGAAGTAATCATCGAAGTGCTCCGTGCCTTCCGAAAGGTAAGCGAGATCTTTGTCGGGGAGGTTGATGAAGTGAGTCTTCATATCCTCCCGCGCCAACTCGATGAAATATTGACCGATCGTGTTGCCGGGCCCGCGCGAGCCTGAATGAAGCATCACCCACACGGCATCGTTCTCATCAAGACAAAGCTCGATGAAGTGGTTGCCCGTGCCGAGCGAGCCGAGCTGATGCGCGGGCCGCTTGTGCGCGATCTTCGGATGCTTTTCGAGGATGCGGGCGTACCGCTCTTCGAGCGCGCGCCAGCGCGTACCGACCGAATTCGGCACGATCTCCCAGCCGCCTTTCAACGAGCGGCCCGGCGTCGTGATGAACCCGTGCGGCACGGCGCGTTCGATATTGGAGCGAATCTCCGCGAGGTTGTCGGGGAGATCCTTGGCCGAGAGCGTCAATTGCCACGCCATCATTCCGCAGCCGATATCGACGCCGACCGCGGCCGGAATGATCGCGCCCTTGGTCGGGATCACGGAGCCGACCGTCGAACCCATGCCGAAATGCACGTCGGGCATGACAGCGAGATGCTTGAAGATGAACGGCATCGTCGCCGTGTTCATAAGCTGCTGTGCGGCCTGGGCTTCGACCGGCACGCCGCGCGTCCACATCTTTACGGGCGCGATTGCACCTTCTGCAGCTGCGGCGGGAGCATGACGATCGGCAAGAAGTTCGAACGAGTGGCGCATGGCATTTCTCTCAGTTGACTCTAGGCGGACGTTCTGCACGGCGGGCACCCCGGGTAACGAAAGGGGCGAGAGGCGAGCTCCGGACATCCGGTGGCGTGCTCCACACGCCATCGCTCTTAGGCTTTGGTGGATGTACTCCCGCTAGCATTTGCCCGGAGTGTCCGCCACGCAGTACGCAATTTAAGGGCCGTGACGACGAGAGTGATGAAACGTTTGCCAAAGTCTGGCCGAAGCCAGGTCCGTTGGCACCTGCTCTACCTCTGAGCTACGGCATCTCTTGCGAGACACCGGCAGGATTCGAACCTGCGACCCGGTCGTCCAGCTACGATGTAGTTCCATCGGCATTCGTCACGGCTTTCTTGGTTGCGCCTTGCGGCCGGCTCCCCGAAGGGGAGTCGCAAGGGGCAATTAAAGCAGTCCTGGCGACGAGGTTGTGTTTCACGAGACGCGACATTTTTTGCAATGTAGTCCCGCGAGGCAGTCGCCAGGTTCATTCACTTCTATCCCCCTCCCCGTGGGGAGAGGGCCTGGGCGAGGCGACTGTCAAACGCAACAGCCCCCTCGTCCGCCCCTTCGGGGGCACCTTCCCCTTAAAGAGAGAAGGAAAATCGGCCGGGGGGACGAGTTCGTGGCGCCCGAGACGTTCTCGGTTACAGCGAATGTAGTCCCAGGCAGGCATTCCCCCCGGAGTTTTGGTTGCGCGGGGCGACTCTTCTCCGGAAAGCCAGCCGCCCCGCGCGAGATTCTAAAGCGCGATCTTCTCGATCTCGCCGACCCAATGCGCCGGCCCGAGTTTACCCGAAGCAAACGCCTCGATCACCTCGAACACGGCATCCGAGAACCCGCCGACGTTCAGCACGTCGTCGCGCTCGGGCGCCTGCGTCGTGCCGTAGGGCTGGATGTCGACGCAGACGAGCTTGGCATGCGGGTTGCGCGCCTTGATCTTCGTCCACTCCGTCATCAGCCCCGTGCGATCGGCCGTCCGCGCGTCCATCCAGGACTGGTTGTCCGAGATGAAGACGACGAGGTCGATCTTCGCCCGCTCGGCATTGAGCTTCGCGAGCGGCGCCGAGCAATCCGTTCCGCCGCCGCAGATCGCGGCAAGCTTCGCAGCGTTGGTCATCACCGTATCGCGCGGGTTCACCTGTACGTCGACAACGCGGCCTTCAAACGGAAGCACGCGCGCCGACGTATTCACCCGCAGCATCGCCGCCGCGACCAGCGCCGCAACGTCGATGCAGCGCACCGCCGAAGTGGCGCCCTTGCGGTAGCCCGTTGCCGGCGACGACATCGAGCCCGACACGTCGGGGCAGATCACGACGTTGCCCGCAATCGCCGGAACGTTGGCGATCGCGATCTCCATCGCATCCTGCAGCGCCTCGCGAACGATGCCCGGCACGTCGTTGCTGGCGGCCATGTAGGCCATCATCAACTGGTACGGAAGGACCCGCGACTTCCTGATCTCGGCTTCGTCCTTCAGGCGGCCAGCGATTTCCTCGGCCATGCCGGGAATCGCGAACACGCACTGGCGGTCGAACGTATTCAGGTTCATGCGCAACATCTGCCAGCCGGCCGTCTTTGCGATTGCCCCCCAGTGTTCCGGCGTCAGATCCAGGCTTGTCAGCATCTGGAACGGCACGTCCGGAACCGGGGCCGAGGCATCGCGCTTGAAGGTCTCGAACGCACGCACAGCGTCAGGCACGAGCGCGACGTCGTAGGGCTTGCCGATCAAGTAGGCGTAGAGCGCCCGTCGCTCCGCGTTGGCGGGCTTAGGGTGAACCATCTTAATCACGTCGGCGAGCGAGGGCGACTGGCCGACCGCCGCCTGCAAGATCTGGCGATCCGTGGCATTGTTCAGCCAAGCCTCGACCATCCGCTTGGGACGCGAGCCGAGCGACTTACGCCCTGCCGTGCCCGAGCGCATGATCTGCACGAACGTGCGGAGCATCTTGCCGTTGTCGACAACGCGCGGGAATGCGAGCGAGAAGAGACGGGCGTCGAGACCCGACAGCACCGCGAGCAGCAGCGCCGGCATGTCCTTCATCTGCCCCTTCCTGCGGGCGTAGATCGCGGCCTTGGCGATGAACGCGGGCTCGACCTTGGCCGCAAGCTCGATCACGTCCGCAAGCTGCGTTGCGCCCGACGCGTAGAACGTCGGCGAAAGCGTACCCGTTACGGCGAGCTGGGCGAGCTTTGCGCGCGGCTCGAGCGCGTACGCAGGGGCGCCCTCGCTATTCTTGGCGTTGGGCCGGGCGAGCAGCTTGCCGGCGTAGGAGGCGAAAAGAGACTTGTTGGCCATGGCAATGATCCATTCGAAAGAGCCTGATGCCATGCCGTATTGCAGCGGATGTGCCAGTCTATATTGCGCCCGGCCGGAGAGAAGATAATGCATTGTTATAACGAAGAAAATTTCTTCTTGTCGCCAAATGACCGGGACACGAAAACTCAAAAAAACGTATCTGTTGAAATACGAATATATATGATGGTATAAATTTAAATATGAAACGCCGCATCGTCATCGGCTTCCTCGGAACTACGCTCGACCAGGGCAAGCATCCCGATCGCTGGCAGCGATGGCGGCCGTCGATCGCGCTCTGTCAGCATGAAGACTTGCTGATCGATCGCTTCGAGCTGCTGCACAGCCGGACGCACAACGCGCTTGCCGAACGCATCGAGAAGGACATCGCTCAGGTCTCGCCCGCAACAAAGGTTGTGCGGCGGCACATCGAGTTCAAAGACCCGTGGGATTTCGAGGAAGTCTATGCTGCGCTTCATGATTTCGCGCGCAGCTATTCCTTCGATACCGATGCCGAGGATTACCTCGTCCACATCACGACCGGCACCCACGTCGGTCAGATTTGCTGGTTCCTGCTCACCGAAGCGCGACTCATCCCCGGCAGCATCCTGCAGGTTTCCCCGCCCAAGCGTTGGAAGGATGGCGGGCTCGGTACCTACAGCATTATCGATCTCGATCTTTCGCGTTACGATAAAATCGCCACACGCTTTCGCGCCGAGCAGACGGAAGCGACAGCGTTTCTCAAATCGGGCATCGACACGAAGAACGCCGCATTCAATCGGATGATCGATCGCATCGAACAAGTCGCCATCCGTTCGAAGGCGCCGATCCTGGTGACCGGACCGACAGGCGCGGGCAAGTCGCAGCTTGCGCGGCGCATTTTCGAATTGAAGGAAGCGCGGCATCAGCTCAAGGGTCCGTTCGTCGAGGTGAACTGCGCGACCTTGCGCGGCGACAGCGCCATGTCGGCGCTTTTCGGTCACGTGAAGGGCGCGTTCACAGGTGCGATGAATGACCGGCCCGGGCTACTGCGCGCGGCCAACGGCGGCATCCTCTTTCTCGACGAGATCGGCGAACTTGGGCTCGACGAGCAGGCGATGATCCTGCGTGCGATAGAGGAGAAGCGCTTCCTTCCCGTCGGTTCGGACAGGGAAGCAACGAGTGACTTCCAGCTGATCGCCGGCACCAATCGCGACCTATCTGCTGCGGTCGCGAAAAGTCAATTCCGCGAGGATTTGCTCGCGCGTCTCGACCTTTGGACTTTTTCGCTGCCCTGTCTGAAGGACAGACGCGAAGACATCGAGCCGAACATCACTTACGAGCTTGCGCGGCATGCGCGCGTCAGTGGCGACGCCGTCACCTTCAACAAGGAGGCTCGCGCGCGCTATCTCGACTTCGCCACGTCCCCTACAGCGGTATGGACCGCGAACTTCCGCGATCTTGCGGCGTCCATCACGCGGATGGCGACGCTTGCGCCATCGGGTCGGATCGACGAGGGGCTTGTAGAGGATGAAATCGAGCGCCTCAAGCGCAAGTGGACCGCGTCCGGGCGCAATCGCGACGACGGCATTTTGGAGAGCCTGTTCGGCGCAGAACAGCTCGAAAAGATCGATCTGTTCGATCGCGTGCAACTTGCTTTCGTCGTTGCCGCGTGCCGCACCTCGCGCTCGCTGAGCGATGCCGGACGCCGCCTGTTTGCCGCTTCGCGCGAGGCGAAGTCATCCACCAACGACGCCGATCGCCTGAAGAAGTACCTCGCCCGGTTCGGATTGACTTGGGCACAGATTTGCGAGTGAATTGACTCGTCCCGGCGACAAACAGGGATCGTATCACTGATCCTCGGTCGCGAACTCGCCCGATAACTTCAGCCCTTCAATTCCGGTTGCGCCGGTCCAGGCCGAGCAGATAGAGGCCTAGGCCTCAAGGTTCTTGAGGCTGTCGTCTAGGCGGCCAACTGTGACGCGCAGGTCGATGGGCTGCTCCACGTCGAGGCCGTGGAAGTCGCCGTCGCTCAGGCGAAGGTTCCGCCATGCCCTTTCAGACGTCGCCAGGTAGGGAACATCGACTAGGATTATTGGTGGAGCCGAGGGGAATCGAACCCCTGACCTCTGCAGTGCGATTTTCGCCAGACGGGTTTTGGCAGGTTCTGCGGTGTGTCTCCATGTTCCACTACAACCCATTGATTTCGCAAAATATTTATTTCCTCCGACAGAACCTGCCACAATCTGAACGGACTTTAAGGGTTGTCTTGGTGTGCGGCAGGTGTGCGACAGAAAAAAGACTGCAGAGGTCAGTGTCCAGCCTTGCAGAGGTCAGGGGTTCCTGTCGCACACGCCAGGAGATTCGCATGCCGATCCTGAAGCCCAATCACCGCCAGATCCTCGCAGCCAGGCCCATTGACGGAAAGCGGACGCAGTACCGTATTGCCGGCAACAAGGGTCTCGTGCTCGACGTGCGCGTCAGCGGTGAGCGCACCTGGTTCGTGCGCTATCAGACCGGCTCGCGCACACAGCGCAAATTCCGGTGGTTCAAGATCGGCGACGCTTCGTCGATCGGCCTCGCCGAAGCCGCCGGCAAGGCGGATGACATCATCAGCGCAGTCGAGAAAGACAGCCGCGATCCGCAAGCCGAACGCGTGCAGAAGCGACAAGACCAGAAGACATTCGGCGATCTCTTCGAGGATTGGCATGAGCGCTACGCCGTGCCGCGGCTCAGGCGCTCCGATACCGACCGGCGCGTCTATCGCTGCCATATCCAGCCCGAGTTTGCGAAGAAGCCCGTCGCAGAGCTGAAGCGCATCGAGATCGGCCGCTTCCGCGACAAGGTCGCCAAGGATGCGAGCCCCCTGACATCGAACAGCGTCGTGGTGCTGATCAACCGCGTGCTGAACTGGGCCGTCGATGAAGGGCTGATCGAGGTGAACCCGGCCGCACGTCTGCGCAAGGTGGGCGAGCGCAAACCGCGCGAGCGGGTGCTGACGCCTCCAGGCATCGTCAAGTTCTGGCGCGCGCTTGAGGCCATGGAGACGATGACAGGGGAGCACATGGCTCGTGCCGAGAAGGGCCGGATGCTCTCTCCCGCAACACGATCGATCCTGCGACTTCTGCTTCTCACCGGGCAGCGCCGCGGCGAAGTCGTGGAGGCGGAGAGATCGGAGTTCGAACTGGAGGGGCCGGAACCCGTCTGGACGATACCGGGCGCGCGCACCAAGAACGGATTGCTGCATCGCTTGCCTCTCTGTCCGATGGCGGCGGCCGAGTTTCGCAAGGCGCTCAAAGCGGGCCCCAAGGACAGCCGCTTTGTCTTCCCCTCGCCCGAGGATCCCGAAACGCCGATTTCAGCTGCAGCGGTAACGCGCGCAATGGCACGGCTGATTGTCGAGCTGAAAATACCGACGGTCTCGCCGCACGATCTGCGCCGCACCGTCGGCACAGAGCTTGCCCGTCTGGGCCTGCCGGTGCATGTGCGCTCGCTCGTGCTCAACCACTCGCCGATGAGCCGCGGCATCACGGATGCGGTCTATAACCGCTACGCCTATGACAAAGAGAAGCGTGGCGCGCTTGGTGCGTGGGAGAAGGAGTTGAAGCGGTTGCTGTCGCGGCCGGTGACCGCTCCCGCGCTCGAAGCGGCGGAGTAGTGAATTTCCTTGTAAAATCGCGCTGGCATTGATTTACATCGTGCCCCGCCCGTGCCATCACCGTGCAGGTTCATTTTTGCGGCACTCGAGCCCGATGGCAAAGCCCAGGCAATCTCCTACGACGGATCCGTGGCAACCCGTGCATCCGGCGCCACGGGGGCAACCGGCTCAACCGGCGTCACCCCCTCCTTATCCGGATGAAGATCTCGAGTGGCCACTGGATCAGGAGGAAGCGGACAGGATACGCCTGCGCGCCTCTACCCTGTTCCGCGAGGCAGCCGCCGCTCTGGATCGTATTGAGACCAAGCACGATTTGGACATGACGAGTCGGATAGCATTGCGCCAGGCGTTGACCCAACACGCGCGTGACTATCTGGCGAGCGGCGGCGCACCAGAACCGGACGTTCCAGACACCGCGCCCGAGCGATGGTCCCGACGCGAGGGCCGCAAAGAGAATCCTGTCGCCTTCATCCGCCGCGTTTACGCGCCATGGCTCAACCGCGGATTCACCCGGGCACATTTGCTCACGCTCGACCGGGCCCTCTATTCAGCGCTCGCAGTCTGGATGCACCGTCATCCCGAAACCGAGTTCCCCGAACTTATTGCCCCCAACGATGAAGTTTTAGACATCCTCGCTCGCCGCGCTCTGCGGACTCGTGGCGGCAAGTAAAATTAATATGGAATCGTTTTACATATCGTGTTATCCGTACTGAACCGGCTTTCGGGCCGCGCGTTCGATGCGTTCCCCCTAAACCCGCAACATCAATTGCGCGTGCCCGCGCGCAAGGAGCCTCCTCATGTCTGACGACAACAGAAAGGACCCTCCCTCCCTTCACCACCTGCGCATCATCACGCTCAAGGAATTGCGCAGGCTCGTCCCGTATACCGATCAGCATATCCGGCGGCTGGAGAAGGCGGGGAAGTTTCCACGACGCATCAAGCTCGGTGAGAACCGTGTCGGCTGGCGGCTGATCGACATCGAGGACTGGCTAAGAGCGCGGCTGCCAGCTCAGGTCTATTGCGCCGATCCTGAGTCGGCCGAAATCTTCTAGGCGCGTTCTCCATGTTAGCCGCGGCCGAACTCGGCCGCGCTAACCTGCTGGTCCTGCTGCTTGCCCTGGTACGCGCGCGACGCCTAAGGGTGAGAAAATGGGCGTTATCCGGAGTCGCGTCAGGGATTCCGCGCTCTTGGCCCGATCCGAAAGGTGAGAGATTGGGCGGCGCGGAAGCCTGGCCAGCCATTTCCTTGGGTTGCGCACAGCCAAAGGTGAGAAATTGGGCGTATCCGGAGTCGCGTCAGCGATTCCGCGCCCTTGCCGTGATCCAAAAGGTGAGAGAATGGGCGGTGCAGAGCCTGCCCAGCCATATCCTTCGTTTGCACACAGCCGAAGGTGAGACTTTGGGCGGCGCGAAAGGTGAGATTCCGGAAAGGCGAATTTCACTTCTTGACCTCTCACCGACCGATCGCCACGCTTGCAGCCGTAAGCATGCAGAAGATCGACGACACCACCACCTACGCTGAAGGATTCGAGGAACACGCGCCGGCCAGGCTTCCAAGCCGGCTGCTTGCCACCGACATGAAGGTGACGGGCGAACCGCTCGATCCCGGCCAGATCGGCCGCATCATCAAGCCCCGCGAACTCGTCGATATCGTCGAGCTCACGCCGCTCAACCGCAGCGAAACCATCCTCTACAACCAGCTCCTCGCCAACGCCTGGAACAACATCCGCACCGAGCCGGTGCACAAGGTCTTGAAGGCATCCTTGCGCGGCAGCCATCAAAGCAATGACCGGCTCGAAGATGCCTTCGACAAGCTCATGGGCGCCTGGGCCAAAATCCGCGCCCGCGATCCCAAGACCGGTGCCATGGCCACGTTCCGCGTCCACCTGCTTGGCACCAACAAAGAGGAAGACCGGGACGACGGGTATTTCTACTACACCTTCCCGCCCGACCTGCTCGCCGTCATCCAGCAGTCCAAGGCCTGGGCCACCATCAAGACCCACATCATGTACGCCCTGCGGTCCAAATACTCGATCCGCCTTTACGAGATGATCGAGCGGCGCATCGGCATGGTCAAGCAGCACGAGCAGTTCACCGTCGACGAGCTGCGCGCCATGCTGGGCGTCCCCGACGGCAAGCTCGAACGCTTCGCCGAGTTCAACAAGCATTGCCTGAAACCCGCATTGGCCGAGTTCAACCAGCTCACGGATTTCCGGGTCGAGGTCATGACCCTCAAGAAGGGCCGCGCTGTCGAAAAGCTGCACGTCGCCTGGTTCAGGAAATCGCCCAAGGAGATGCAGGAGGCTTTCGACGAGCGCGAACGCTGCCGCATCGGCCGCCAGGCGCGCCTCAATGGCACTGTCGAGATGATCCGCTTCGATGAAGCCGGCTCATAGCCGTGGCCGCCCAATCTCTCACCTTTGCATCCCGAATGCCCCGGATGCGTTATGCGCCGCCCGTTTTCTCACCGCAAAGCGCCCGATCTCTCACTTCAAGCGCCCCTTCCCTCACCGCTCATCGCCCAATTCCTCACCTAACCCGCCCATTTCCTCACTTTTGGCCGCGTAAACCACGGACACAGCGGCGAAATTTGGCCTCTGAATTAGAATCCTGAATCATGAATAAAAAGAAGCCCAACCGCGCCACGTGAAACATCGACATGAGTGCGGCTCGCAAGCTCGCCGATCATGGAATGGCCGCTTAGGCGGCCATAAGCTTGGTCCCCTCACCCTGCGCTCGCGCAAAGCGCTCGCTTCGCCGCACCTGATGGCAATGGAATCCGCTGACGCGGATGAGGCATGTAAGGATTGGAAACGGACCCGTCTGACTTGAACACGACGGCCTGCACTAACCGAAAGACCGTAAATGGGGCTTGGCGGGTGGGAGCCTGTGTGTACCAACCATCGAGGCGCCCGGCACCTCGCCCGTGGATAGGCCCTGATTGGGCAAGCAAGCCTTCCTCATGCGCTCGAACGGCCCAGGGTGCGGGGTCCCCCGCCCTCGATCTCCGCGCGATGTGGAGCCGTCTTTTACGAGTGCGGTTTCTGACGCCGCCCAATCTCTCACCTTTGAGCTTGCCTCGAACCGGCCGTGACCGGCAGGATTCCGCGCCAAAGGTGAGACGACGCCCAGTTTCTCACCTTTCGAATCGCCCTGGGGATGGGTGCGGCATCGGTCTTGGACTCGGGCGGCAACTCGTTCACGCTGATGGTGTGACCAACGATCCCGTCCTCATCGCCTATGCGGTCCGCCGCACCAAATCCAATAAGCCGGTCTGGACCCGCATCGGCTGCGCCTACCCGCATGATACGGGCGCAGGCCTCACCGTCGTCCTCGATGCGCTGCCCGCCGATGGCCGCATCGTTCTGCTGGAGCGCGACGCTGATGATGACGACCGCATCCTTCGCGAGGCAGCCCGCTCCGCGCCAAAGAGTAAGAGGGGCGGCGCCTCGCTTAGCCGCCAAAATGGCAGTTAGGCCTTGATTGACCGCCAAATAACTGCCATTTTGGCAGTCGTATGGCGATAAGTGACAACTTGACTGACAGGATGGCGGTGTCCGACATCAACGCATGTGAGTCAAAACGGGCGGCTTGAGGAACGGAGGGTTTTGAGCTCATCGTAGCCACCTTAGGAGTGGACATGA
>WBZU01001397.1_pt1 | contig 18162 bp, 14 predicted proteins | sample 5204311 | NCBI WGS metagenome assembly WBZU01 (sample SAMN12344359, study PRJNA552823) | activated sludge metagenome | biome: Activated sludge suspended growth; feature: Nitrification reactor; material: Wastewater; isolation source: activated sludge from nitrification reactor of wastewater... | reverse complement strand
CGGCGATGTTGAAGACGACGCCGAGCCACTGCAGGTCGGGGTTGAGCCCGTCCCGGGCCAGCTCGATGACCTCCAGGGCCTGCTCGACGCCCTGCAGGGCGAAGTACTGGGCCTCGCTGGAGAGCAGCGCCTGGTCGGCGGCCACCAGCGCGTTCACCGACAGCAGGCCCAGCGCGGGCGGGCAGTCGATGAGGATGAGGTCGTACTCCTCCTTGATGGGCGCCAGCGCCCGGCGCAGCGTCAGCTCGCGGCCCATCTTGCCGGCCAGCATCAGCTCGGCCTCGGCCAGCGCCAGGTTGGCGGGCATCACGTCGTCGTGGATGGCCGCCCGGGCCTCCACGCGGCCGGCCAGGACGTCGCCGACGGTGGGGCTGATGTCCGGCGCGACGTCGAAGTAGTCGCTCAGGTTCCCCTGGGGGTCCAGGTCGATGGCCAGCACCCGCAGCCCGGAGCGCCGGAACGCGTCGGTGAGCGTCCTGACGGTCGTGGTCTTTCCGGTTCCGCCCTTCTGGGAGAGGACGGCGATGGTGATGGCCATTGCGCGGCAGTCTACGCGGCAGGCCCGCGCGGCCGCCGGCCCGCCCGGGGGATCAGGAGCGGGGCGACGTGTCGCCCGCGAGGACCTCGGTCACCAGCAGGAAGTGCACGTGGTAGCGGCCGACGAGGATCTCGTCGCCGTCCTGCAGGACCCGCGAGGACACGCGCTCGCCGTTGACGAAGACGCCGTTGAGGCTGCGGTCGTCCAGCACCCGGGCCGAGACGCCCTCGCGCACCACCAGGGCATGGCGCCGCGAGACGGTGGCGTCGTCGAACCGCACGTCGGCGGAGAGGCTGCGTCCGAGGCTGGTCGCCTTGTCCGCGCGGACCGCGACGACGCGGATGTCGCCGCCCTCCTCCCACGCCAGGTGGGGGCCGGTGGCCTCGGCGGTGGCGCGGGCGTGGCTGACGACGGCCAGCGCCTCGGCGGTGGCCTCGTCGTCGGGGGTCACCGGCAGCCGGCCGGTCGAGAACAGCGAGGCGCGCAAGAAGGCGTCACCGCCGCAGCGGGGGCAGGGGGGGAGTTCATCCACGGCGCTCGTGGTGACCACGAACCCGCACTGCTCGCACCGGAATGCTCCTGCTCCGGCGATCGTGCCCGTCGTCAAGGACTCCATCTGTTTCCTCTCCGATGTCACTGCGGTCCGCGGATTGTACCCAAGTGCGACAGCCCGAAACGGGCGCGGGAATACCGCAAAATGCGTGAATCCGGGGCCCTGCCGGACGCCCGGTTGCACGGTTCCGTGCCCCGGAAGGGGAGCACGGGCCGACGTGGAAGTCCGCATCCATGGCGCGCCTCCCGGTCCTCAACGAATCCGATCTGGAGCGCGAGCTCCTGCGTCAGAGCGTGGACACGCTCTCGGCCGGGCGGCACCGCTGCGCGGACTGCGGGCGCACGCCGCTGGTCGGCGAGACGCTCCACCAGTACCAGCGCGGCACCGTCGTCTGCGAGCTGTGCCGGCCCCTGCGCCGCGAGGATCCGCTGCGCAGCATGCGGGTGCGCCACAGCGAGTACGGGCACACCGTGCGCGTCACGCGCCGCGCCGCCTGACCTCCTGACGGGCTGCCTGAGCCCCTCCGCCGACCGGCGCGGGTACACTCCGCGCCGTCGTGGATCCGATCAGCGTCTCGGTCACCATCAGCCGCCCCCGCGAGGAAGTCTTCGCCTACCTCCTGGACGTGGCCAACCACTCCGAATTCACGGATCATTACCTCGTGGACTGGCATCTCCTGCGGGAGAACTCGGTCGGCAAGGGCGCCGGAGCGCGCTACCGCATCAAGTCCGCGGCCAATCCCTTCCAGCGCTACGCCTGGGCCGATTCCACCGTTGTGGAGGTCGAGGCGCCGCGCCGGATCGTCGAGCAGGGCCGGGCGGGGAAGTACAACCGCATCCGCACGCTTGGCGTGTATGAGCTCGAGCCGGCGTCCGCGAGCACCACGAAGGTGACGTTCACGAACGCCACGCAGCCGAAGACCCTGTCGGACCGCATCCAGGAGTCGATGGGGCAGCGCGGCTGGCTCAAGCGCAAGAACGGCAAGGCCCTGCGCCGCCTGCGCTCCATTCTCGAAGACGACCGGGGGCGCGGAGAGCGCGTCACCGTCGCCGGTGGATAGGATTCCGCCCTCCATGAGCCGCCTCCGCCTTCTCGCCACCGCCTCCCTCGTCGCCGTCGCCGCCGTGAGCCTCAGCGCCTGCGCCGACAAGAGCGAGCCGGAGCGCTTCGCGCACAACGAGGGCATCTACTTCGACGTCGGGCCGATGAAGTACCAGGTCCAGATCACCCGGCAGCTCAACCCGGCCCAGGTCATGGACCGCGAGCTCCTCCAGGGCGTTCCGGCCATCCAGCGCGTGACGAAGCCCGACGAGCTGTGGTTCGCCACCTTCCTGCGCGTCGAGAACCTGACGAGCGATCCGCACGTCAAGGCCTCGCGCTTCATCGTCCGCGACACCAACGGCGACGTGTTCCGGCCGATCCCGGTGAACCCGCGGGCCAACCCCTTCGCGTACGAGGCGGGCCCGCTGCTCGCCGGCGACGCCTACCCGAACATCAACAGCATCCCGGGCCAGACCGACATCAACGGCAAGATGCTGCTGTTCAAGCTCCCGCTCAACGCGATCGCCCTGCGGCCGCTGGTGCTGACCGTCGTCAGCCCGACGAAGCCGGCCACCGAGAGCGGCCGCGTCAACCTGGACATCTGACGAAAAGCGAAGGTGTCGGCCTGAGGCCGACACATCGCTGTTCGTCTTGGAGGTATCGCGTCAGCTGCGATGCCTCGTCGACAGGTCCGGAGAGCGATACCTCCGGCGTGTGTCAATTCCCGCCCGCGCAGCGGGCCTGATCTGACGCCCGGATCGAGTTCCAGGAAATGACCGCTCAGCGGTCATTTCCTGGATGACGGTTGCCGACCCCAGGCGCTCCGGACTGCCCCTCCGTGACCCGCCGCCGTTTCCCGCCTGGCCCCGGCGCCTCGCGCCGGCGATGCGCTGCCGCAGCGCGACAGGAGCGCCCTGCCTCAGCCGGCCTCAGCCCTTCCCCAGCGCAGTGCTCAGCACCTGCTGGGCGACCGGGGCCGCGGTGTCGCCGCCGGCGCCGGCGGAGATGAGCATCACGCCCACCGCCACCTCGGGCCGGCTCGTCGGCGCGTAGGCGGTGAACCAGGCGTCGGTGTTCGCCGCCGCGTCCTCGGAGCTGGAGGTGCAGTCGTTGGGATCGGCGTTCTCGGCGTCGCACGGGGTGGAGCTGCGCAGCTCGGCCGTGCCGGTCTTGCCCGCGACGGAGACGCCGGGGACCTGGGCGGAGGTGCCCGTCCCGTACTGGACGACCGCCTTCATCAGCGACTGCACCTGCAGGGCGACCTTCTCCGACGACACCGGCGTGGTCGGCGCGGGCCGGCGACCGGCGTTGAAGTCCAGCGTCAGCCGCGGCAACCTGCCGCGGTTGGCGACGGCGGAGGACACCCAGGCCATCTGCAGCGGCGTGGCCTGGACCTCGCCCTGGCCGATGGCGGCCGAGCCGACGTTGAGGTCGTCGCCCAGGTCGGCCGGCGCGGGGATGGTCGAGGTCTGCGCGCCCGGGATGCCCGGATCGCGGTTGAACCCGTAGCGCAGGGCGGTCTCGTAGAGCTTCTGGGGCCCGAGCCGCGCGCCGATCGGCCCGAAGACCGAGTTGCACGACTCGGCGAACGACTGGGTCAGGGTCCCGCCGCACTGCTCGCCGTTGGCGTTGTTGAGCGGCACGCCGCTGAGGAGATGGGAGCTCTCCACCGGGAAGGAGTCCGAGGGCTTGACCACGCCGGCGGTCAGCCCGCCGGTGACCGTGACGATCTTGAACGTCGATCCGGGCGGCTGGAGCGTGGAGTAGGCCAGGCCCGCCAGCGCCAGCAGCTCGCCGGTGCGCGGCTTGATCACCGCCACCCCGCCCTGGAACCCGGTGCCGCCCAGCGCGGTGATGGCCGACTGCTCGATCTTGGGGTCGATGGTGGTGCGGACCGGGGGTGAGGGGCTCGGCTTGGCGCTGCCGAGGACCTTCCCGCCGGCGAGCAGGCGCCCGCCGGGGACGCCCACCAGCTGGTCCTCCAGCGCGCGCTCCAGCCCGGAGGTCCCGATCTGGGCGTCGGCCGGGTAGCCGCGCTGCTCGTACTGCGCCTTCTGGTCCGGCGGGATGGGGCCGAGCTGCCCGACGATCTCCGCGGAGACCGCACCGAGCGTCCCCCCGCGCTGGCCGTCCTTGGTCAGCGGGCTGTTGTCGCGGGCCAGGAGGTTGGCCCGCGGCGGCAGCTCCGTCTGGCGCGAGAGCTCCTGGCCGGGGGCGACCCCGGGGAACGTGAGGTTGGGGTGCCAGGCGATCTTCGGGTTGTCCTCGCCCTTGGTCTTGACGACCACGGTGCTGCGGACGGGCCCGAACGACCGGGTCTGGACGAACACCGGGATCGCCCAGCCGCCGCCCGCGCTCTTGGGGTTGCCCGCGACGAGGCGCCGGCTGGTGGCGGTCGCCTGGGCCTTGCGGTAGGCCTCGGTGAACGCCTCGACGTCCATCGCGCGCTGGGTCTTCTCGTCGGTCATCGCGTACATCGCGGCGAAGTCGCCGCGGTTCCACGCCTTGGCGAACTTGGCCACCGCCCGCTGCGCCGGGTCCTCGTGGGCGGCGCCGCACACCACGCCGAGCCCGAAGGCCGCCAGCGCCACCGCCGCCACCGGCAGCGCCCGCCGCACGATCGGGCTGGAGAACCGGCCGGTCGACGACTGCGGCGCAGGGCGTCCGCCGGGGCGCGCCGGTGTGCGGGGAGAAGTTGGCATGACCGGGCGGGAGCGTAGTTCACACGGCTGCCGTATGGCGCATCAGACACGTCTCGCCCGCGCCGCTGACGAGGCGGTTGGCACAGGATCGTCACAGGGCCACCACGGCATCGGGCTCCCACCGCGCTACGCTGCGGCACGCAATGGGCAAGACCCTCGTCATCGCAGAGAAGCCATCCGTCGGCAAGGACCTCGCCAAGGTCCTGCCCGGCCCGTGGGAGAAGAAGACCGGGACCGGAGACAAGACCCTGCGCGCGCTCGAGGGCCCCGATCACGTGATCTCCTGGGCGGTCGGGCACCTCGTGCAGCTCGCCGAGCCGGAGAAGTACGACGAGAAGTTCAAGAAGTGGCGCATGGCCGACCTGCCGATCGTGCCCGAGACGTTCAAGCTGATCGTGCGCGACGAGCGCAGCGAGAAGCAGATGAGTGTGCTGCGCAAGCTGTTGCGCCGCGAGGACATCGACGAGGTGATCAACGCCTGCGACGCCGGCCGCGAGGGCGAGCTCATCTTCGCCTACGTCTACGAGGCGGCCAAGTCCAAGCTGCCGGTCAAGCGCCTGTGGCTGTCCTCGATGACCGAGAGCGCCATGCGTGAGGCCTTCGAGCACCTGCGTGACGGCAGCGACTTCGCCAGCCTGCAGGACGCGGCCCGCTCCCGCTCGGAGGCCGACTGGCTCGTGGGCATGAACGCCACGCGCGCCGCCACCATCCGGCTGCGCTCCTCGTTCGACGGCGCGGTCTCCCTCGGCCGGGTCCAGACGCCGACGCTGGCGATCCTCGCCCGTCGCGAGCAGGAGATCCGCGACTTCGTCCCCGAGGCCTACTGGCTCGTGGACGCCACCTTCGCCACCGACGACGAGCGGGTCTACGCCGGCCGCTTCCACGCCGGGAGCAAGCCCCGCATCGCCACGGCCGCCGAGGCCGAGGCCGTGGTCAAGGAGGTCGAGGGCCAGCGCGGGACGATCACCAAGCTGACCAAGCGCAAGGCCACGGACAAGGCGCCGCAGCTCTACGACCTGACGATGCTCCAGCGCGAGGCCAACAACCGCTACGGCTTCACCGCCCGGCGCACCCTGGCGGCCGCGCAGCGCTGCTACGAGGAGCACAAGGCGCTCACCTACCCGCGCACGAACTCCCGCTTCCTGACCTCGGACATGATCGGCGAGATCAAGCCCACGGCCCAGAAGGTCGGCACGCGCCCGGAGTACCGCGCCGCGTCGGAGTACGTCGTGAACCTCGATCTGCTGCCGCTGAACAAGGTGGTCAACGACGAGAAGGTCGGCGACCACCACGCGATCATCCCGACGAACGCCGAGCACAAGCTCGAGAAGATGAACGACGACGACCGTCGCATCTACGACATGGTCGTCCGCCGCTTCCTGGCCATCTTCCATCCCGACGCCGAGTTCGAGAACACGTCGATCGAGACGACGGTGGCCGAGCACGTCTTCCGCACCCGCGGCAAGGTCCTCATCGTGCCCGGCTGGCGCGGCGTCTACGGCGAGCTGGCCGAGGGCGAGAAGTCCGCCGCCGAGGAGGACGAGGGCCTCAGCCAGCAGCTCCCCAAGCTCGAGCAGGGCGAGGAGGTCGACACCCGCGAGGTCGCCTCCGCCGAGAAGGCGACCAAGCCGCCGCGCCGGTACTCGGACGCCTCGCTGCTGGGGATCATGGAGACCGCCGGCAAGCTCGTCGACGACGAGGCGATGCGCGACGCGATGACCGAGACCGGCATCGGCACCCCCGCCACCCGCGCGGCGATCATCGAGCGGCTCATCGACGTCGGCTACGTCGAGCGCGACGCGCGCTCCCTGGTCGTCACCGAGAAGGGCCTCAACGTCATCCGCCTGCTCGACGGGCATCCGCTGACCTCGCCGGACCTCACCGGCGACTGGGAGTCCCGGCTGGCCAAGATCGAGGCCGGCACCGACACGCGCAAGAAGTTCATGGACGACATCGCGCGGTTCGCCGACGCGACGATCCAGGAGCTCGACGCCAAGCTCAAGGACGTCCGCATCCCGCGGGCCAACCTCGGGCCGTGCCCCGTCTGCGGCCACGACATCACCGAGAACCGCAAGGGCTTCTCCTGCTGGTCGCGCACCGACCCCGGCTGCGGCTTCGTCATCTGGAAGAACAAGGCGGGCAAGGTCATGCCGCCCGCCGTGGCCCGCGAGCTCATCCAGACCGGGCGCACGGCCAAGGCCGTCACCGGGTTCAAGGGGCGCAGCGGCCGGTCGTTCCGCGCCAAGCTCGCGCTGATGCAGAACGACGAGGGCCGCTGGCGCGTCGAGTTCGACGAGCCGTGGGCCAAGGAAGGCGAGAAGCAGCCGGCGGTGGACGAGGGCGAGGCCGCCGCCGCCAAGGCCGCCGCGGCGCTGGCCGCCGCCGATGCGGCCGCCGCGGCCGCGGACGCCGCCGCCTAGCACGGCGCACCCGGCATCACCCGTCTGACACGTATCCGTCACACCGTCAGGGCCGTGCGGGAGACTCGCCCGACATGCCGCTGACCATCGTCACCGGTCCCGCCAACGCCGCCAAGGCGGGCGCGGTGATCGACCGGCTCGCCGACGCCAACCGGGCGGGCCGCGAGCCCATCCTCGTGGTGCCCATGGCGGCGGACGTGGCGGAGTACCGCCGGGAGCTGGCGGGGCGCGCCGACCTCGTGATGGGGCCGACCATCGTCCGCTTCGACGGGCTGCTGCGGCTGATGGCCGCGCGGGCGGCCGTCACCACCCGGCCCATCTCCGAGGCCCAGCGCGAGCTGCTGGTGGCCCGGGTCGCCGAGCGGCTGCCGCTCGGCGCGCTGGCCGACTCGGCCCGCACCCCGGGGTTCGCGCGGGCCGCGTCGCGCTTCCTGGGAGAGGTCGCCGCCACCGGCGCGGCCACGGGCTGGGCCATCGCTGCGCTGCGCGAATGGGGCCAGGTCAACGGGCGCGCCGCCTACGGCGCCGACCTCGCCGCGCTCGTCGGCGGGTACGCCGACGCCCTGCGCGCGCTGGGCCGCCCCGATCCCGAGTCGTACGCGCGGGCGATCACCGAGCGCCTGCAGCTCGACCCCGTCGTGTGGGGCGCGCGCCCCGTGTTCCTCTACGGCTTCGACGACCTGACGCCGGTCGAGCGCGGCGTGGTCGAGGCGCTCGGGCAGGCGCCGATCGACGCGCAGGTCGTGCTGTCCCTGCCGGCCGAGCCCGGTCGGGTGGCCCTGGCCGCGGGCGCGCGCCTGGTCGCCGAGCTCGCCGAGATCGGGACGCTGCTGCCACTCCCCGCCGACGCCCGCCATTACGCGGAGGGAGCCCGGGCCCAGCTCCACGCCGTCGAGCGGTCGCTCTTCGAGGAGCAGCCGGCCGCGGGCGGCCGCGCGCCGGCGGGCGACGGGGTGCTCCTGCTCGAGGGCGGGGGAGAGCGTGCCGAGCTGGAGCTCGTCGCCGCGGAGATCGCGCGGCGGATCGACGACGGCTGGCGTCCGCAGGACATCGCCGTCGTCGCCCGCGACATCGACCGCTCGGCGCCGGCCATCCTGGAGGTCCTGGCCGACTTCGGCATCCCGGCGGCGGCTCCCTGGCGCTCCACGCTCGGGTCCACCGCCCTGGGGCTGTCCCTCGTCGCGCTGCTGCGCTGCGCCTTCGGGGTCGACGGCCGGCCGGCCGCCGGTGACGTGGTGGCCTACCTGCGCACCCCCGGCGCCGGGGCCGATCCCGCCCTCGTCGACCTCCTGGAGGCCCGGCTGCTGCGCGCGGGCGCCACCGACGGCGGAGCGGCGCGCGAGGGCTGGCGGCGGGTCACCTCCGGCGATCCCGCGGCGCGGGCCGCGCTGGCCGCCGTCGACCGGGTCACCGCGGCGGCCCAGGGCGGCGGCGCCGAACTGCTCGACGCGGTGGAGCAGGAGGCCGTGCGGCTGGCGGCGGCCGCGCTGGGGCCACGCGATCCCGCCGGCGCCGACGGGGATGCCCGCGACGACGTCCTCGTCCTCGCCACCGTGCGCCGGTGGCTGGCGGAGCTGCGCGAGCTGCACGGGGCCGGGCTCGTGCCGGCGCCGCGGGCGCTCGCCGGGCTGCTGGCCGACCTGCCGGTGCGCCGGGGCCCCGAGGCCGGGCCGGGCGTCGTCGCCGTCAGCGACCCGCTGTCGATCCGCGGGCGCCGCGTGCGCGGTCTGTTCCTCGTGCGGATGCAGGACGGCACGTTCCCGGCCACCGCCCGTCCCGACCCCTTCCTGGACGAGGACGACCGTCGCACCCTGCAGGGCTGGCGCCTGGCGCCGGTGCCCGACGCGCTGGCCGCCGAGCGACACCTGTTCTACAGCGCGGTCTCGCGCCCCACGGAGCTGCTGGGGGTGAGCTGGCACCTGGCCGACGATGACGCCGGCAAGCCGCGCAGCCGCTCGCCCTTCGTCGACGACCTCGATGACGTGCTCGCCGCCGACACCCCGGTGCGCCGGCGGCGCCTGGGCGCCGTCGCGTGGGACGCCGGCCGCGTCCCCGCCGCCCCGGGGCCTGCGCGGCGAGCGGCCCTCGTCGCGGCGGCGCGCACGGCGCCCCATCGCGAGCGCCAGGTCCCACCGCTCACCCAGCCCCCGGTGCTGGCTGCCCTGCGGGCCCAGGAGACGTTCTCGGCCACCGCGCTGGAGACGTTGCTGGACTGCCCCGTCAAGTGGTTCGTGGAGCGGTGGCTGCGCGGCGACGAGCTGACGGGCCCCCAGGAGAACATGGCCCGCGGCTCGCTGGCCCACGCGGTGCTCGAGGAGGTCTTCCGCGGGCTCGGCCGGCCGCTCACCCGCACCGCGCTGCCCGAGGCACGCGAGCGCCTGCACGCGGCGCTGGAGCACCACCGGGCCGCCTTCCCGCTCACCACCGACCCGTCGCGGGCCCGCAGCATCGTGCGGCGCCTGGAGGCGGACCTCGAGCGCTACCTGCGCCACGCCGCCACCGACGAGCCCGGGTTCGTGCCCTCGTTCTTCGAGCTGGCCTTCGGGGAGGAGGACAGCGAGCTGCCCGCCGTGCCGATCGGCGACGGGCTGCGGCTCAAGGGCCACGTCGACCGGGTCGACGTGGAGGCAGGTGGGGCCGGGGCGTCCCGGCGCGCGGTGATCGTCGACTACAAGGGGGCGACGGTCCCCGCCCAGGCCTCGTGGCTCGCCGACCGCAAGGTGCAGGCCGCCGTCTACCTGCACGCGATGCGGGTGCTGCTGGAGCTGGACGTGGCCGGCGCCCTCTACCAGCCGGTGCGCGGCGCGAGCCTGGTGGCCCGCGGTGCCCTGCGCGACGACGTCGAGCCGGGGTTCCCGGTCGCCTCCGCCGACCGGCTCGACCCCGAGGCCTTCGAGGCGCTCCTGCACGGGGTGCTGGAGCTCGTGCGGGCGGCGGTCGACCGCATGCGGACCGGCGAGCTCGTCCCCACCCCGCCGACCTGCGCGTTCGGGGCCGGCGGCTGCGCCCATCCGATGATCTGCCGGCGCGAGGGCCCGGCCCAGTGAGCGGCCCCGACGACCGGCCGCTGCGCGCGGCCGACGAGGGGACGGCGGCGCCGCCGCTGACCCCGGAGCAGGAGGCTGCCGTCCGTCGCGTGGGGGGTACGACGCTGGTGGCCGCGGCGGCCGGCTCGGGGAAGACGCGCGTGCTCACCGAGCGCGTTGTGCGGGCGGTCACCGAGCCCGTCGTGGAGGGGCCGGACGGCACGTCGGTGCCCCGCGCCGTCCTCGGGGCGGTGCTCGCCATCACCTTCACCGACAAGGCGGCCGGGGAGCTGCGCGAGCGGATCCGCCGCGGGCTGGAGCGCTCGTCGCGGCCCGAACTGGCCCGGGACGTCGAGCAGGCCTCGATCGGCACCATCCACGCCTTCTGCGCCCGCCTGCTGCGCGGGCACGCGCTGGCCGCCGGCCTGGACCCGCGCTTCGCCGTCCTGGACGACCGCCAGGCCCGCGTGCTGCGCGCCGAGGCGTGGAGCGCGGCGCTGGAGGGCTTCCTCGCCGCGCACGGCGACCCGGCCCTGGACCTGCTCGCGGCGCACGGGGCCGACCCGGTGCACGCCGCCATCACCCACGTCCACGACGACCTGCGCAGCCAGATCGGCGAGCCGCGCCTGCCGCCGCTGCAGCCGGCCGACCCGGGGCCGGCCGTGGCCGCCCTGGGCCACGCCGCCCAGGCGGCGCTGGCGGACCTGCGCGACGAGCAGGGCGGCAACGGGACCATGCAGCGCGCCCTGGAAGGGCTGCGGGACTGCGCCGAGGCAGTAGACGCCCTGGCGCCCGGGGCGCGCCCGGCGGTGGGAGACCTGCAGGGCCTCGCGGTGAAGGCGGGCAACGTCAAGCGGCTCAAGGACCCGGCCTACCAGGCGTTCCTCGACGCGCACCTGGCGTGCCTGCAGGCGCTCACCGACGCCGACGCGGTGGCCGACTACCACCTGCTGGACGAGCTCCTGCACGGCTACGCGCGCCGCTACGCGGCCGCCAAGGCGCGGACGGGCGGCCTGGACTTCGATGACCTGGAGTTGCGGGCCCGCGACCTGCTGCGCGAGCACCCCGTGGTCGCCGAGCGCATCCGCGGGCGCTACGCCTGCATCCTCGTCGACGAGTTCCAGGACACCAATCCGGTGCAGCTCGAGCTGGTGCAGCGGCTCGGCGGGGAGGACGTGTTCCTCGTCGGCGACGCGTTCCAGTCGATCTACGCCTTCCGCCACGCGGACGTCCGGGTCTTCCGCGCCGTCCAGGAGGAGGTCCGCCAGACGGGCGGTGCGCTGGACCTGGCCGGCAACTTCCGCAGCGACCCGCGGATCGTCGAGGCCGTCAACGCGGCCTTCAGCCGGCTCTTCGACCGGACCTTCGTGCCGATGGTCGGGCGGGCCCCCCTGACGCCGCCCGCGCCGCCCGCGCCGGTGGTCGAGCTGCTGGTCACCGACGGCCCGGCGTGGACGGACGCGAGCAAGGCGCCGCAGCCGCCCGACCTCGGGACGACGCTGCGGCCCGAGCCCCTGTGGCGCCAGGCCGAGGCCCGGCTCCTGGCCCAGCGCCTGCACGACCTCCTGGAGGAGGACCCCGGGCTGCGCCCGGGCCACATCGCCGTCCTGGTGCGGGCCCGCAAGTCCATGGAGGTCATGCAGCGCGCGCTGGCCGACGTGGGGCTGGACACCCTCATCTCCGGCAGCCGCGGGTACTGGGCCCACCCGCAGGTCCTCGATCTCGTGGGCTGGCTGCGCCTGCTGGCCAACCCCCGCGACGAGCGCACCCTGTGGCACGTGCTCGGCTCGCCGCTGGTCGGGGTCAGCACCGACGCCATGGCCCTGCTGGCGATGGCCGCCCGCCAGGACGAGGTGCGGCCGTGGGACGTCCTGCACGCGCGGCTGGGCGGGGCCGGCGGTGCGCCGGTCCGGCTCGACGATCCGCTGCAGCACCTGGATCCGGGGGACCGCGAGCGGCTCGCCGCCCTGGCCCTGCGCCTGGCACAGGAGCGGGAGGTGCTCGGCCGGTGCTCGCTGGAGGCGCTCATCGCGCGGGTCGTGGGCGCGACCGCCTACGACGCGTACGTCCTGTCGCTGCCGGACGGCGAGCGCCGGCTGGCCGCGGTGCGCAAGCTGCGCCGGCTGGCCGGCACGCACGAGTCCGAGCACGGGCGGGACCTGCGCGGCTTCCTCGACGTGATCGCCGAGGAACAGGAGGCCGGCGACCGCGAGCCGGAGGCGCCCGTGGCCCTCACCGACGACGACGCCGTGCAGCTCATGACCATCCACGCCGCGAAGGGCCTGGAGTTCGACGTGGTCGCCGTGTTCGACGTCGGCCGTCAGGAGAACCGTGACGACCTCCTGCTCACCGTCGAGGGCGCGCGGGCCGGGATCCGCCTGCGCCGCCTGGGGGAGCCGGGGAGCCGGCCCGCGCTTGCCTACGCGCAGCTGCGCCAGGAGGCGCTGGAGGCCGCCCGCCAGGAGGACCGGCGCCTGATCTACGTCGCCCTGACCCGCGCCCGGCGGCGCCTGCTGGTCAGCGGGACCCTGCGCTCCAAGAAGGGCACGTCGGAGTCGGACGCGCTGACCTGGCTGGGGCCGGCCCTGGACCCGGGGCTGCTCGACGCCCGCGGCGACCCCGACGCCCCGGTGCACCGCGAGGTCGCCGCCGGAGAGCGGCCCGGGGGCGCACCGATCGCGGTGGTGCTCAGCCGCCCGCCGGCCCCGGCCCGCCCCGGAGGCGCCATCCGCCCGGAGATGCTGGCGCCCGCGCTGGCCCGCGCCCAGGCCCAGGGCGAGCCGGCGCCGCCGCCCGCCCCGATCGCCCCGGCAGCCCCGGCCGGCGGGATCCCGGTCCACGTCGACGCGGTCAGCTTCTCCTCGCTCTCGGCGTACCTGGACTGCGGCCGCTGCTACCACCTGGAACGGGTTCTGGGCCTGGAGCCGGACCTGCCTGCCCCCGGCGCCGGCCCGCCGGAGGGCGACGCGGCCGCGGCCGAGCTCGACGCGCTGGTGCGCGGGCGGGTCGTCCACGCGCTGCTGGAGGAGATCGACTTCGGCGCCCCGCGGGCGCCGTGGCCCGAGCGGGTGGCCGAGCTGCTCGCCGCCGAGGGGGCGCCGGCCCGCGACCGCGACATCGCGGCGCTCACCGCGCTCGTCGGCGCCTTCACCGGCGCCCCCGTCCGCGCGCGGCTGGCCGGGGCCGCGGACGTGCGGCGGGAGCAGTCGTTCGCGTTCACGGTGGGGGAGGACCTGCCGGTGCTCCACGGGATCCTCGACGTGATCGCCCGCGAGGAGGGCGGTGGCGCGGTGGTCGTGGACTACAAGACCAACCGCGTCGAGGGCCTGGACCTCGCAGTCGTGGTGCGGGACGGCTACGCCCTGCAGCGCGACATCTACGCGCTGGCCGCGCTGCGGGCCGGGGCCCCGGCCGTGGACGTCGTCTACGTCTTCCTCGAACGGCCCGGGGAGCCGGTCGCGTCCCGCTTCACCGCGGCCGACGCGCCGGCGCTGGAGGCGACGATCCGCGCGGCGCTGGCGCCGCTGGCGGCCGGCGCCTTCCCGGTCGGCCCCGGCGTGCACGGGCACCGCTTCTCCTGGTGCCCGGGCGCGCCCTGAGCCCGCGGGTCAACCGGGGGGCGGGCCCTGGGCGGTGGCGCCGGCGGCGCCGACCGACGGGTCGGGCACCCGCAGGCGCTCGCGGCGTCGCCGGCGCCGGCGCTCCACCTCCGCGTTGACCTCCGCGCCGTAGAGGAAGGCGGTGTTGGTGATGTAGAGGAACAGGAGCAGGGCGATCAGCGTCCCCGCCAGCCCGTAGACCGCGCCGTAGCGCGACACGTTGTTGACGTAGATCCCGAACAGGACGATCGCCGCCAGCCACAGCAGCACGGCGACGGAGGCGCCGATCGAGAGGATCCGCACCCGCGGCGTCCCCTCCGGCGGCGCGGGTGCGATCGCGTACACCACCGTCACCGTGAGCATGGCGCTGAGGATGGCGATCGGCCAGCGGATCACGGCCCAGATCGCGGCGGCCTCATCGCCCAGCCCGATCTCGGAGAAGAGGTCGTGCGCCAGCGTGTCGCCCAGGAACACGGCCGAGACGGTGATGACGTAGAGCAGCACCACGATGAGCGTGGCGCCGAGGCTGATGACGCGCGTGCGCACGATCCCGCGGTCGTCGACGTAGCCGAAGATCCGATTGACCGCGCGGCCCGCCGCCATGAAGGCGCCCGACGCGCCGCTGAGCGCGAGGACGAACGAGAACACGAGCGCCAGCGACAGCGCTCCCGAGGAGGCGTTGACCATCTGGTCCAGGACGTCGTTGACCACCTTGGAGACCGACGGGTCGGCGCCTTGGTCCAGCAGCTCCTGGGCGGCCCGGCGGGGGATCGACTGGTCGCCGACGAGCCCGAAGATCGTGAACACGACGAGCAGCCCCGGGAAGATCGACATCATCGCGAAGTACGTCAGGGCGGCCGCGTTGTCGCCCATCTGGTTGGCGTCGTAGTTGAGGGCCGCCCGCACGGGGACCGTGTCGCTCACCCGCGCCCACGCCCGCCGCCACCACGAGGAAGCGGCGCCCCGGGGGGCGCCGCCGTCGTCCTGCCCGTCGGCTGCGGTGCTCACACGGCCGACGCTAGCACTGGAATGCGTCTCCCAGTACTCGTGGAGTTACCGTCGCGCTCCGCGAGCGCCGATCCCGTAGCCACCGGTCCCGACACCGCCGATCAGCACGAGGACCGCGGCGACGATGCCGACGATCGCCGGAAGGCCCAGGGCCAGGCACAGGGCGTAGGCCAGAGCAGCAAGAAGAATGGCGATGAGAATCCCGATCATGGTTGAGGCGTCCTCCCGGATAGGCGCGCGTGGCGCACGATTGTGTGGGATCAGAATTCCCGGGCCCCGGCGACGGCAAACGTCCATGTGGCCTGAACGGGCCGTAGGATCAGGTGGATGCGCGCCGAGTTCCTCATCTACGCCGGGGTCGACGAGTTGGACGTCGTCGGGCCCTACGAGACGCTGTCGGTCGCGGGCCGGCACGGGGCCGACATCGAGGTCGCGCTGGTGCGCCCGGAGAGCATGAACGCGGTCACCGCCTCCCACGGGGTGCTGTTCACCCCCGACGCGCTGCTGTCGGCCGCCCCGGAGCTGCTCGTGGTCCCCGGCGGTGGCTGGGGGGCGCGCGCCAAGGTGGGGGCCTGGGGCGAGTACCAGCGCGGCCGCCTGCCGATGGCCGTGGCCGAGCGCCACGCGGCCGGCTCGACCGTCGCGGGCGTCTGCACCGGGGCGCTCCTGCTCGCCGCGACCGGCATGCTCAAGGGCCGCCCCGCGGTCACCCACGCCTCCGCGCTGGAGGATCTCGCCGACGCCGAGGCGATCGTCGTCGACGCGCGCGTGGTCGACGACGGCGACGTCCTCACCTGCGGCGGCGTCACCTCGGGGATCGACCTGGCGCTGTGGTTCGTCGAGCGGGAGTTCGGGCGCGACCTGGCCGAGGCCGTGTCGCGGACGATGGAGCACGAACGGCGGGGCGCCGTCCACCGCGCCCCGTGACCGTCTAGGCGCTCGGCTCCTCCTGGAGCGCCTGCACCGCGTCCTCGCGGGTCTCGCGGATGGCGAGGATCTGGTCCAGCCCGGTGATCGAGAAGGTCCGGGCGATCGCGTCGTCGATGTTGACGATGCTCAGCGCGCCGCCGTGGTCGCGCAGCCGCTGCAGGGCGCCGACCAGCACGCCGAGGCCGCTGGAGTCCAGGAAGGTCGTGTGGGTGAGGTCCACGACGACGCGGGGCCGCCCATCGTCCACGGCGGCACCGATCGCGCTCTTTAGCTCGGGCGCCGTGAACAGGTCGATCTCACCGGAGACGGTGATGACGGTGGTGGCGTCGCCGAGGGGGGTGGGGGTGACGCGGAAGTCGGGGGCGCTCATGTCAGGCGACATTGTCCACGGTGGCCGGGGTGGGCGCCGTGTAGTCGACGCGCAGCACGAGCCGCTCCGTCGCCGCGCCGTCGTCGTGCTCGGTGTGCATCTCGTCGGCCACCCGCTCCAGCACCGCGCCCACCAGCGGCAGCGTCGCGTCGTCGATCAGGCCCGCGGCGCCGTCTCGGCTCAGTCCGTGGACCGTCACCTGCAGGCCGTGCTCGTCGATCTGCAGCCCGAGGTGCGCGATGCCGTCGGGGCTGCGCCCCGGGGCGTGCGCGGCGAGGGCGTCGGTGAGGAGCAGCGCCTCCTCCAGGCGGTCCAGCGGGCACGCGGCCCGGCCGGCGAGCATCGCCACGACCGCGGGCAGCACCCCGCCGGCCAGATCCCCGCGGACCCGGACGTCGACGTGGTTGCGCACCGGCGTCATGCGACCGGGACCTGCAGCCGGAAGACCATGGTCACCTCGGTGGTCGCGTCGCCCGCGTCGGAGCCGACCTCCAGGTGCTCGGCGAGCGAGGCGATGAGGGGAAGCCCCAGGCCCAGGCCGGGGCTGTCGGGACGGGGGGTGATGCCGCGGCCGGCGTCGCGCACCGCGATGACGATGCTGTCCTCGCCGAGCGTCGCGCTGACCCACAGCTCCCCGTCGACGCCGTCGGGGTAGGCGTGCATCACCACGTTGGTGCACGCCTCGGTGACCGCCAGCTTCACGTCCGCCAGTGCGGCCGGGTCCAATCCCAGCGCATCGCCGAGTCCTCCGAGTGCGTGTCGGACGACGGCGACGTTTTCCGCGCGAGCGGGGAGATTGAGTTGGAGATCAGGCACGGCGACGCGGGAAAACCGGGGCAGGGACACGGACTTGCGAAGGATCCTGCCCCGAGGGGGGGCAGCGCAAACGTGCCCGGTCTCGTGCAAAACGGGGATGCGCAACCCGGCTCGACCGCCCCTGCGTTGCTACCATCTCCAACCTCACGAGATCCGGCGGCGCATCGCCGCCCCGACACCGGGTCCGCTCCATATGACCGCGCATCGCACGCCCCCCAAGGCCGACGGCCTCTACGACCCCCGCAACGAGCACGACGCGTGCGGCGTCGCCATGGTCGCGCGCCTCGACAACCAGGCCACCCACGAGGTCGTGGACCGCGCCCTGACCGCGCTGGAGAACCTCGAGCACCGGGGTGCCGAGGGGGCCGACGCCAAGACGGGCGACGGCGCCGGGATCCTCATGCAGATCCCCGACGAGTTCTTCCGCGGGGAGGCCGGCTTCCTGCTGCCCCCGGCCGGCGAGTACGGCGTCGCGGTCTGCTTCCTGCCCCAGGACCCGGTCCGCCGCGCGCAGATCGAGTCGCTGCTGGAGCTCAACGTCCGCGTCGAGGGCCAGGTCGTCCTGGGCTGGCGCGACGTGCCGGTCAACCTCGAGCACGTGGGGGAGACGGCCGGGGCCTGTCGTCCCTACATCAAGCAGCTCTTCGTGGCCGCGGGCGCCGGGTTCACCAACAACCAGGACGCCTTCGAGCGCAAGCTCTACGTGATCCGCCGCATCGTCGAGCTGGCGGCGGGCCCCGACTTCTACGTCTCCTCCTTCTCCTCGCGCACGATCGTCTACAAGGGGATGCTCATCTCCCAGCAGGTCCGGGCGTTCTTCCCCGACCTCAAGGACGAGCGTCTCAAGACCGCGCTGGCCCTGGTGCACAGCCGGTTCTCCACCAACACGTTCCCGAGCTGGGAGCTGTCGCACCCGTTCCGCGTGATCGCCCACAACGGCGAGATCAACACGCTGATGGGCAACGTCAACTGGATGCGCGCCCGTGAGTCGCTGCTGGCCAGCGAGCTGTTCGGCCAGGACCTGCAGAAGGTCCTTCCCGTGGTGCGCCCCGGCGGCTCGGACTCCGCCACCTTCGACAACGTGCTCGAGCTCCTCATGCTCGCCGGCCGCTCGCTGCCCCACGCGGCGATGATGATGATCCCCGAGGCGTACTCGGGC
>WBZU01001396.1_pt1 | contig 18164 bp, 17 predicted proteins | sample 5204311 | NCBI WGS metagenome assembly WBZU01 (sample SAMN12344359, study PRJNA552823) | activated sludge metagenome | biome: Activated sludge suspended growth; feature: Nitrification reactor; material: Wastewater; isolation source: activated sludge from nitrification reactor of wastewater... | reverse complement strand
CGCGATCTTGGGCGATGAGTTCGTTTCGAACTGACGGTACTCACGCCGCGGCGGGCACAGGGCCGGAGCTCAATGACCGGTCTCCGGCAGCCTGTTCGCCGAGTTGGCTGGCCGAAATCGACCCATACCAGCCCATCGACGCGCTCCGAAGCTGTCGGACGACCGGCCCGCACGCTTCACGTTCCGCAGTTACGAAGCTGCCGTTCGTAGCCTGCGGCGCTCGGCCATAAGCGGGTGATCGTGACTGGCGGCTTTTGGTGGAGCTATGCGCGCTGCCGAGGCGCTTCGTCGTCATGTGACCTGAATCCCCGGTCAATTTCCCCACAGTCAGGGTAGGTCCCCCGCTACGGCGATGGATCGCGCCGGATGAACCGGTGCAACCGGCGTCGATTCTCATCCATGCCTACTTCTTGGGCGGCACGTGGTGCGCGCGCCGCAGGACGGACGTCCGTTCCTGGTCTCGCCACTGTCGCCACAGACCTTGTGGCGGCGCTTTCTGATGCGGAGCGCTGTGCACCTGGCCGTGGCATGAACCGCGGTGGGCGCGCTGCTGGCGGGCGTGCGCTGATCGCGGTGCGGCTGGCGCTTCGGCACTGCGCCGCGGCGACGTTGCGCCCTTGCGCAAGGGCGGTTCGCGGCTAGCGGGTCAGGCACATCGCCCCGAACTCGGGAGACCAGGCGGGCGCGCCGTATTGCGGGCTCAGCCACCCGACGCCCAGGCCTAGGCCCACCAGCAGCATCACGAGGCCCAGGCCCCGGGTGAGCACCAGCCCGGCGACATGCTGCTTTTGCACCGCCATGAAGACGGCCGCCGCTAGCATCCATGCCGGGTCGCTCAATCCGAGCAGCGACATGGCCGCCATCAGTGGCCAGCAGCAGCCCAGGCACGACATGCCATACGCTGCGCCGACCCGCAGGGCTTGAGCGGTGACGTCCGGGCGGCCCGTCCAATGGCGCGCGACGAATCCGAACGGCGTGCGGCAGGCGGTGACGCAACGCCCGGCCAGGGGCAGCATCAGATAGGTGCCCCCCAATGCCAGGCTTGCCCCTGCCAGGAGGCCGGACCGGCTGCGCACCGACGGCCAGGTCAACCAGGCCCAGTACAGGCTGTCATGAACGGCGCGCACGGCGATGCCGCTGACCGCCCAGACCGCCACGAATGCGACCGCGCAGGCCAACGAGAGGCGGCCGCTGTGGCGCTGCCGCGAACACACTCTGGCCAGGCTCGACAGCAGGGGCAAGGCGGTGGGCAGCATCATGGCGGCACACATCAACGTCCAGTCGAGGACGAACAGCAGGTGCCGCGGCCAGGCGGCGGCCGCGGCCTCGCGGCTCAGCCAGCGCGCCAGCGGTGTTTCGCCCCACCAGGCCACGCCGAGGCACGCCAGCAGCGTGGCCAGGGCCAGCACGGCCCACAAGGTGGCTTGCGGACGATTCGCCGGCGCCCAGGCGGAGGATCCCAATGCCGTCGCGTGCGTGGCCATGCGCGGGTTCAGGCCAGCGCGTAGCTGAACTTGCCGCTGACGGCCGAGACATCGGTGATGTCCAGATCGAAGGTGTACGGCTGAGGCTCGGCGTTGGTCGCCAGAAGGTTCAGCCCGGTGCCGGCGGTGGCGTCGGTGTAGATGCGGCCGGTGTTGATTGCATGCGGCGTCACCGTGCCCGTGACGCGCCGGATCAGGCTGCCCGCAGGCCCGCCCTGCAACTTGAACGCCTCGGTGTGGCAGAACGCCTCGGCCACGATGTCGGGCGCCGTCGCCGTGAGGCTGGCATTGTTGCCGCCCAGGTTGGTCGCGGTGATGGTGGCCAGCACCGCGGGAGGCATGGCGACGCCGGCATCCAGACGCACGACATCGGCCCAGGGGCCCGAGGCGATGGCGGTTTCCACGGCGGCCTGCTGCGCAACCGTGGCGGCCTGCACCAGCAGCAACAGGTGGCTGGCCTGGTCGCAACTGCTGCCGTTGAACAGCAGCATGGCGCTGCAACCAGACACATCCACCGCATCGACCACGCCGGTCGTGATGTGCCACGCGAACAAGCCGGTGCAGGTGCCCATCACTGGCGGCACGCCGGCCCAGCATGAACACACCACGTCGCAATCGCAGGCTTCGAAGAATTCGCCGCTCAAGCTATAGGCCATCACTCACTCCTCTGAGGTCAAAAGTTCAGTCGCGGGGTCGGGCGGGGCGCGGTCAATACACTTCGAGCGGCCGCATCATGCCCATGTCCTCGTGCTCCAACAGGTGGCAGTGGAAGACGAAGTGGCCGCGGTAGTCGCGCGTGGCATCGCCGCCGTCGTCGAAGCGCACCAGCAGCCGCGTAACCTGCCCCACGGCATCGGGGTTGGCGGGGTCGGCGGCATTGACGCGCACCGTGTCCTTCCAGCCGGTCTCGTTGGCGTCGACGGGCATCACAGCGCCCAGCTGGCCGAGTTCGGCCGAAAGGATTTCTTGCCGCGACAGCACCTGGAACGACGCCAGGTGCAGGTGCAGCGGGTGCACGTCGGCCGAGAAGTTATAGAACTCCCACAGCTCCACCGGGCCGCCGAGGGTGTGGCGCACCGGTGAGCCGGGCTGGTTCTCTGCATCGATGTACGGCCCACCCGCCGGCGGCCCGCCGACAGGCGTTGGCGCCGGGCCGGCCCACAGCAGGCCGGGCTCGGCCGGCAGCGTCAGCGAGGGCTGCATCGTGATCGCATTCCAGCCAAACCGCCCGGGCGGCCTCACCGAGTCCATGGCATCTTGAAAGGCCTGCCGAGCCGCGGCCAGATCCGCCGGGTTGGCGGCAATGGCGTCCGCGTAAGCGCGGTCTGCCGCCTTGACGGTGAAGGCGGCATCCGCAGGCGTCAGCGCCACACCCTGCTCGCTGATGACGTAGCGGCGCGTGGGCAGGGCCGGCGGCAGCCAGTTCGGCATCTGGGTGATGGCCGCTAAACCCGCTTCGAGTGCCGGGCGGTCCAGTGGCTGCGTCACCGCGTTGGACACCCGAAACTGCAGCACCGCGTACTGCAACTGCTCCAGCGCCGCAGGGTCGACCGCCTTCGCGAGGTCACCGCCGTTGCCCAGCGGACTCGATTCGGTCGCGTGGTTGCTGAGGTAGACGGTCTGTCCTGCCAGCGCCGAAAAGTCGATCACCACATCGGCCCGTTCGGCCGACGCCAACACCAGGAAGTTGGCCGTGGCGGGCTCGCCGTTCACGAGTTCTCCCTTCAACTCGACGACCGGGCTGATGAAACCCGAGTCGCCGCCGATCTGCAGAATCGACAGGCCCGGCGCAACGGCGGCCACGTCGGGTTCGCCGGGCGCCGCTTCGGGCGACAGGCGCAGCACCAACATGCGGGTGTTACACCCATTGAGCATGCGAAAGCGGTAGGCGCGCGGCTCCACGTCGAGGTGGGGCCAGATCTTGCCGTTCACGCACAGGGCGTCGCCCTTGAACTCGCCCATCGGTGCGCCCAGAGCGCGGATGTCGTCACGCAAGGTCTGGCGGTCACCGGGGGCGGCGGCCTTGGCGATGCGGTCGCGCAGGTAAGGCGCGTGGCCATAGAGCATCCATGGCTCGCCGGCACCCGTCGGCGCGGCGGCGAACGACCGGTCCTGGATGATCAAGGGCATCTCGAAGTCGCCGCTCGGCAACTCGGCGATCGCCGCTTCGCCGGGATCGCGCAGCACGTAGCCACCGGCCAGGCCCGAATAGACATTCATCGACGTCATGTCCATGACGTGGTCGTGATACCAAAGCAAGGCGCCGCCTTGCTGCGTGTTCGGATACTCGAACAGCACCGAGTTCGGCGTCGACCCTGTCTGCGGCCGCAGCAACGCTGCGGTGCCGGCCCGGCGCACCGGGTGACCGTCGCTGGCCCAGTGCAGGTGCCCGCCATGCAGATGCACGCTGGCATGGCCCACGCGGTAGCGTCCCTCCATGCCGCCCAGGCGCGCATCGACCGGCGGCTGCACGAAGGGGTGGTGCACGCCTTCAGGCAGGAGGTTGTTCCACCTCACCTGGTTTGCCACCTGCGATTGCGCGACGAGCGTGGGGCCGGGGTGGCGGATGTCACCCGGGCTGCTGCCATAACCCCACATCGTCTGGCTGATGGGTGGCGTGATGCCACCGTCCGGGCTGTCGGCGAACACATGCGGCACGCTGGTCGTGCCGATGTACATGTCGGTCACGCCTGACGCGGGCAAGGCCAGCGCGGGAATGCCCTGGGGCGTGATCGGCGTGACCCAACGGTAGCGCTTCAACAGCGCGAAAGGCATCGGTTCCGGAAGCGTACTTGGCATGGCCAATTTCCTGGTGTGGAAACAGTCGCCAATCTAGTTCGATCGCCGTCCCGGGCCATCCCAAGCGCTTGGGGCACGCGCCCCCTAAGCTGACCCATTCTTTAAGATCCTTAAAGCGCGACGTCAGCCGTTGAGATCCGCAAACCCTCCGGGTGGGTCAGTTCTCAGTGAGCGTCAACAGTCTGCGCACGTCGAAGGAGCCTGGTGACTTTGCCAGGCCTGCCGGCCCGGTTCACGGCGACATCATGCGCGAAGCTGTTCGATAGCTGTCACCGGTGCTCATCGCGTCAACTCGCCCCGCTGGCGACGCGTTATGCGGCTGGCTTGCGCGACCCAGACGCTCGCCGAGTTCCACCTTGCACGGAGCCGCACATGACGACACGCCGCACCCCCTTTGCCCCCCTGATCGCCGTACTGATCGGCGCCACGCTCGTCGCCGCTCCAGCCTTCGCCCAGAAGAAGGAGCTCACGCCCCAGCAGCAGCGCATGGGTGAGTGCGCGCACGAGGGCAAGGGCAAGAAGGGCGCCGAGTACAAGCAGTTCATGAAGGACTGCCTCAAGAGCAAGAAGGACGTCTCAGCCGCCGCGCCCGCGGCGAAGACGCCCGCGGCGGCGCCTGCCGTGCCGGCCTCCGCCGCTGCGCCGAAGCAGGCAGCGGCCACGAGCCAGAAAGACAAGATGAAGAGCTGCAATGCGCAGGCGAAGGAAAAGAGCCTGAAGGGCGACGCCCGCAAGAGCTTCATGAGCGACTGCCTGAAGGCTTAGTTGGAGGCAGGCCGGGGAACCCGCAGGAGGCATCGATGGATGCACAACAACTGGTATTCGAGTTCCTCGCCTCCGACCAGGGACGGCAGGCGTTGGATGGCCTGAAGGCGCAAGGGTTGGACGACGCGACGGCGCAACAACTGCTGGGCCACGCTGCCGAGGCCGCGCACATGCAGGCGGAGGAACACCACAGCGGAAGGAATTTCTTCGCCGCGTTCGCCGCAGGCTTGGTCCGCGGCGACGGCTTCCTGAAGTCGCTCGTTGACGGCGGGGAAGGCATGTTGACCGGCCGCGTCGCCGAGTCGATGGCGTCGCGTGCGGGCGTCGATGGCTCCACGGCTTCGACGCTCGCCGCAGCAGCCACGCCATTCCTGGTGAGCTTCCTGAAGCAAAAGCTGTCCTGACCCACGCGCTGTCCCGGGTTTCGCGACATGCCGTAGCAGTCGAGTTGACCCGATCGCCGCTCTGCAAGGCATCAGCAGTTCACTTGGATTGGCAAATCGTTCCGGACCATTCCCGGTGCCGCGGAATCATTCATCGTCTCCCCTCGGGCCGACACAACAGAGCAGGTGAACGACTGGCCGCAATCCACCGAGCGCACGGCTCGTGAAGAAGGTAGAGCCACACTTTGTTGGCGCCGACGACTTCTATCTCAGGAGCGGCCTGGACTTCTGGATCACTCCGTCAGGCGCTAGGGCCAAGGTGCCGGTGCACCGGAGGCAGTATCTGCTCACACGGTCAGCGATCGATGCGCTGACCCTTGGGGTGCCTTTCGTTGGCCCCCGGCTCAATCGTTGAGCGACTGCTTTCCGGCAGCGCGATCGCCGAGCCGCAGGACCGCAATGGTCGGGTTGCGACGACCGACCCTTCGGATTCATCGCCGGAAAGCCGACGTTGAAGGTTCGATGCCCCGAAGCTGGCGCTCGCTGATGAGTCATTTCGACTCAGTGTTGACGGCCAGCGGCTCGAGCTGACTGCCGCGAAGCTGACTTCCGAGAAGTGTGCCAGCTCCTTTCGCGAGCTTCTTGGCCAGGTGCCGGATGCCGTTCGTTTGACATCGCATACGACGCGTTCGTGCCGAAACGAAGGTCATTGCCGCGTTGCGATCAGTCAGGTCCGTTGCAGTTGCGTGCGACCAATGTCCGACAACAAACGGGCCAATGCCGCGACGGGACGTGTCAGCGGTGCATCGGCGCGCGTATGAAGCCCCACGGTGAGCCCGGGCAAGCGCTCGGCAATCCGAATCTCCTGAACATGCTGGGCTGCCTGCGGCATGTCGAGAAAGGGATGTTGCACCACCGCCAACATGTTCGAACCTGCAAGCAGGGTGAGCATGGCGCTGAACGACTCGCATTCTGTGATTCGCTTCGGTTCCGGGACACCCAGCGCGCGCAATGCCTGTGCGGTCGCATCGCGTCGCACGACGCTCAGCCACTCGTCACCTGCCAGCGCACCCGCCGAGCGGGCATGGGCCAACGGATGGCCCCGACGCGCCACCACGATCTGGCCGAGATGCGCGATCGGCTTGAATCGAATCGCCGGATCGTCGCGCACCAGCGGAGCGCGCGGGGCCAAGACCATGTCAAGGGTCGCGTCGCGCAGAAGCGGCCGCGTCGTGTGCCCCAGACCTTCCACCAGGCGCAACTCGACGTCGGGAAACTTCTCGCGGAAGCGAATGACTGCCTGCGGAACGATGTGTGCGGCGAAGAAGGGGCCGAATCCGAGGGCCACTTGCGCCTGGGTGCCTCGCGCGAGTTCCTCCTGCGCCTTGGCCAGTTCGGCGTAGCCGGCGCGTACGCGCACATGGAAGGCCTGCCCCTGCCGCGTGAGCGTGACGCCCGTCGGCGTGCGCTTGAGCAATGCGGCGCCGAGTCCGGCCTCCAGCGAACCGAGACTCTTGGTCAGCCCGGGCTGCGACACGCCGAGTTTGCGGGCCGCCGCTGAAATGCTGCCGCACTCGATCACCGCCAGGAAGTCGCGGATCTGCGCAAGCTTCACCCATAACTCCCGGTTATTGCCAACAAGCTCTGCTCATCTTACAAGGCGGCTGTCGTCATGCTCTACTGCACTCCCATGTCCAACACCACTTCGTCCGGCGACTCTTCACAGCTTTCACGGCGGACCGGTACGCAGCCGGACATCGTCTTCATCATGGCCGACGACCTCGGCTACGCCGACCTTGGCTGTTACGGCGGGCGGCAGGCCGACTTCGGTGCGGTCTCGCCGCACATCGATGCACTGGCCGCACAGGGCATTCGCTTTACGCGTGGCTACGCCAACTCGCCCGTCTGCTCGCCGACTCGATTCGCGCTGATGACCGGTCGCTGGCAGTACCGGTTGCGTGGCGCGGCCGAAGAGCCCATCAACAGCAAATCTCGCGGCAGCAGCACACTCGGCCTGCCGCCGGCGCATCCGACACTCGCCTCGTTGCTGCGCTCCGCGGGCTACCGGACCGCGCTCGTCGGCAAGTGGCACCTTGGCTACCCGCCCCACTTCGGTCCCTTGCGTTCCGGCTACGACGAGTTCTACGGCCCCATGTCCGGCGGTGTCGACTACTTCAGCCACTGCAGCAATGCCGGTGTGCACGACCTCTGGGAAGGTGAGGATGAGCGACAGGACGCCGGCTACCTGACGGACCTGCTGAGCGACCGTGCGGTGCGCGTCGTGCGGCAGACGGCCGCGGATCCGCGACCGTTGCTGCTCAGCCTGCACTACACCGCGCCGCACTGGCCCTGGGAGACGCGCGACGACGCACATGTTCCCGCGCAGATCGGCTCGCGCCTGTTCCATCTCGACGGCGGCAGCATCCACACCTACCGCCGCATGATCCACCACATGGACGAGGGCATCGGGCGTGTGGTCCAGGCACTGCGCGATGCGGGCCGGCTCGACAACGCGTTGATCGTCTTCACCAGCGACAACGGGGGCGAGCGCTTCTCGGACAACTGGCCCCTTGTCGGGGGCAAGATGGACTTGACCGAGGGCGGCATCCGCGTGCCCTGGATCGCGCATTGGCCGGCGCGTGTTCCCGCCGGCACGGTCAGCGACCAGCATTGCCTCACGATGGACTGGACCGCCACCCTGATCGATGCAGCCGGCGCAAGCCCCGCGGCCGACTACCCGCTTGACGGTGTGTCGCTGCTCGGCGTGTTGACGCAAGGGCAGCCGGCGTTCGCGCGACCCATGCACTGGCGCATGAACCACCGTGGCCAGCGCGCATTGCGCGACGGCCGCTGGAAGTACCTGACCGTCGACGGCAACGAGTACCTGTTCGACGTCGAGGCCGACGAGCGCGAACGCGCCAACCTGGCTGCCCGAGAGCCCGATCGCCTGGCGAGCCTGCGTCGGGCGTGGCATGCGTGGAACGAGACCCTACCGCCGATCCCGGACGATGCGACCGTCAGCCTGGGCTACTCGGTTGCGGACATGCCGCAGAGATGACCTCCAACGAGACCCACACGCCATGAAAAGCACCCGCCTGCTGATTGCCACGGCCCTCGCGCTGACGACTGCCCAGGGCCTGCACGCCCAGGGCGCCTGGCCGGATAAGCCGGTGCGCATCATCGTGCCGCTGCCTCCGGGCGGCCCCTCCGACATCGTGCTGCGCGCCGCCATTGAGAAGATGCAGCCCGTCCTGAAGCAACCCGTGCTCATCGACAACAAGCCGGGTGCCGCGGGCAACTTGGGCGCGGCCGAAGCCGCACGGGCGACGCCCGACGGCCAGACCTGGCTGTGGACGACCGACACGTTGCTGACGGTGAACCCGCACGTCTATCCGAAGCTGGGCTTCAAACCCGAAGACCTGGTGCCCGTGATGCGCGCCAGCGCCTTCAGCCAGACGCTGGTGTGCAACCCGGGCCTGGGCCTGAAGTCGATGGCCGATCTCGTCCGTCTGGCGAAGGCCAAGCCGATGAGCTATGCCTCAGGCGGCGCCGGATCACCGGGCCATCTCACCACCGAACTCTTCAAGAGCGTTGCTGCCATCGATATGACGCATGTTCCGTACAAGGGTCCGGCGCCTGCCGTGCAGGACGTGATGGGTGGCCAGGTCGACTGCGGCTTTCTCGCCGGCCCGACCGTGCTGGCCCAGGTGCGCGCAGGCAAGCTGGTGGCGCTGGCGGTCTCCGGTGCAAAGCGCTCGCCACTTTTGCCCGAGGTGCCGACCGTGGCCGAGGCCGGATACCCTGGATTCGACGCGACATTCTCTCTGGTGATGTTCGCCCCGAAAGGAATGCCGAAGGCCTTCGTCGACGCCATGTCCAAGGCACTCGATGAAGCGCTCAAGCATCCCGACGTCGTCGAGCGTCTGCGCCAGAGTGACCAGGCTGTCGTCGCTGAATCCCCTGAAGCCAGTGCCGCACGCCTCGCGGCGGACGCCAGGACCTGGGGCGTCGTCGCCAAGCGCATCGGTCTGCAGGCAGACTGAAGGGCGTGCGACGCGCCAGGAGGGCCGCGGCTCGGCGCGGCATCGGCGCTACCGGGCGCTGCTTCCGAGCCTGAGCGCTCAGGGTGACTGGCCATTGATCCTTTCGCACGGAACGTCGATGATCGGCCGGCGCTCGTGCGCTTGCGGCGCCGAGCCGCGCAGCACTCCGACAGCGAGCGCCTGGCCGCCAGCGACACCTGGCGGAACTTCCTCATCGATCCGGACGGTGCGCGGGTCGAACCCGGCCCTTTGCGCCCGTGCACCTGGCGCTGGTGTGCCCGCTCCAGCGGGAGGGAGATGCGATGAGCACCTATGTGATCTTTGACGTCGAGATTCGAGATCCGGCCCGCTACCAGGAATTCATGAAGGGCGTGAAGCCGGCCCTGGAAGCGGCGGGCGGGCGCTATCTGGCACGCGGCGGCGCACACAAGGTCTACGAGGGTGACTGGGCGCCGCGGCGCATCGTCCTGCTCGAGTTTCCGTCGCTTGCGGCCTGGGAGGCCTTCTACAACGGCGACATCTACCAGGGCCTGAAGTCGGTTCGCGACGAGTGCAGCTCTGCGCGGCTGGTGTCGGTGGAGGGCCTGGCGTGAATGACCCGACACCGTTGCGAATGACGGTCCTGGGCAGCGGCTCGGTGGGTCTCGCCCTCGCCGCGAGCTTCGCCCAGGCCGGGCAGAGCGTGTCGCTGCTGGCCCGGGGCTCGGCGGTACCCTTGCTGCAGGAACAGGGCATCACCGTCACCGGCGTCTGTGGCGATCACCAGATCGCGCCGGATCGGCTGAGGGTCTGCGAAGCGGACGCGCCCGATCCGCAGGATATCGCCTGCGACGTGCTCATCGTGGCCACGAAGGCCTATCAGGTCGCAGAAGCGCTGAAGCACTTGGTGCGGAAAGCGGGGGCGGCCGTCGCACCGAAGGCCGTTCTGCTGCTGCAGAACGGTTGGGGCTCGGCCGACGAGGCGCGCGCCGCGTTGCCGGCCGACGTGCCGGTGTTCTCGAGCATCATGATGATCGGCATCGAGAGGCGAAGCCCGACGCACGTGAATGTCAACGTGCAGGCCAGCCCCATCCGGGTGGGCACCTTGTTCGCGGCTGCGCCGCAAGGCATGAAGGACACCGTGGCGCGCGGGCAGGCCGGGTTCCTTCCGATCACCTACGAAGAAGAGATCGAACCCGCCATCCTCAACAAGTTCCTGTTCAACACCTGCCTCAATGCCATCGGCGCCATCACGCGCATGACCTACGGCGAGCTGGTGAGCAATGAACACGCCCGGCACCTGATCACCCAGGTGGCTGACGAGACGATCCGGGTCATCCTCGCTGAGCGACGGCTGGCGCTGGCCCCGAACGGCGCCACGTACGTCGAGAAGACGTTGACACCCTTCGTCTTGCCGAAGGCGGCCGCGCATCGATCGTCGATGCTGCAAGACGTCGAGGCCGGGCGCCGGACCGAGATCGACTACCTCAACGGTGCCGTGATCCGCATGGGTCAGGCACGGGGAATCGCCACGCCAGCCAACGACGCCGTGGCAAGCCTCGTTCGTGCCCGGGAAGCATAGGAGATCGCCATGAGCAGCCAAGGCTTCGTCGCAACCCACGCCAAGGACGCGCACTTCGAGCGCGGCCTGCGCGCCTTCTTCGAGTATCGCGATCTCGGCATTCGCGAGGTAACGCAGGGGCGGTTCGCAGCGCACGTGATCCGCGCCGCCGCGGGCACCGAGTTCGCGAGCCGGCCCCACCTGCACCGCACCGAGTTCCAGCTCGTCTTTGTGCTCAAGGGCTGGATCGAGTTCGAGTACGAAGGCCAGGGCCGCGTGCGACTGGAGGCCGGCTCCTGCGTGCACCAGCCCCCGGGCATTCGCCACCGCGAGCTGGGTCACAGCGAAGACGTCGAGATGCTGGAGATCGTGCTGCCGGCGGACTTTGCGACCGAAGAGGTCGGGTCCGTCGATGGCTAGCCGCGAACGCATGGCGCGACCATGATCAGCATCCAGCGGGCCGAGACCCCCGACGACATCGATGCCGTTCGCGCGTTGATCCGCGGCTTCGTCCGCTGGACGATGGCCGAGATCGCCGAGACCGACAACCCGGCCATCTTCGCGGGGCTGGAGACGGAGCTGGCGGGTCTGCCTGGGCGCTATGGCCCGCCGACGGGCTGTCTCGTCCTGGCGCGCCTGGACTGTGAACCCGTCGGCCGCGTCGCGTTCTACGCCCACGACGCGTCGACGATCGAGGTCAAGCGCATGTTCGTCCTGCCCCAGGCGCGCGGCCACGGCATCGGCGGGCGAATGATGGAGTTGCTGCTGGCGCAGGCGCGGGCGGCGGGATTTCGCCGCGTCCTCCTGTCCAGCCACCACAGCATGCACGCTGCGCATGGCACCTACCGCCGCGCCGGATTTCGCGACGTTCGCGTTGCAGCCGAATTCCCCAGCGCGGTGGCCGGCGTCGACGTCTGCATGGAGCTGGCCCTCGACGCCGAGTACAGCGCTGATGCGCGCTCCGAGTAGCCCCCCATGCGCTTCAGGGCACGAGGTGCTCCAGCTCCGGCCGCATGTCGGCGGCCTCGTGGATCGAGGCTTCGTTGCGTGCGCTGACGAACACCGCCGGCGCGGCACCGCGATTCACGGCCACATGCGGCAGGCCGGAGGGAACGAAGAGGTAGTCCCCTGGGCGGGCCACACTGCGCTGGTCGAGCCGATGGCCGGTCCACAACTCGACCTCCTCGCCGCTGAGCATGTAATGCGCAGACTCGTGCTGGTGGATGTGCGCCTTCGTGCGCTGGCCCGGCTGCAGCGTGACGATGCCGAGAAAGAGGCCGCACGAACCGACGGTCTCGGCACTGATGCCCGGCTCGTAGCGGGAGCCCTGCGCCGTGACGACGGCGTCGGATCCCTGCACGACAAAGCGGGGGGTGGTTTGCCTCATGTCCATTGGGTGCTCCTGTGGGTTGGCGGGCATGCTGCCCGTGCCCGTACGATGCGCGGCGAGGCTTGGCGAGTCACTGAAGCGGCGCCGAAAAACTCCTAAATCCATGGCCAGGCGTTTCTCTTTCGGTCCCTTCCTGCTCGACACCGCGCGCGGCACGCTCACGCGAGACGGGTCGGCGGTGGCGGTGGGGCAGCGCGCATTGCGCATCCTGCAGGCACTACTCGAGGCCGGCGGCGAGCCGGTGACCAAGGCGGCCCTGATGGCGCAGGCTTGGCCGGGGCTCGTCGTGGAGGACAGCAACCTCTCGGTCCAGGTCACGGCGCTGCGCAAGGCGCTGGCCGCGGCCGGCGTGGACGGCGAGGCCGGCATCGTCACGGTGCCGCGGCTCGGCTACCGCCTGCCCGGCGCGGTGGCAGTGGAGGAGTCGCAGCTCGCCCCACTGGACCACGGCGCCGTGGACCACGGCGGGCGGCCGAGCATCGCGGTGCTGCCCTTCGCACATTTAGGCGCCGACCCGGCGCAGGTGTACCTGGCCGACGGCGTCACCGAGGCGCTGATTGCCACGCTGAGTCGCTTCCGCTGGTTCTCGGTCAGCGGGCGCGGCTCGAGCCAGGTCTACAAGCTCGCGCCCAAGGACAACCGCACTGCGGCCGCCGAACTCGGCGTGCGCTACCTCGCCGAGGGCACGGTGCGCAAGTCGGGGCCGCGGCTGCGCATCTCGGTCCAGCTCGTCGATGCGCCGGCCGGTGCCTGCCTGTGGGCCGACCAGTACGATTTTGCGGATGCTGACCTGTTCGACGTGCAGGACGCGATCGTGCTGCAAGTGGCCGGGGCCATCGAGCCGGCGCTGCTGCGCAACGTCGCTGCCGCCGCACGGCGGCGCGGCGGCGGCCTCACCGCCTGGAACCTCGTGGCCCAGGGCACCTGGCTGTTCCACCACGTCACCCGGCCCACGCACCTGAAGGCGCGCGATCTGTTCAGGCAGGCGGCCCGCATCGACGCCGATCTCAACGAGGCGCGGCTGTGGATCGGACGCGTCAACGCCGGCCTGGTGGCCTACGGCTGGAGCGACGATCCGGTGCGCGACCTCCAGGAGGGCCGCGCCGCCGCGCTCGAGGCGGTGCAGGTGGACGAACAGAACCCCTATGCGCACTACGCGCTGGCCATCGTCGGCAACTACGACGACGACTTCGCCCTCGCGCTGCGCAGCGCCGACAAGGCGATCGAGCTGAACCCGAGCTTCGCGCTCGGCCACCTCGTGCGTGGCATGGCATTGCTGTTCGGCGGCGACGCTGCGCGCGCCGCGGCCGCGCTGGAGCTGGGCCTGAGGCTCAATCGCTACGACCCGCAGAACTTCGCCTGGTACACCTTCGCCTCGCTCGCGTTCCTGTTCGCCGGCGAGCCCGAGCGCGCCGCGGAGCGTGCGATCGCCGCGCTGAAGGTGCGGCCCGCGTGGCGTTCGGCCCTGCGCGGAGCGGCGGCCGCCGGGGCGGCACTCGGGCGCGTGGACGAGGGCGCCGACTGGCAGCGGCAATGGTCGGCAGCGCCACCGTCGGCAGACGCGCTCGCGCCGCTGTGGCGACACCAGACGACCTGGGCTGCCCGGATGGAGCAGCTCACGTGGCGGGCCTGAGAGGCGCGGCGACGGCGCCGATCAGGATCCGCCCGACTCGCTTCAGGCGCTGGCATCTTCCAGCCGGATGAGCCGCTTTCCCAGGTTCTCGCCGCGATACAAGCCGGCAATGGCGCCGGGGGCCTGCTCGATGCCGTCCAGGATGTCTTCGCGGTAGCGCAACCGGCCGGCGCTGACCCATTGCGAGAGTTCCTCGATCGCGCCGGGATAACGGGCTTCGTGGTCCATGACCAGCAGGCCCTGCATCGACGCGCGCTTGACCAGCAGGTGGCGCTCCACGCGAGGCCCCTCGGGCACCGGGCTCCAGCTGGCCACCGACGCCGTGCCGCAAACGATGACGCGGGCGCCCACCGCGAGGTGCCTGAGAACGGCATCGCTGATCGCGCCGGCGGTGTTGTCGAAGTAGATGTCGACGCCCTGCGGGCAGGCGGCTGCGAGCGCTCGATCGAGGTCGTCGGCCTTGTAGTCGATGGCCACGTCGTAGCCGAAGGCCTCGGTGCAGAGTTGCGCCTTGGTCGTTCCTCCGGTTATACCCACGGTTCGGCAGCCCTTGATCCTGGCGATCTGCCCCACGCACGAGCCGACCGCACCGGCGGCCGTGGATACCACGACCGTCTGCCCGGCCTTTGGCCGGCCGATGTCGAGCAGGCCGAAGTACGCGGTCAACCCGTTCAGGCCCAGGACACCGAGCGAGGTGGAGATCGGCAGCCCGGACGCAGGCAACTTGCGTTGAATCGCCTGAGGCCGCACGCAGGCGTACTCCTGCCAGCCGAGCCACCCCGTCACCAGATCGCCCGCCTCGTAGCCCGCGGCCCGCGAAGCCACCACACGCCCGGTGGCGAGCGACCTCATCACGGCACCGATGGCCACCGGCTCGGCGTAGTTGGCCACAGCGCTGACCCAGCCGCGCATGGCGGGTTCGACGGACAGATAGAGGTTGCGCACCAGGACTTCGCCATCGGCCGGCTCTGGCACCGGCATGTCGACGATCTCGAAGTCCTCCGCCTGGGGGATGCCCGAAGGCCGGCGCTTCAACAGCACCCGTCGGTTCGTGGCGGTCATGCGGCGTCCCTTCAGCATCGAGAGAGTTGAAGCGAGTATGAATGCGCACCCGGATCACGTCGATCAGGGTCGGGATTCCAGGAATACGCAGTTCGTCCGCAGTGACAGGGGGCACGTTCAGATCGGCAGTTCGCATGAATACTGCGACGGGCGCCCCTCTGCAAAGCCGCCGCTCGTGAATGACTTCTCCTGGCCGGGTCGAGCCGACCCGGCCTCCGAATGGACCACCGGATAGCTGTCGCTGGAAGCCGCTGAGCGCCCCAAATATCGAGCACGATCCGGAGGACCGCTGATGGCCGATGGCTGGTCTCCGCGAGCGGCGGCTTCCTGGAGCCTCAATTGGGGCTGCGGCCTGCCTCCCGGGCAGTGAACTTGAGGCCCATCCCGAACGCCTTGGCGTGCTACAGCCTCCCCGCGCCTAGTCTGCCGAGACTCTCACCGCGGTGAGAGTTCGCTGGCAACCAGGTTCAATCGCAGCGCCACCAAGATAAACAACATTAGCTTGGCATGCTTGCCACGGGTCTAAACTGGCATCCATGGAAAACGCGCTGCCAGCGCCACCCAACATCCCCTCAGACCCAACCTGGCCGGATGAGGCTGCGCTGGCCGCATTCCGCGCCTGGCTTCAAGGGGTGCCGAGCCGCGCCGCCGTGGACCGCTATCTGCCCGATCGCCGGACTGCCGGCGCATCGGCGCGCTCGGTGATCGGGCGAGTGAAACGCCAGCTGGTGGCCTTCGCGACGAGCCGCGCGCTGACGGACCTGGCCTCTACTTTGTCGGCGGCCAGTCCATCCGACCGGATACTCGCCAAGGCCGCCGCTGCCGCCATCGAGACGTTGCGCGGGATGCCGCCTCCGCAGCCTCTCATCGGCGACGCCGTCGAGCGCTGGCTACCCGTGCGGCTCGTGAGTGCACTGCACGCGGTGGGCATTCGCACGCTGGCCGACCTGACCCTTCGTGTGCCCAGGCGCCGGCGGTGGTGGGCAAGCCTCGCGGGGCTCGGGCCGGCGGGTGCCCGCCACATCGAGGCATTCTTTGCCCAACATCCTGCGCTGACCGAACGCGCTCGAGCGCTGATCACAGTGAACCAGGCGCAGGAACTGATCCCCTGGGAGCGACTGGTCGTCCCCGACGACGTCGATGGCTCACGGGGTACCTTTCGAGCGCCGCGGGCCAGCTGTGCACTCGACGCCAGCAACGACTACCAGGCCGTAAACGCATGGCTGTCGCTGCACGAGTCGGCGGCAACCCAGCGGGCCTATCGCAAGGAGGCCGAACGTCTGATCCTGTGGGCGATCGTCGAGCGTCGGCGGGCTTTGTCGTCGCTGACCACCGAGGACGCCATTGCCTACCGCGCCTTCCTGCGTCATCCGGGCCCACGCGCGCGCTGGGTCGGCGCACCACAGCCGCGGTCGTCGCCCGCGTGGCGCCCCTTCGCGGGCGACCTCTCGGCGCGCTCGGCAGCCTATGCGCTGTCGGTACTCAACGCCCTGTACCGCTGGCTCATCGAGCAGCGCTACGTGCTGGCCAACCCATTCGCCGGCGTCAAGTTGCGAGGCGGCCGGCCGGTGCAGCTCGACAGGTCTCACGCCTTTACCGAGCACGAGTGGAAGCTCGTCCGGGTCGTCGCCGAAGGCTTGGAGTGGTCCTACGGCTGGAGCGAGCCGGCCGCGCAGCGGCTGCGCTTCATGCTGGATTTCGCCTACGCCACGGGCCTTCGAATCAGCGAGCTCGTGGGCGCGCGACTGGGCGCGATCGACTCGGACGCGCGCGGCGACACGTGGATCCGGGTCGTCGGCAAGGGCCACAAGGCCGGCAAGGTCGTGCTGCCGCCGCTGGCCCGTGCCGCCCTCGATCGCTACCTTGTTCAACGGGGGCTGCCCGTGACACCCTCGAAGTGGCGTCCATCGACCACGCTGGTTGGCAGCCTTGGAGAGGATGGAAACGGGATTTCCTCGTGGCGGCTGTGGCGAGTGCTGAAACGGTTCTTCGCCACGGCGGCTGAAATCGTGGAGGAAGGCTCCCCGGCCCTTGCCGAGAAGTTGCGGCAGGCCACGCCGCACTGGACGAGGCACACGCATGCCACGCACCTGCTCGAAGGCGGCGCCGAGCTGACCACGGTGCGCGACAACCTGCGGCACGCCTCGCTCGCCACGACCTCGATGTACCTGCACACCGACGATGCCCGACGGGCCAAGCAGGTGGCCGATCGGTTCGCGGCGCCGCGTTCGTAGCCTACAGTCGTCTCGCCTACACGCACACCGCACCACCCATGCAGCCAATCACCTGCGACGCCTGCCGTCAGCCCACGCTCACCCACGATGTCGTGAACTACGGGTCGATGGAGGGTGGCTACCGGCAGCTCTGCGGCCGATGCTTCAACGAGGCCGCCGCCAGCCGCCTCGGGCTACAGGGGTTCGAGCACGTGGTGTTCGAACCTGTCCGCATGATCGACGGGCGCGGCACCGAGCACGAGTTCCGGTTTCGCACCCGGCTGTTCGGGCCCGGCATGGCAATCGACGCGTTCGAACTGCGCGATGGCAGCCCGGCCGGCTATGAGTTTCAGGTGATCGGCGAGCCTGACGACGACCCTCTGGAGTTGCTGGGCAAGCTCATTGGCAAGATGCGCCGGGCCTTGGCTCTCACCCACATCGAGGACTCTGACCACGGACCGCAGGTAAACGATCGCCTGATCCTGCGTGGCATTGTCAGCAGCGATCCCGACGAGGACCACCGAGTGCCGATGCTCGTCATCGATGGTCGCGAGATTTCCTGGGACGAACTCGGCCACATGGTGGCGACCTTCGAGGGCTGGCAGTTCAAGCTGGAGTTCCGCGACCGGAGCGAAGAGGTCTGACCCGGCAGATCGCGAGAAACCGCAGGGCGCGGTCCGCATGGGGCTGCCAGCGACGAAGCGCACCAATCTGCACGAAAAGTACGGAGCGTCCGCAAATGCTGGAAACGTAAGTGCTTGTCGTGCAACGGGTTTTCAGAGCAAAGCGCACCAATCTGCACGAAAAGTACGACTACCCCAGTTCGCGGGCATCGACCACCTGGCCGGCGAC
>WBZU01000293.1_pt2 | contig 18168 bp, 13 predicted proteins | sample 5204311 | NCBI WGS metagenome assembly WBZU01 (sample SAMN12344359, study PRJNA552823) | activated sludge metagenome | biome: Activated sludge suspended growth; feature: Nitrification reactor; material: Wastewater; isolation source: activated sludge from nitrification reactor of wastewater... | reverse complement strand
ATTTGGAGCACATCTTTTCCGATGGCGAAGCGACGATCACCTGCCCCCGCTGCGGTGCGGTGTATCATGCGGCCAAGGATCATTTCATGACGTGGCTGGCGGCGCAGTCCTGATCCGGCTATGAGCGACGACACACCCACGCAGGGGCGCGCAGGGCCTGGGCGCAGGTTGCTGCACTTTGCGCTGGGACACTGGCGCATCGCCTTGCTGCAACTGGCTCTGGCGCTCGCCGGCACCGGGCTGGCCTTCGTGTTTCCCGGTGTGATGCAGTGGTTCTTTGATGACATCATTCCCAATCGCCGTGCGGACATGATCTGGCGCGCGGCAGGACTGGCTCTGCTGGCGTATTTGGGCAGGGAAGTGCTGTTCTATTTTCGCACACGCGTGAACAGCGCCTTCGAGCAGCGCATGATCTTTGATCTGCGCGGTCGTTTGCATCGAAAGATCGCGCATATGCCGATGATGTGGTTCGATCGCCAGCGCACCGGTGACATCCTGACCCGCATGGCGGACGACGTGCCCGCCACCCAGCGGGTGATTCTGGAGGGCATCGAACAAGGTGTTACGGCCAGCATGCAGGCGCTCGTGGCCGTTGCGGTCATGTTCTTGACCAATGTAAAGCTCGCCGCGCTGACGATGCTGCCAGTGCCTTTTCTGGCCGCTGGTGGCTGGATTTACGCGCGCATGCTTTCGCCGCGTGCGGTGCGTGCGCGGGAGGCGGGCGGCGCTCTGAACTCCATGCTGGCGGACACCATCGCGGGCATTCGTCAGATCAAGAGTTTTACTGCCGAAGATGCGCAGCAGGCCCAGTTCGACCAGCGCAGCCGCCTCCTGCAATCAGTGCAAAAGCAGCTCATGGCCGCAGCTGCCCTCTATGCGCCGCTGATGACTTTTCTCGGCAATGCGGGTCTCGTTTTGGTGCTGGCTTACGGCACCTGGTGGTGCGTGCGGGATGCCGGGCAGCCGGATGCGTTGACCGCAGGTCAATTGCTGAAGTTCGTGTTTCTCATTGGCCTGCTCTATGAGCCCGTCGCGCGCTTGCATGGCGTGAATCAAAACATGGTCGCGGGTCTCGCAGCTGCGAAGCGCGTGTTTGATGTAATGGATGAATCTGGGGAAGAGGATCTGCGCCAAGGCTGCAAACTCGTGCGCCCCGCAGGGCACATCTTTTTCGACGGCGTTCGCTTTTCGTATGACGGACGCACCGAGGTGCTGCGTGGTGTCACAGTGGAAGTGAAGCCACGGCAGACGGTGGCTTTTGTCGGTGCGACTGGTTCCGGTAAGAGCACGCTGTTCCAGTTGCTCACGCGCTTCTACGACCCCACGGGAGGGCGCGTCAGCATTGATGGCATGGAGGTGCGCGAGGCCAGTAAAGAAAGCCTGCGCGATATGATTGCCTATGTCACGCAGGAGGCATTTCTCTTCGCGGGTTCCGTGCGGGAGAATCTGCTCATCGGCAAGCCGGACGCCACCGACGACGAGCTTTGGTCCGCGCTGCGACTGGCGTGCGCGGAGGATTTTGTTCGCCGGTTGGAACTCGGACTCGATGCCCCTGTTGGCGAGCGTGGTGCCAGGCTCAGCGGAGGCGAACGTCAACGGCTCGCCATGGCTCGCGCCTTCTTGAAGAACGCGCCTATTCTCCTTCTGGATGAGGCCACTTCCGCCGTCGATAACAAGAGCGAGCATCTCATTCAGCAGGCTCTCAATCGTCTGCGCGAGAATCGCACCTGTCTGGTCATTGCTCACCGGCTGAGCACCGTCACCTCTGCGGATCGGATTTATGTGATGCGGATGGGGGAAGTGCTGGCGCACGGCCGGCATGAGGAGCTGCTCGCGCACTGCCCTTACTATGCTGAACTTGCGTCCCTGGCTCTCGAACATGCACGCGGAGTCTAGACTTGGCGAACAAAGCCGCTGCTTGCCCTCCGGCTGAATCGCTCAATACTGCGGCCCCTTTTTCGCCGCTATGCTCGATCAACTTACCGCCCTGCAAACTGAAGCGCTCGCCGCGCTGGAAGCCGCCCACGATGAAGCTGCTGTCGAAGCCGCGCGTGTCGCCTTCCTGGGAAAGAAGGGTTCGCTCACCTTGCTCAGCGCGGGCATGAAAGATGTGCCCGGCGATCAGAAGAAGGCCGTGGGTGCGAAGCTCAATGAAGTGCGCACTGCCATCACCAGCGCCATCGACGCGAAGACCCTCGCGCTGCAATCCGCCAAAGACGCGGCCTCCGTGGCGGGCATCGACATCACACTGCCTGGCCGTCCCGGCTTAGGCACGGGCACGCTGCATCCTTTGACAAAGATTCGCGATCTCGCCGTGCAGACGCTGCGCCGCATGGGCTTCGCGCTCGCTGACGGACCCGAAGTGGAGACCGAGTGGCACTGCTTTGATGCGCTGAACACGCCCGCCGATCATCCCGCGCGCAATGAGAAGGACACCTTCTATCTCGCCGACGGCCGCCTCCTGCGCACCCACACTTCCAGCGTGCAGATTCGCACGATGGAAACCGTGAAGGCCCTGCCGATCCGCATCATGGCGCCCGGTGCCGCGTATCGACGCGATGAAATCGACGCCACGCATCTAAGCGTGTTCAACCAGCTCGAAGGCCTGTATGTCGATCGCCATGTCAGTCTCGCCGATCTGAAAGGCACGCTGGAGTTCTTCTTCCGCGAAATCTTCGGTCCGAAGACCGTGGTGCGTTTCCGTCCGCACTTCTTCCCGTTCACCGAGCCGAGCTTTGAGATCGACATCAAGCTCGAAGCCAAAGGCAAGGACGCGCGCTGGATCGAGATCGCCGGCTGCGGCATGGTCGATCCTGCGGTGTTCGCGGAAGTCGGCAAGAAGCGCGGCGACAGTTTGCTCGATCCAGATCACGTGACGGGATTCGCCTTCGGCCTCGGCCTCGACCGCCTCGCCATGATCCTGCACGGCATCACCGACATCCGGCATCTGATCGAGAACGACGTGCGCTTCCTGGCGCAGTTTTGATTTGTTTCACCGATTCCTGTCGATGCCCCGAAACACCGCAGCGCGTGCGATCCCACGCCATCACGTTCATCCCGCCATCCTGTAATTCCTGTCCAACATGAAAGTATCCCTGTCCTGGCTCAGCACTCACCTCGACTTGTCGAATTACTCGACCGCTCAGCTCACCGACTTGCTCACCTTTGCCGGCATCGAAGTCGAAGGTGTGGAAGAAAGGGGCGTGAGCACTGACCTCGTGGTCGTCGCACAAATCGAATCGTTCGTGCCGCATCCGAAGGCGGACCGGCTCAGCGTTTGCCAGGTCAATGACGGCAGTGGCACGCGCCAGATCGTATGCGGTGCGAAGAACTTCAAAGCAGGGGACAAGGTGCCGCTCGCGCTTCCGGGTGCGAAGCTACCGGGCAACATCGAGATCAAGGAAGGCAAGCTGCGCGACGTGGTCAGCATGGGCATGATGTGCAGCGGGAAGGAACTCGGCCTCGGCGATGATCACGCGGGCCTGCTCATTCTCGGTGCCGACACGCCTTTGGGCAAACCGCTGCGCGAGATGGTGCCGTCCGATGTGGTGTTCGATCTGGAGATCACGCCGAACCGGCCGGATTTGCTCAGCCATCTCGGCATCGCACGCGAGCTGTCCGCGCTGACGGGCATACCTCTGAAAGGCCGCCGCGATTACGCCGCACCAGCCACGCCACTCGTTGCGGCCAGCGCAGAATTGTTGAAGCTCGAAGCACCGGAGACGTGTCCGTTCTACACCGCGCGCATCATTCGCGGTGTGAAGGTCGGGCCGAGTCCTGCGTGGTTGAAAGCGCGGCTGGAAAGCGTCGGTCTGCGTGCCATCAACAACATCGTCGATATCACCAACTACGTGATGTTCGAAATGGGCCAGTCGCTGCATGCCTTCGATGTGAAGCAGTTGCGCGGCGGCATCATCATCCGCCATGCACGCGATGGCGAAGTGACGAAGGCGCTCGATGGCAAGGACTACACGCTCGATGCGAAGGACCTCGTCATCTGCGACCATGAGCGACCGGTGGCGATCGCCGGCGTGATGGGCGGGGAGGATTCCGGCGTCACCGAGTCCACGACCGATGTGCTGCTGGAAAGCGCGTATTTCCAGCCATCCAGCGTGCGGCGCACCTCGCGCAAGCTCGGCCTCAGCAGCGACTCCAGCTACCGCTTCGAGCGTGGTATCGATCCGCAGCAAGTGCAGGGAGGATCCGAACTGGCAGTGAAACTCATCCTCGAAATCGCTGGCGGCGTGGCCGAGCCTGAGACGATGAGCGTGGGCGGCGCGCCGCAACTTGTCAGCGAACTTGATTTTGATGAAGCCAAAGCACGTGCGCTGCTGGGCATGCCTGACCTGAGTGGCAAAGAGATGCACGGCATTCTGGAGAAGCTGGGCCTGCTGCAACTGCGTGCCGACGACACCAGCTCGCGCTGGCAGATCCCTTCCTATCGGCTCGATTTGCAGCGCAGCGTCGATCTCACGGAGGAAGTCGCCCGCGTGATCGGACTCGACCGCGTGCCATCGAGTTCGCGCGCAGTGTTCGTGGCCGGCGACGCTGCGGATCGAGCCTACGATCAGGCGATGACGCTGCGTCATGCGCTCGTGCATCGCGGTTTCAATGAAGCGCAGACGCTGCGTTTGATCTCGCATGCGCAGCTCGCCGACAGCCTCGGCGTGCCTGACCTGGCAAAGTGGACCGTGCCGGTGAAGAACCCGCTGAGCGAAGATCACACCACGCTGCGACCGAGCATCGTGCCCGGATTGCTTTCCACCGCGGCACTGAACATTCGCCAGGGCGCGGACCGCCTACGCTTCTTCGAGATTGGCCGCGTGTTCTTGAATCTGCCCAACGGACAGACGCGCGAAGACGACCGTGTCGCGCTGCTTTTGAGCGGTCCCGTGTCGCCTTCGAGCTGGCATGGCCGCGAGCCGCAAGCAGCTGACGTGTATGATTTGCGCGGTGCCATCGAATCGCTGCCGGGCACCATGCCGCTGGAGACGAAGCGCATCGCCGACAGCGCGAGCTTCCTGCTCTGCCACGAACTGCGCGCAGGTAATCGCACCATCGGCTGGATCGCGCAGGTGCATCCCGCGCGTGCACGCCAGCTCGATGCCCGCCATCCGGTTTATGTGGCCGAGATCAGTCTGAGTTCGCTGCGCGGAAATACGACTGGGCCCGCGAAGTTTGAGGAACTGCCGCGCTTCCCCGCGATCACGCGGGATGTCGCGATGGAATTGCCCGCCGATGTGCCGCATGCCCAGGTCGCGGGCTTCTTTGCCGGCATCAAAGAGCCGCTGCTGGTGAAAGCGGAAGTGTTCGATGTGTTCGCGGATGCGAGCGGCGCGAAGCTCGCCACGGACCGCAAATCGGTGGCGTGGACGCTCACGTATCGCGCCTCCGATCGCACGCTGGAAACGCAGGAGATCGACCTCGCGCATGGCCGCATCGTCGCGGCGCTGGAGAAAGCCTTGCCTGCGACGATTCGTCGCTGACGCACCATGCTCACTGCGCTGCGACGTCGCCTGGCCTTGTGGCGTGCCGTGTCGCTGCAGCGGCCTTTTGTCCGCGCTCTTCCGGGCGGCCCGATGACCACGGAGGAGATCGGCTGGCTCGGGGAAGATCTCGCGGCACTGTGGCTGCGCGAGCATGGTCGGAAGGTGCTGGCGCGGAACTTCGCGTCCCCGGAAGGCGGCGAAGTGGACATCGTGTGCCGGCATGGAACGGCGCTGGTGTTCGTGGAAGTGAAGACCCGCACGCGCGCCGGGCGGCATCGCCCGGCGGATGCCGTGACGGAAGAAAAGGAGCGCCTGATCATCCGCGGTGCGCGAACCTACATGAGTTTGTTGGGCAGGCCGGCGATTTCGTTCCGGTTCGATGTCATGGAGGTCATGCTGACGGAGGGTGAGGTTGCGATGCTGAACTGTGTGCAGGGTGCATTTGAGCTACGAGAAGGGGAGGGGTTGGGTAGGGGACGATAGAAAATATGGTTGTCTTAATTTTATAATTACTATAAAATATAAGGCTGGCCTCCCAAATGTCCGAACCTTCGATCATCCAATTCAAAGCTGACGCTCACCGTCGCCTGGCCCGTTCCTCGGGGCGCTGGCTGTTCCGCGTGCGCGTCTACTTGATGGCTTTGCTTACGGGTATTTTGCCGGCGGCTTATTTGCTGGTGCTGGCCGGAGCGGCGGGTCTTGGGCTGCACCACATCCATACCATGCTGATGGGGGTGCATTTTGATTCGAGGTTCGGCTGGCACGATATTCAATTGATCGGATTTGCGGTGGTGGAAGCGATTGTTGCTGTGCTGCTGGTCAGGCAGATCATCACGCCGGAGGAGCCGGGCGATGCATTCCAGGAGATGCTGCCTGCGGATCAGCCGCACTTTTTCGAACTGGTTCGTGCCGTTGCATCAAAGGTGGGCGCCCCCTTGCCACATCGCGTGGTGGTAGACAGCTCTGCAGGTATGCGTGCCGACACTCGAAACTGGGTGCAGGTATTGTTTCGCAAGAAGCCGAAGCTGAGGCTGGGACTCGCCCTGCCGGTGGGGCTGACGTCTTTGCAATTGGCGGGACTGCTGGCGCATGAACTGGCTTTCTTCAGCCGGGGCACGGGAGCGGCCGCTGCGCGCTTTATTCGCGGGGTGCACCGATGGTTTTATCTGCGCATCCGGCATGACCCGTGGATGGACTGGCTGAATGCGCGTGCAGGGCGCCGCGGTGGCTCCCGCATCTGGTGGTTCTGGCGGGCGCTGTGGTGTGTCGTATGGCTTTCACTACGTCCGCTGCGTCTGCTTTACTCGCTGTGCCGCGCCATCGGCCATGGTGTGATGGAAAGCTCGGTCAAACTTGCAGACGAGGCCGCGGCGATGCTGGTGGGCGCGGACGTGTATGCTTCGGCTTTGGAGCGTCGGGCGATGATCGCGCGCGTGCGCCTGCAGGAAGAATGGCGGATCAGTCAGAAGCGGGGCGAGGTGCGGTTGCCGGACAACATTCCTCTGCTCGTGTCGCGGGGCTTGATGGTCACGGACGCTGAGGCTGAGGCGCATTCTATGAATCAAGCGCGCACCCACTGGCTGGACATGGCACCGAAGGATTCGACGCGGGTGACGTATGCGTCCCGCTGGAAGCACCAGGGCTTTTTGCAGGTCGAGGGCGAGGCGACGGACTTGTTCCGAAACTTCCACGAAGTGGCGCGCAGGGTGACTTACTTCCACTACCAGAATGACATCGGCATGGCGGTGAACGAACACGTGCTGGAGGCTGTGGAGGAGTCTGTGCACAAGAGCCGCACGTCCATGGAGACCGTGGAGGTGCTGAACCGGTATTTCCGCGGGCTGGCACACCCTGAGCGCGCATTTTGCGGGATTGCCGAGGAACAAACGGCTTTGCGCAATCCCGACCTGCTGATCGTGGAACTCATCGACTGCCGCGAGTGGCTGGACACGTATGGCGAACGCATGGCGTCGGCGCTGGGAGAATGGACATGCGCGTGGCAGCTCGTGCGTGATCTGGAGACCGGCTTTTTGCTGGCGCGTGCCGGATTGCAGGTGCAGCGCGGGCAGTTCTCCTTGCGCGACCAGTCGCCCGAAGCCTTTCGACAGGAGATCGACCGCCAGCGCGGTGTGATGGACAACATGGAGGGCATGCTGCGGGAGTATGAGGGCCGGCTCGAGACGCGTCTGGCGTGCGCGCTGGAACTGCTGTGGCGGGGTGATGCGGCGAAGTTTCCTGAGCGCTTGCGGGAGGTGCGGGAGACCTTGCCCCACTGGGTGCTGATCTATGAGGCGCTGGGCCTGCATCTGCCAGTGGTGCGGGAAATGATGACGCACTTCAATGCCTTCCAGTCGCTGGGTGCGAGCGTCGCCGGGGCTGTGGATTCAGCTGCCTTTATCACCACCGTGCAGGCGGAAATTCCTCGTCTGGCGCGGCTGGTAAAGGACCTCTTGCAAAACCTGACGCAGTGGCCCTATCCGTTTCAGACTGATTTCAGTGCGAAGCCGGTCACGCTGGCGGGTTATCTGGCACCCCAGTTGGAAAGCCTGAAGGTGCTGGACTTTGAAGGCTTGAAGGAGAACGGCGGCAGTGACCGGCGCATGGCCGCGCAGCATGCGGCCCGGACGCTGGTCCAGGTGGTGGCGCCCCTGATGGATCGCTACCTGACATTGTATCATCAGGCCTTTGCCTGGATCACCAAGGCTGCGGACATGGCCGAGTGGCACTTTGTCGATCCGTTCAATGAGTCGCTGAAAGTCAAGGATCTACAGGAACGCCACCGGTCCAAACGAGCTATTCCTGATGCTCCGCCACCTCCCCCATTGCCGATCGATCCGGAACTGGAGTATGCTGCTGCGGCGCACCACTGACGCGGCAGGCGGCAAAAAGGCTTCGCCCGGCGGCGTTTCCAGGACATCATACGCCGCGTGAAGAACCCTGTGACGAACATGCCTGTCGATGCCCCGGTGGCACCGGCGAAACCGCGCATTCTGCCCCCGGTGAAGCCGCAACCCGCGCCGCCGGCGCCCGAGCCTTTGTGGCATGTGATCCTGCTCAACGATGACGACCACACCTACGAGTATGTGATCGAAATGCTCGCCGCGATCTTTGGCCATCCCCTTGAGACGGCATTCAAGATGGCGCGCATGGTGGACGAATCCGGCCGCGTCATCGTGGCCACGGTGCACAAGGAGCTGGCTGAATTGCGTCAGGAGCAGATACACGAATTCGGTCCTGACCCGCGTATTCCCAAGAGCCCGGGTTCAATGCGGGCTGAAATCGAACCTGCCGAATAATGATTACTGCATGCTGTTCTCCGCGAATGCTGCTCGTCTGGCTTACAGCGGTCGCGCTTCCGCTCCTGGCTGCCGAGAAGGCGGGTAATGCACAGCAGACGAAGGCTGCAGAAGATGCTGCCAATGAGGGGGCCACGCGGATCGCGGAATTGGTAAGACCGTCCCTGGTGAAAATCACCCAGCTCGGACGGGAAGGCATCGAGGGGCTGGGCAGCGGCTTCGTCATCAGCGAGGACGGCTTGATCGCCACGAACATGCACGTCGTCGGTCAGGGCCGCAGGCTGCACGTGCAGCTCAGCGACGGTCGGACGCTGGAGGCAAAGGAAGTGCACGCATCAGATTTCCACATCGATCTGGCTGTGTTGAGAGTGGATGCAGAAGGACTCAAGCCTTTGAAACTCGGGGACTCGGATGCTGTGGTGCAGGGGCAGCCGATCGTGGCCATGGGGCATCCGCAGGGGTTGGAATACAGCGTGGTGCAGGGCGTGGTATCGGCCATTCGCGAAGTGGAAGGCCGGCCTATGATCCAGGTGGCCATGCCGATCGAACGTGGGAACAGCGGCGGCCCGCTGCTGGACAGAATGGGAAATGTGCTCGGCATTCTCACGCTGAAATCGATGCGCACCGAGAACATTGGTTTTGCTCAGCCTGTGAACGACCTGAAGGCATTGCTGAAAAAGCCGAACCGCGTGCCGATGAACCGCTGGCTCACCATCGGCGTGCTCGATCCGCACGTGTGGAGCACTGCCATGGGCGCGCAGTGGACTCAGCATGCGGGCGTGTTGAAGAGCGAGATCGCGGGTGATGGTTTCGGTGGCCGCACGCATTGTATCTGGCAGTCCGATGTGCCGGCACTGCCCTACGAGGTGGCGGTCTCCGTGAAGCTGGATGACGAAAGCGGCGCCGCCGGGCTGATCCTTTGCTGCGACAAATCCAACCGCTGCTACGGCTTCTATCCCACGGGCGGGCAGTTGCGGCTGACACGCTTCGATGGTCCTGATGTGTTTTCCTGGAAGGTGTTCGACACCGTGGAATCCAGCGCCTACCGCGCGGGCGATTGGAACCAGCTCCGAGTGCGAGTGGAAGCCGCCCGCATCATCTGCTTCGTCAATGGCACGCGCGTCATGGAGTGGGAAGACGATTCATTCCGCGACGGGCGCGCCGGCTTGTGCAAATTCCGGAGCCCGGGCGCAGAATTCAAAGGCTTCCGCATCGGCAGCGATCTACGTGACAAGCCCGTGGACGAGGATGCTGCCGATCGCGTGAAGGAGATGCTCGACAGCTACCTGGCCAGCGATTCGACATCGGGCGAAACCGTCGAGAAGCTGTCTGCCGAACGTGCGGACGGACGGCGCGCGCTCAACCAACGAATCCGCGACGTGGATGCCCGCATCAATGCGATGAAGCAGGAAGCATCCTCGCTGAGGCGGCTGAACACCGACCTGCATCAACGTAGCATCGCCCGCCAGCTCGGTGACGTTGCTGCGAAAGACAAGAGCTCGGCCGATGTGCTTCAGGCGGCGCTGCTGATCGCGCGCCACGACAATCCGGAAATCGATGCGGCTGGTTACACGCGCATGCTTGACCACATGGCGGAAGATTTGCGGGAGGATCGTGAAATCAAGAAAGGTGGACTCGCGGCGATCCGCCGGCTGAACAAGTATTTGTTCGAGGAGAACGGCTTCCATGGCAGCCGGTTCGATTACGACAACAAGGCCAACAGCTATGTGAGTGATGTGCTGGATAATCGCGAAGGTCTGCCCATCACGTTGTCCGTGATCTATCTGGATCTCGCCCGCCGCATTGGTTTGAAAGGTGTGGCCGGAATGCCTGTGCCGCGCCGGTTCATGATTGGCTGGCGTGCGAAGGCGGATGATGACTGGCAGCTCATCGATGTATTCGAAGGCGGCAAGATTTTGACCATCGAGCAGGCCATGGCGGAGACGCTCGGGCCGGACGAGGTGTTTGACGCCAGCACCTTGGAGCCCGCAACGACGAAGGACATTACCGTGCGCATGCTGCGCAATCTGATCGGCGTGGTGCAGGGAGATGAAGAGGTCCCTCCGCCCGCGGCCATTCCCTACCTCAGCATGCTGATCGCCGTGGAACCTGACAATGCGGGCCATCGCGTGATGCGCTATTCGCTGCGTGCGCAATCTCACGATCTGGCTGGCGCGCGCGAGGATCTCGGGAAGATTCTCGATAATCCTCCGCCACTGCTGGATGAGGACATGCTGCGCGATTTGCACGCCCGCTACGAGCGTTTGAGCGAGCAGTTGCAGAAATCCAAACCGTGAGCTTGCCCGAAACTTCGGCGAAAGGCCCTCTCGGCGGCTACTTTGCCGCAACTTTGTCCCCGGCCGGCAGCGCGAGCAGCCTGCGCGCCTCAGTGCTCACGAAATCGATGTCCATGAAGGGTTTGTAGCCCACGTCAAGCCAGCGCAGGCGTTGCTGCGCGTCCACGAGCGCGACGACGTGCAGCGGAAATTTCTCAAAGTCATCGTAGGCGCGATACGCCTGGAAGGTTTCCACGCCTTGCGCGCTGACGAGGGGGAATGGGAAGCCGCCTTTGGTCTGTGCGTTCTTTTGCGCGCGCGGCGCTTCTTTGACCGGGTCGGGCGAGATGGCGACGATGCGGATGCCTTGTTTGGTGAACTCGGCGGCCTTTGTTTCCACGGCTTTGAGCTGCTGCATGCAGTGCGTGCAGGTGTGGCCCACGTAGAACACCAGCAGCGTGGGCGTGCCTTTGAAGTCATCACTGCTCACGGGCTTCCCATCCATGCCGGTGCCGCTCCAGCGCGGTGCGACCGGCGCACTCCAATGCACGGGGCCGAGCGAATCCAGCGTGGGCCGCGTGCCGGAATCCGTGCGCACGGGCGCGGGCTGACGCCACTCACGGGCGACGCCGAGCTTCGGCGCCAGCGCATCCAGCCGTGCGATCACGGGGAGCTTTTCATCCATCGCATAGCTGCGCTCGCGCACTTTCGTGAAGCTTTGCTTCGCGCTGTCGATCTTGCCAGCGGCTGAATAGGCTTCGACTTGCGCAATGAATCCATCCAGATCGTTAGGTGCGTTCTTAGCGATCTCCGCGGCCTTGGCGGTGTCGCCGATGCGCAGCCAGTAGCGGATGAGGCGCGGCTTCGGCGTCTCGCCAGCTTTGTCGAGCGCTGCACGAATGTCTTCGGGCTTGGCTTTTTCGGCGATGAGCTTCAGTGCGCACAGTTCGGCGAGGGCTTCGGTGAGGGCTTTCTGATTCGGACGCTGTCCAGGCTTCTTGTCTTTGTCAGCGGCGGGCTTCGCGGCTGCCGGCTGTTTGTCGTCAGGCTTCTTCGCCTTGGATGCGGCCCGGACGGGTTCGGCTTTCTTGATCTCTTCTTTCCCAGGTGCTGGCCTCGCTTCTTTCTCGTCCTTCTTCGCCAGGGCATTGAGATCTTCGATCGTGCGGGCGAGGGCGGTGCTCTTGCTCAGCCAGAACTGCGCGATGCCGAGCGCGCGCAGCCTCGTGATTTCATGTCCGGTTTGCACAGTCTGCTCCAGCAGAGGCGTGCCTTCGAGCGCGAGCACCTCGTCCCACAATTCCCATTTGATCAGCGTCTCAAGCAGGCGCGTGCGGCCGTAGCTGGCGCTGGAGCTGGCCTTGTCGAGCGTGTTATACGTTGGGTGCCTCGGATTCTGAATCAGCGCTGTCGCCAGCGCGATGCCGTCGCGCGCGCGGCCTTGTTCGTTCCAGGTGCGGATGAGCCACTCTTCGTTGTGGGCGTAGTTGTGGATTTGATCGGGCAACACGAGTGTGCGCATCATGTAAGCGTGATCGACACGCGTGGAGGCTTCCTGCTGCCAGGCGGCATCATCGAAGCGGCCGAGCTTTGAGAAAGTATGCCCCGGCATGTGCCACATGTGGGCGATACCAGGCGATGTCTGCCCGCACAGCGCATCGGACTTCAGCGCCCGGATCGGTTTGTCCTGGTCCCACAAGTGGATGCGATAGTGATGCGCCGGGTGCATTGGGTTCGCGGCGAACACTTGATCGAGCAGGGCATCCACGGCCTGCAGCGAACTGATCGGCGCGTCGCTGCGTGCGTCCCAGATTTTCCACGCCAGGAAGGCTTTCGCCTCCGTGTCGTCGGGGAAATCTTGCACCAGTGCTTCCAGGTCTCTTATGAATTCGAGCTGCCGCTGCTTTTTCTCACGTTTGTCGTCGGCTCTGTAAAAGTGCTCGAGCGATGCGATCCACATCTGTTCGCGCTTGGAGGCGGAGGCTTTGTGCTCGGTGGCTTTGGCGATGAAGCCCTTGGCGCGTTTCTCGTTGTTGATGTTTGCCATGGCCATGCCCCAATAAGGCATCGCTGCATCGGGATCGAGCGCGCTGGCCTGGCGGAAGGAACGCTCCGCTTCGAAATACCAAAAGCCATGCTGCTGGGCCACGCCTTGTGTGAAGAACTTCTGTGCATCAGCACTCTTCGTGGTGATGGGGAATTCGATCTTCGGCATGCCGGACATCAGCACTGCGGCCTGACGCGGGCCTTCATCGAACGCCTCGCCATGCAGCGAGTGTCCGGGCGTATCGTCCTCGTCCTTGTCATCAGCACGCGCCAGAAATGGCGCGATGGACAGGGCGAGCGGAAGCAGCAGGAAAGGGGAGAGGCGCATGGTGGCAGACGTTACGGAGCCAGCGCGATGAGGTTTCAGGCTTTCGAGTGCCCTTGCTCAGATCGCGTCGTGTCCTGGGCGGAAAACATCTGCCTGCTCGATGATGATGCCGAAGGGTGACCCGAGCCTGCCCTCAGCCCACCACTTGCTGGTGATAAGAGTGGATGGATCGCTATCCCATAGCGGTCTGCCGTGCGTTCGGCGGCCAAGCGTGGCGGGTGACGTTCGCACGCCTGGCGATCACGGGAAACCCGGCGACCCTGGATGGGGCGATTCCTGGGGAGGGGGCGTCGGGAAAGAAACTTCAAAAATGTGAAAAAACAGTTTGCCAGATTGGACAGGACCGCTAGCATCCGCGCCTCCACAGCCCAGGACCTTCGCTTGTTGAAAGTTCTGTTTCTCCCCAAAGGCCCGTTTCGGCGGGCCTTTACTATCGGCAGCCACCTCCGGACAAAGGGTCGCACATCATCTGTGGGATGGGCAACCTGTCTCCATGTCTGGCGGCGCTCACGATAGCGTCCTTTTGTCAGTTACTAGAGTCTCTTCATCTCCAAACGCATCGCCCGTCTCGTATGCCCACCATCAATCAGCTCGTGAGAAATGGTCGCCAGACCAAGTCAACCAAATCCAAATCGCCCGCGCTGGCCAACTGCCCGCAGCGTCGCGGGGTGTGTCTGCAGGTGATGACGCGCACGCCGAAGAAGCCGAACTCCGCGCTGCGCAAGGTGGCCAAGGTGCGTCTTACCAACGGGTTCGAAGTTATTGCATACATCGGTGGCGAAGGTCACAATTTGCAGGAGCACAGCATCGTGCTGGTCCGTGGTGGTCGCGTGAAGGACCTTCCGGGTGTGCGTTACCACATCGTGCGCGGCACGCTGGACTGCCTGGGCGTCGAGGCTCGTCGCCGTGGGCGTTCGAAATACGGTGCGAAGCGTCCCAAGGCCGGGGCTGCGGCAACGAAGAAGTAACTCTGGAGCAGTCACGACTCGAACCCAAAACAATCGAAGTTTTCCACTCACATGGCCCGCAGGAAGCGAATTTATAACAAGGAGGAGCGTCGCGACGCTCGCTATGACAGCGTTTTGGTGCACAACATCATCTCCAAGGTGATGATCAGCGGCAAGAAATCGCTGGCTGAGCGTGCTGTCTACGCGGCGATCGACAAGCTCAACGAGAAGTCTGATGCGGTCGATCCGCTGGAGCTGCTCAACCGTGCTGTGGAGAACGCCAAGCCGCGCGTGGAAGTCAAGGCCCGCCGCGTTGGTGGTGCCACCTATCCGGTGCCGATCGAAGTGACGCCGGCTCGTTCCGAGGCTCTCGCGTTGCGCTGGATCATCGGCTTCGCTCGTGGTCGCAAAGGCACGCCGATGCATGTCGCGCTGGCAAACGAGTTGAAGGATGCAGCCTCGAACCAGGGCAACGCCGTCCGCAAGCGTGACGATGTGCACAAGCAAGCCCAGGCCAACCGCGCGTTCGCTCACTTCCGTTTCTAAAGCGCGCCGCCTCATTTCCTTTCACGTCCTCATCACTCTGCTTTATTTCCATGTCTGCTGAACGCAATTCCCCCAACCGCGAATACCCGCTGGAGCGCACGCGCAACATCGGCATTTGTGCTCACATCGATGCCGGCAAAACGACGCTCACGGAGCGCATTTTGTTCTATACGGGCATGATCCACAAGATCGGTGAGGTGCATGATGGCGCTGCCACCACGGACTGGATGGAGCAGGAGAAGGAGCGCGGCATCACCATCACCTCCGCCGCTGTGACGGCGCGCTGGAAGCAATTGAAGGAAGAGGGAATCTTCAAGACGCGCGAGCTTGAAGACATGCGTGTGAACATCATCGACACCCCTGGCCACGTGGATTTCACCGCCGAGGTGGAGCGTTCGCTGCGCGTGCTGGACGGTGCAATCTTTGTGCTCTGCGGAGTGGCGGGCGTGCAGCCTCAGTCTGAAACGGTTTATCGTCAGGCCGAAAAATATGGCGTTCCTCGCATTGCGTTCGTCAACAAGATGGACCGCGTGGGCGCGAACTTTGAAAATGTCGTCAAGGACGTCCGCGAGAAGCTTGGTGCAAACGCCTGGCCTATTTTGATTCCGATCGGTGCAGAGGATCAGCTTTCCGGGCAGATCGACGTGATCAACAAAAAATCGATTATCTACGCAGACAACGACCGTCTGGGTTCGACCTATTCAGTGCGTGAACTGACGCCTGAAGAGGCCGCCAAGGCGGATGAGGCTTACGGCGGACTAGTCGAGGAGTTGTGTAACGTTGATGACGAACTGGGCATGATGTTCCTCGAGGAAAAGCCCATCAGCGTTCAGGATGTGAAGTATGCGCTGCGTCGCGCCGTCATCGCCAACAAGATCATTCCGATGGTTGGTGGTTCTGCTTTCAAGAACAAGGGCGTCCAGTATCTCATCGATGCGGTGATCGACTATCTTCCGGGCCCGCTGGACATTCCGGCGGCCAAGGGGATCAATCCTGAAAACCACGAAGAATCCGTGGAGGCTGAAGCGAGCGACAGCAACAAATTCTGCGCGCTGGCCTTCAAACTCTGGTCGGATAAGTATGGCCGTCTCACGTTCTTCCGCGTCTACTCCGGCGTGGTCAAGAAAGGCGACACTATTTACAATCCGCGGACCCGCCGGTCCGAGCGCGTTGGTCGCTTGATTCAGATTCAGGCTAGCGTGCAGAAGGATATTGACGCCTGCTACTCGGGTGACATCGCGGCCATTGTTGGCCTGAAGGATGTGCGCACCGGCGACACGCTTTGCAGTGAGAACTTTGACATTCAGCTTGAGCCGCCGTCCTTCCCGGAGCCGGTCATCAGCATGGCGATCGAGCCGAAGACGAAGGGCGATCAGGAAAAGATGGCGAATGCCCTCCAGCGTCTGTCGGAGGAAGATCCGACCTTCTTTGTAAAGACCGATGAAGAAACCGGCCAGGTCATCATGGCGGGCATGGGCGAACTGCATCTCGAAATCCTGCGCGACCGCATGCTGCGCGAGCACAAGGTGGACACCGTTGCCGGGAAGCCGCAAATCGCATACAGGGAGACCATCACCCAAGGCGCGGACGGCGAAGGTAAGTTGGTGAAGCAGTCCGGTGGCCGCGGTCAATACGGCCATGTCATTCTCAAGATCTACAAGAACGAGCGTGGCAAGGGCTTCACGGTCGAGAACAAGGTCGTGGGCGGAACGATTCCAAAGGAATACATTAACGCCTGTAAGGCCGGTGTCGAAGAGGCCATGCTCAACGGCATCATCGCTGGCTATCCTGTGGTGGATGTCGGTGTGGACCTGATCGACGGTTCCAGCCATGAAGTGGACTCCAATGAAAACGCGTTCAAGATGGCGGCGATTTTCGCGGTCAAAGATGCGCTCAAGAAGGCCAAGTGCATTCTGCTTGAGCCCATCATGGGCGTGGAGTGCTCAACGCCCGAGCAGTATCAGGGCGATCTGCTTGGTGATTTGAACCGCCGGCGCGGTCGCATCCAGGGCATGGACACCAAGAACACGCTGTGCGTGCTGCGTGCCGAGGTGCCGCTCTCGGAGATGTTTGGATACTCAACCGCCATCCGCACGCTCTCCAGCGGCCGCGCCAGCTACACCATGACGCCATCTCACTTCGAGCAGGTGCCGCAAAATATCGTCGAGCAGATCGTCGAGCAACGCGGGGGCTCCAAGGCCTGACCCATAAGCGATACCAAGTCTTTTACCTCATTTGAACACCATGACTAGTCAACGCATCCGCATCCGCCTTCGCGCCTACGACTACCGCACGCTGGACAAATCCACGGCCGAAATCGTCGAAACGGCGAAGCGCACTGGCGCCAAGGTGGCGGGCCCGATTCCGCTGCCCACCCGCATCGAGAAATTCACGGTGAACCGCTCTCCGCACGTGGACAAGAAGTCCATGGACCAGTTTGAGATCCGCACGCACAAGCGCCTGCTGGACATCGTGGACCCGACCGCGCGCACTGTGGATGAGTTGAAGAAGCTCAACCTTCCGTCGGGCGTGGACATCACCATTCGCATTTAGTCCAACCTCTTTTCTTTTGGAGCAGCAGCCATGTCTCGCACTCTCAGTCTCATCGGCAAAAAACTGGGCATGACCCAGGTATTCAATTCTGATGGCAGCGCCACTGCCGTGACCGTCATTCACGTTGGCGGAAATCAGGTGTTGAACGTATTCAAAGATGCAGGAAAGACGAAATTGAACGCCTACCGCGTTGGCTACGGCGATCAGCTTGCGCGCCGGCTAAAGAAGCCTGTTCTTGGACAATTTGCCAAGCTTGGCTGTCCTCCGAAGCGCCGCATCCGCCAGTTCAATGTGCCGGGCGTGGGTGATGTGCCTGAAACCGGCACTGTTCTCGGGCCTGAGGTCTTTCCTGTCGGAAGCTTTGTCGATGTGATTGGAACCACTATCGGCCACGGCTTCCAGGGCGTGGTCAAACGCTACGGATTTGCCGGCCAGCCGGACTCGCACGGGTCAATGATGCATCGCCGTCCAGGTTCGATCGGATGCCGTCTGACTCCTGGTTTGGTTTGGAAGAATCAGAAGATGCCAGGTCACATGGGCAACAAGCGCCGCACCGTGCAGAGTCTGCGTGTTATCCAGAGTCGTCCTGATGACGGCGTGCTGGTGATCGCAGGCTGCGTGCCTGGTGTTCGTGGCAGCTTCGTGGTGGTGCGTCCAGCGGTGAAGGATCCGGCTGCTCGCATCGCG
>WBZU01001395.1_pt1 | contig 18170 bp, 11 predicted proteins | sample 5204311 | NCBI WGS metagenome assembly WBZU01 (sample SAMN12344359, study PRJNA552823) | activated sludge metagenome | biome: Activated sludge suspended growth; feature: Nitrification reactor; material: Wastewater; isolation source: activated sludge from nitrification reactor of wastewater... | reverse complement strand
TGAAGCCTGATGTATCTGCTGCATTGACTCCGCCTGCCATATCCAGAAGCGAGTTCTGATCACCTCTTTTTCCCATTACAAAATAATTATTGTTAGCTCTTCCGTAATGAATTATCAGGACTTTGGGAATAGTCTTATAGTCTTTCTTTTTTTCCACGGCTTTCTTAAGATCAGCATCAAGCTTAGCAATGATCTCTTCTGCTTTTTTTTCCGCTCCGAATTCTTTTGCCACATTTCTGATAAGTATTTTAGTTCTGTCAATATTGGTAGGCGAATGAAACTCTTTTACCGGAATGCCGACCTTTTCCAGCTGAGTCAGCACGCTCGCCGGTGCAATATTCCCGTCATGAATTACGAGAGTCGGATTCAGGGAAATTATTCCTTCGGCACTGAGAAGACGGTGGTAACCGACAGTCGGTAATTTCTTTAAATCAGGAGGATAAGTACTCGAAAGATCCACACCCACAATCTTATCACCTGCTCCAAGCGCAAAAATAATTTCATTCAGCTGCTTGGAAACGCAGACTATTCTCGAAGTATTGTCTTTACTGCCTTCTGTTTCTTTGTTTGAAAATCTCCCGCAGCTGCTGATGAAGATAAGCAGGGTGATGATGATAAATATTTTTTTTATTTTCATTTATGATTAAATAAAATTACAGGTCGTGCCGTTTCATTTTATAAAACAGCACGAACCTTTTAATTTTTTAATTCAGAAGATATTGGAAATTCAGACCGCCGTAGAATGTTGCGACGTTCGGCGCACTCAGATAAAACCTGAGGTCATTTACATTCAGGAATAATTCAATAGGATATGTTTCTCCTGTCAGATTATCAGCACCTGCATAAAGATCCAGGTTGATATATTTCCCGAACAGTCTGTGGTACCCGATCTTTGCATTAAGCAGTCCGTAAGATGCAGCATTATGTGAATTGTCAAATGTAAGCGGAGTGATACCCCTTACACTGTAAGTAAGATAAGCATATGGTCCCTGCTTTGTTTCAACATCAAGTCCGGCGTTGAAGTAATAAGGAGGAGTGCCCGGAACCTTGAGTCCGTCATAATTTTTTGTAAGAGAGTCATTGTTATTATTGCTTTTATAATCAACATTGTAAAAATCATTGTAAGTATAGTTGATGAAAGGTCTTATTATAGAAAAGATCTTTGAGCCCGGAGGAACATATGAATATGATAATGAACCTTCAAAGCCTTTGTATCTTACTTCTCCTGCATTTGTAGTAATTGCATAAGCCGGAACTCCGTTAGCTGCAGCGAAATTCTGAGTAACAAGCTTATCCTTTACATTCATTAAGAATACTGCAAGCTCATAATTCAGTGATTTATCTGCCAGGCTTCCTTTCGAGCCGAGTTCATAACTGATACCTTTTTCAGGAACAAGATTGTAATTCACTGTTCCAAGTGCCGGGATCAGAATCTGACTGGTAGAAGGCGGTGAAAATCCTGTGCTGAAGCTTCCGTAAAACGAGATCATATCTTTAAAGGTCTGGTTAATTGCTATGCGCGGCGCTACAATAGGATCAAATTTTTTATATCCGGACATATTAACATGGCTTGATGACTGAGCTATCATATCAGTAACTGTGTATTCAATAAAATTAATGCTGGCTCCGACAGTAAGCAGGGTTGTTCTGGTTAAATTTGCCTCTGCCTGTCCGAATACATTATACATCATAGGTTTGATCTCCTGATTTCCTCTTATGCTTCCAAGCTGCCCGTTTGTGAGTGAGTATGATTCCGAAAAATTTATATTTTTCAGATATTCTCCGCCCAGAATAAAATTCGTCTGCATTTTTCCAATGACAGGATTATATATAAATGTAGTTCTTCCTCCGAATTTATTCCTGTTGGCTCTGGTAAGCCCTGCAGCAGACGGCTGATCATTATAGAATACACCTGTGAAAAAGCTTGTCTTGTTCACCAGATTTTTTGTAAAGTATCTTTCATACGAAGCATTGAGTCTTGCGCTTTCATTTTTTATATGAGCGTCATTTTTTATATAGTTTGAATCAGCTGCTGCAGGGTCATTATAAAAGCTCAGGCTGTCAAGCTCTCCGGCAAGCTGTGTATTTGAAAAAGAATAATTTCCAAAAAAAGAAAGTGTGCTCTTACTGTCTATGAAAACATTACCATTAAAAATTGCAAAGTCCTGATTGGCATTGCTGTGAACTCTGAATCCGTCATATTGTTCGTGACCATAGTTTGCATACAGGTTAAGCTTGTCATTTCCGGTTGCTGCAGTTGTATTCATTCTCCACAATCCGTATGAACCTCTGAAACCTCTCTGCATCAAGTTTGTACCGAGACGGGAATTATCCGACTTAAAGCTCATTACTCCTGCAATACCCGATCCAAATATTGTAGAAATTGGTCCCTTGAAAACTTCCACCTTTGAAAGATTAGTCCAGTCTACATCATCGAGAACTGTTGTACCGTCAGCATCAGTCAAAGGAACATCATTATAGTAAGCTTTATATCCGACTCCGTTGAAGTTTGTCTGATCACCGTATCCGCGGATGATCACCCTGGCACCTGAGCCTATGGTGCGGAACTGCATGTCAAGTCCCGGTAGAATGTTCACTGAATTCTGTATGTTGATGCCGTTACTTCTTTTCATATCCTGGTTAGTCACTATTCCAATGCTTGCCGGTATATCAAGCATTTTTTTATCTATCAAAAAGCCCTTAACCTGAATTTCAGATGTTGTCAGATTGGAAGATTCAAGCAGAACTGATATTTCCGCCGAAGGGTCACCGATAAAAACCTCTCTTGATTCATATCCTAAAGCGCTGACAATTATTTTGGATAAATTACTTTCTGTATAGGTTAATTCGAATGAGCCGTAATCAGTGGTTACAGCAGAAGAAGTAGTTCCCGGTATTTTAATCACAGCCGAAGGTATCGGCTGATTGGTCTGGATATCCCTGACAGTTCCTTTTAGAACCTGCTGTGATTGTGCGCTTATGCTGATAAGCATAACTGAGATAAATAAAATAAATTTTTTCATAATTAGGTTTAATTAGTATTTAAAGGGTGGAATACCTGCACAATGACACAAATCTGCTATGTGCAAATAACCTGTTATAATAAAAAAATATTTAAATACTAAATAATCCTGGGAGGGGGAGAGTATTCTGAAAAGTATGCAGCTGAAATTATCTTATGAGGTATAAAATAAATCTTTAATGAAGGTGTTATTTCCCTGACATTTAAAACATCGTTTGTCAGACATTTTTTTAATTTTGATTTCGCCAGATCTACGGATATTTTACCCGGAGCCTTTTTCTTTTCCAGACAGGAATATAAATATGACCTGAGATTATCTTCTTTCCTGTCGTTAACACAGTAATAAATCACAAAATCTTTTCCTGTTTCTTTTCTTATAACATCATACATCTTTCCCATATAAATGAATTCATTAGCTTCTAAAAGCTCAAATTCTCTTTCATTTATTTTACCATCTATCAGCTGCAGCTTAATTTTTTCAATATTAATATCTGAACCGGCTGTATTGACTGTTACACTTACTTCTTTTAAGCTTAACTTCATGATACAATAAAAGACATAATAACCTGCAAGATTATAAAAAATTATAAACAACAATACCGATGCAATTATTTTTTTCATTTGAGAAACATTATAAAATTATTCACTTAAAAATACAATGTCATATTATAATCAGAATATATGAATAAACAGTAATGTCCAAAATAAATTTCAAAACAATAAAATTGGTTCAAAAAAATCAATTATTAAAAAATAATTCTTCGAAACAATTCCGCCCCCACCCCTGACCCACCACGCGCGCGAGTGTCTCATAACATTCACTTTTGGTTCCCGCAGAGCGCAAAGATCTCAAAGAGGAATAAAAATATGACATTTTTTCTTTGCGATCTTTGCGACTTTGCGAGATTAATACATTTATGAGACAACTTAGGGCTGTGAGGAGTTTGGGGTGGGGTAGTTCAAATTTTATTTGTTTTTTTAAGATTTGTTGTACAATAAAATAGTATATGGGAGATTTAAATTAAATGTTTTGAACGGATGTGATGAATAAACTTCACCGCTCCTAACGATTAAATAATGCCTGTAGAATATGAGATTAAATTTATAAATCAAAATTGAAATTATTATATCAGCAAAGTCCCTCCCATTACTCTCCAAAAAGAAATAATTTGCCCTCATTCAAAAGAAGCAGGTTAGGGGAAAGTTACAAAAAAGCCGCAGCAAATTTCTTCACTGCGGCTTAAATTATAATTTCAAATTTTTAACTACTAACTACTAACTACTAACTACTACTTGATAAGTATCATCCTCTTTATATCCCTGAACTCCCTGCTCTCAATCCTGTAAAAATACGCTCCGCTGGCTAAGTTAATTCCATTGAAATCAACTTCATAATTTCCTGCAGGTCTTGATTCATTTACAAGTGTCATGACTTCCTTTCCAAGAACATCATACACTTTAAGTGTAACAATTCCCTGTTTCGGAATTGAGAAATTTATTTTAGTCGTCGGATTGAAAGGGTTTGGATAATTTTGTGCTAAAGAATATTCCTTCGGTACAGAAGTAAACTCGTTTCCGATTCCGGTTATTAAGCTGATCTCGAATTGAACATTTGCCCTGTTAAAGCTCTGCGTTAAGCTTGTCGGAAACTGCGTATCGCTCTGGCCTCTTCTTGATCTGTAATTCGTGCCGGTTACAGTAAATGCATATCTCGGATAAGTTGTAACATAGGACTGAAAATCTCTTCCTATTGAAATCATAATGTTCTGAGAACTATTGAAACTGAACGGAGTAGTGAGCTGAATTTCCTGCCAGCCAGGTGCTGCTAAGCTGGATGTTGTTCCGGAAAAAACCAAGGTCATTCCGGTCGAATCCCAGTTACCTGTCGGCAATGTGGCGTCTGTAGTTGACTTCATGAATATTCTCATATTATCATTTGTAACTCCTGATACAGTATTGTTCTGATAAAATCTTATTTTTCTTATAATACCTGTAGTTCCTATTTCAGAACCAAGATAAATTCCCTGCCATCTGAAATAATTATAGAACCTGTTCAGCGGATAGGATTCGTCATCTGTACCGCTACCTATTGTTACATTTGTGATTGGAAGTCTTCTGATTTTTAAATTGTATGTCTGTGATGAGGCTATTGAATCGTTGGCACTGTATGCATAAGTTCTCCACTGACCTGAAACAGAATCATTGTTGCCTGCTCCAAGCGATGCTGCTATAGAATCAAGTCTTGAAATTCTAATGCTTGCAACTGAATCATAGCCGCCGTTATCTGACTGAATGATCGCTTTAATATTTGCATTTGAGCTGAAATTGGGAACTGCATATAGCCATTTATATCTGACTCCCTGACCTGATTTTGTCCATGTTGCTTTTGCTGTGGAAATGTCCGTCGGAGTTGACTGAATGGTGCTATTATTCGGCGGAGTTGAAAGATTGAAAGCTGTAAGAGAAGGAATTCCTCTCTTTAAAGTGATTGCTCTCGGACCGTTATTTGATTTCAATGAATCATTCAACGGAAGCTGTCTGTATGTCCATGCATCCCATTGTCCCACCAATGAATCACCCTGATTCAGTCCTAATCCGATCAGAATATTATCAAGCTGCGCTGAAGTAAATGAAACTGAATTTACAGCTGAAGGAATCGTGATCTTTCTTGGTGAAGTTGTAGGGCTGCCAAAAACAAATTTATAAGATGCACCTGTTGCTGATGTATCCCAGGTAATTGTATAAACATTTGATCCGAATGGAAGAGAAGTCAAGGTTGTTGAAGCTGCCGGAGTCCTTAAGGAAAAAGGATTCAGAACAGGTACGTTGGATATCTTTACTTTCTGCAGCATCTTGTTAACATTAAGTCTTCCGTTTGAAACTGTGCTCCCAGTAAGTGATGGAATTGTATCAACACTTGAAAGTATGAATTTCTTAAAAAGCAAAGCCGCTGAGTCAGGATCATTCTTTACAAGATTCATGAAGACACTGCTTGCTCCGGCATGTATTAAACCAATAGCTCCTGCTACCTGAGGAGTTGCCATTGAAGTACCTGTCAGCAAACCGTAACCGCTTGACGGAATAGTTGAGAGTATGCTTGTTCCAGGAGCGCCGAGATCCATATTGATCACACCATATCCGGCTCCTGAGTTTTTTGCATCAGTATTTGTTGTGTTAGTCACTGCTATCATAAAATTGCTCGGGCAGGTTGTAGGAATATCTCCTACGACATCAATGTTTACATTGTTGTTCGGACCCGCGCCTGCGCTTAGAATTCCTTCAGTTCCAAGTGAATCATAGAAAGCACACCATAAGGGATAATTTGCCGGCTGTCCGTTATCTACCCCGAAAGAGGAATTCGTAGAAACTACAAACGCTCCCTGTGTCCCGTTAGACTGATTGTATCTTCTTCTTTGTTTTAAAACATAACCGTACGCTTTTATAACGATTGACTCTGTTCCGGAAGAACCGACAACAGGCATTGTCTTTACAGTTAGATTCACACCTGCAACACCGAGATTATTATTTCCTTTTGCACCTGCTATACCCGCACAGTGTGTTCCGTGGTTGTTCGCAGGAATGGTTCCGTTGTTTGAAGATGCATTCCAACCGTTTACGTCATCTACATACCCGTTATTGTCGTCATCAATTCCGTTGCCGGGAATTTCACCCCAGTTTCTCCAGGTGTCAAGATCCGGATGATCAAGCTGCTGTCCACCGTCAACGATCGCAACTACAATCGTATCGCCGAAAACAGTTCTTCCGCCTGTGGAACTTTCCCACGCTTCAGGAGCATCTATGTCAGCATCTGGAGTTCCGCCTGTCTGACCTGTATTGTTCTTGTCCCATTGCTCTGCGAATCTTGTGTCATTAGGAATTACTCTTTCGTGAACGGTATGATTAAACTGCGCTATGGCAACTTTTTCATTTCTCATGACAGACATCAAAGCATCTACCGGCTGGGATTTTGATACATTATACTGAAGCAGATAAATGTTCATATCCGGCACAAGTTTCTCTTTGACTGTAAGATCAATACTTCTGTAATTATTTACAAAAGACTGAGCATCAGTATCAGTCTTAAACATAACGATGATCTCACCTTCGACATAATTATTATCATCATAATAATTTGATAGATCGTTCTGACTTGTTGTGGTCTTGTTTAAAGAAAATGAAACCAGAACAACTATCAGAACGCCGATCAGGGTGGAAAGAATTTTCATGCTAATTAATATTAAGGGTTTTAAAAAAATGATATAAAAAATTTAAAAGGTCTTTTCCGTTACAATACTCAAAACAGTCACAGATACATACTTAAGTGTATATAAATGAAGAGACAGAATATATTTTTACCTCTTCATTTTTTGTGAAAAAGTACCGTCCGGATTTTTGTATTCTACGCCGTCAGTCTCCCAGCCGCGCTCGATTATTTCTTTCTGGACTTTTTCTCTTAGCTCTTCGGGTGTATTTCCTGTGACTATCTGTGTAGAATTTTTAGAATTCATTATATTTTTCTTTAATTAAATTTTCTCTGTTCTCGGCAAAAAGTTAGGAATGCGGATAACGCAAATTAAGCTGAGAATCGCTGATAAATATAAAATATTTTCTTAGTTGCTAATATTTAGTTTCCTGAGTTAAATAATATTTATTACTTAATTAAGATCAAAGTTTTTGTATCGGAAAATCCCGATGATTCAAGCTTGTAAAAATATGAACCTGATGCGAAATTCGAACCGTCCCATTCTGCTTCATAGGTTCCCGGATTGAGTATGGAATCTACTAATTTTGAGATTTCTTTTCCATTCGAATCAAAGACAGTAAGTGTGATCTTGGATGTAACGTCTTTTGTGACATCAAACTTTATTTTTGTTTTAGGATTAAATGGATTCGGATAGTTATCATACAGCTTTATTGATTCAGGTAAATTTGAATCTATAATTTGAATGTTAGTTGTAAAATCTACTATCGCAGTATAAATGCTCAATGACGTATTATCAAGTCTTGCCCATATAGGTCTTACAATATTATTAGTTGCAGAAACATTCGTGTAATCTCCGAAAAATGTACCTGATGTCGGAGTAAATGGAGTGGCGCTGACTTTAAAATTTTCAAATGTCTCTCCACCGTCAGTTGATTTCGCCATGTATACATCTGTCTGGTTACCCGTATAATTTCTTCTGTCATAATAAACAAAATAAAGATAACCTGTTGTCTGATCAATTGTCATCCAGGTAAAGAACTGCTGCTTTCCGGCAGGATCATCGTTGACTCTCTTTACAGTGCTCCAGTTATTGCCGCCGTCAGTGGATTTAATAAGAAAGACATCAGTATCAGTCGGACCATTCCTTTGATCTGACCAGTTGACATAAAGGTTTCCCCTGTATGGTCCGTTCGAAACATCACAAGCTGTGATTGGAAGTCCGTTGGCTCTGTAGATTCCGGGAACAGCGTAATCCCATCCCCCGGGTTGAGTTGTCACGAACTTATCTTCACTCATCCAGTTAAGTCCGGCGTTAGTGGATTTATTCATTACAATACCCTGCGGTCCCGACCACGAAATATAGATCTCGCCGTTCGGTCCTGTACACGGTACTGCGCCTTCGACCGTATTATCTTCGTCCACACAGTCACCTGCTTTTTTATTTATTCTTAAAGCTGTGCTCCAGGTAGTTCCGGCGTCAGTAGACCGCGAAAATAAAATTATGGAACTGTCCGAAGGACTGCTGCTTCCGTAACTGTCGAACTGCGTCCACGACATATAAATATTGTTGTTACGCGGATCAACGCACAGCCACTCTTTATCCTGCTGTTTGGGAGGAATGTATCCTGCGAAAGTGCCGTTGCTCCAGTTAATGCCGCCGTTGGTTGATTTCTGAACGACTATTCTGTCTATGAAATAACTGCTCGCTGCATTTGTAAGATGACCGTAATAAAAATTGCCTGCTGTATCAACAGTCAGAGAAGGGTCTCCCCATACGCTGTATGTCGAAGTAAGAGTTGCTTTTGTCCAGTTAAGACCTGCATTAGTAGAGTAATAATAAAGATTTAAATTTGAACCTGCGACTATCTGGTTTGTATTTTTCGGATTAATACATATTGAAGGTTCGTTAGGTGAATTTGTATTTGCTATCAATACATTCGTATACTGGGCGGAGGAGATATTGTTAGATAAAAAAATAAACGCGAAAAGAATAATGAACTTTTTCATATTGGTATCTTTGTTTATGCAAAATTAGCAATTCCAAAATCTAAATTTTACCCAAATATAAATTCCATCTGTAAAGTCAGTAAAGAAGTTATTTGAGTTTATGGTGTTATGCATATTGCTTACGTAAAAAATCTGTAATTTTTATATCAGTAACTCTTCTGCATCTTTAAGTAAACTGTTACTGATATACAATAGCAACTTCAGTTAAAAGGTATGATGGAAATTAGCTGTATGATTAAACCGGTCAACTAATCAGCAAATGAAAACTGACAATCAACCATTTACAAAACAACTAACTACTATTTGTTATAATAAAAAGCTTCTGTTACAGGTTTTAATGGTCTGTTTAACCAAAGAGGTCGTCTTAAGTTTCCGGGACCGGGTGCAGGTCTTGTCATTGTTAACCATTCTTTATAAATTTTAAATGACTTGTTGGTATCCACAAAAATATCACCATAGGAATCATCAGTTCCGGCTTTTTCAATTTTCACTTTTTGATGCCAGCAGTGCATACCGCTGATCGGGTCGGGATGAGGCGGGAAAGTGATGTTTTGATGGACTCCGCCTTCTTTCCAGAAAATATGTTCAGAATCTTTGTCAGAACTTTTATATCGTTCAATTTGCCTTACAGTATTCACAGTATATTTACCCGGTTCCTTTTCCTGAATATTTACAGTATTCATAACCCACCTGTTAGCCGGCGGATCCTGATCTCTTCTCCATCTTCCTAAATGATGTGAACAGGCGATCACACCGGGACGTATAGATTCAGTTACCCAGACTTTATCTACAAAATATCCTATGTCAGTATTTACTTTAACCAGATCATCGGTTTGTATTCCAAGTTGATCTGCATCTGTTGTGTTAATCCAAACCGGATTCCTGTTGGAAATTTCCACCAGCCATTTTGCATTTCCCGAACGGGAATGAATCATGGTAGGTAAGCGAAATGTAGGCACTAATATAAATTCGCCTTTAGCTTTATCCAGTCCCCTCCAATACACATGAGATTTAATGTATCCCGGTATAGTGTATTCATTCCATTTCCAGTCCATCATGGTTTGGGAGAAAAATTCCTGTTTACGAGAAGGAGTAGGAAAGCCCTGTCGATATTTACCCAGCACTTTGATTCCCTTATCCTCCGTAACTTCAGTCATGTGCTGATTAATAACAGTCTGATTGACTTCAAAAGCCCCGTACTTTTTCATATAATCGAGTGCAGATAAATTTTCCTGTTTAGCTCTTTCAGACAAGCCGGGTACATTATTAAATATATGAGTATAATATTCATCCACGCTTAATTTTTCTCCTTGTTTGTCAGGGGATTCAAAGTGTTTTCGGATTCCTAATGAACCATCCGGATCTATTCTCCAGGACAGCTCAATAAAAAATTCATCTTCCTCCCAGACTTCTCCGATGTTTGCTTCATAGGTCAGCTTTACTTCTTTTCCTTGTCTTCTCAGATACTCCCGCATCACAGGCTGCCGGAATGCAATCCACATTGCCTGATGTGTTTCGTAGCTGTTTAAATCATGTCTTTCACTTGCATGTCCCATTGGAAGAACATAATCTGCAAGAAATGCTGTTTCACTCCAGGTTGGTGTCAGAGCTACATGCAATCCGACTTTGTCTTTGTCCTGCAGCATTTCCATCCAGGAAAATCCGTCAGGATAAGTCCAGACAGGATTGAAAACACGTGTAAAATATACATCCAGTTTACCACGTCCTTCTTTCAGAAGGTATGGAAGTATATTGCTCATTTCATAATGTGACAGCGGATATTCATCAGGGTAATGCAGCTCGTTCCATTGTTTGTGAGGAGGTGGTGTATCATGAAAAGTTGGTTTAAACTTATTCCAGTCATTTGGCAAAGTTCCGCCTTCAGTTCCCACTGCTCCTACGAGCACACTTAAAAAGTGCAGGCAGCGGGATGTCTGCCAGCCACCTAAATTACCTGAAGCTGCGCTTCTCCAGCTGTGACAGGCAAATTGAGTTCCTGCCTTTCCGATTTCCCGGGCAATTTCAGGAATTACTTCTGCATCAATTCCGCATTCAGCCGCAGCATATTCCGGAGTATAAGACTTGTATTCATCTTTTATAGCAGCAATAAATTCCGAAAATTCCGGAGTAGTATCAGGGTTCTTTTGCTTCATATAATCCTGCCAGTTTACCCAGTTTTCTAAAAACTCTCTGTTATATAAATTTTCATCAATGATAATTTTTGCCAGTGAAAGAAACAAAGCGGCTTCAGTTCCGGGGAAAGTCGGAAGCCAGTAATCGGCACGTGCAGCAGTATTACTCAGTCTTGGATCTATGACGCACAATTTAGCGCCTTTTAATTTTGCTTCAATGATTCGTTGTGAATGAGGATTAAAGTAATGCCCTGATTCTAAATGAGCGCTCATAAGAAGAATAAATTTTGCATTTGCATAATCAGGTGAAGGACGATCAGAACCATGCCATATGTTATATCCAAAACGCGCACCGGCCGAGCAAATATTTGTATGACTGTTGTGCCCATCAATTCCCCAGCCGTTCAGAACCCGGTTCATATACCCTTCATTACCCGGACGACCAACGTGATAAACAATTTCGTTATGTCTTTTTTCCTGTAATACTTTACCTATCCGTGAACCAATGTCTTCCAATGCTTCATCCCAGCTTACACGCTCCCATTTACCTTCTCCGCGCTTACCCGTTTGTTTCATAGGATAAAGAATCCTGTCAGTGTCATTTATCTGATTAATAGTTGCCGGACCCTTTGCGCAGGTCTTTCCCCGGCTTGCAGGATGATATGGATTCCCTTCGAACTTTCTGATCCTTTGTTTTTCTTTGTCAACATAAGCCAGTAATCCGCAGGCAGCTTCACAGTTAAAACAGGTAGTAGGAATAATGGAATAAGTTTTCTTTATTCTTTTTGGTAATTCAGTTGCATCATATTCAACCCAGTTGTCCCATTGTTCAGGAGGAGGAAAATTTGCCAGATCTCCGGGCTCGGTTAACTTAGGAATCCCGTCAGTAAAATCTGTCTGTGATACTCCTTTATACCGATCCAGTTTTTTTATAAAACCCAATGACTCTGCTGCTTTTTCGATGAATGATCTTTTGTCTTCCATTAGCTTAAAGGGATTGTTTGCGGTACTTTAATAAAAAGTGAATTAGAAATAATTATACCAATTAATATGAACATTGAAGCTAAATAAACAATTGAACCGGCCTGAAAAAAATAAAGCAGTAAAACCGGAAGAACATTTCCAATAAAAATAACCATTCCCCAGAATTGAAATTTATATTTTCCTTTTAATATCATGTCTGAAACTATTTCCGATTCTAATACCCTGCTTCCTTTAAACAACCAGACCGTTACAATTAAATTAAGCACGTGGATCAAGTTCAGGATTTGATTTTCCGTTTTCGAATTCATTGAAATGACAAATGTAATTATGATACTTCCCAGAATGATGGCGTGCAGCAGCATGAAAAAAATGGACATTTTATTATCCCAGAATGCTCTGCCTTTCGCCTGGGCAAAGAGAAATGCAGTATAAACAGCTGTGATCACTGCAAGAGGGGATATGATTATCAGAATCAGTTTTGCAGTAGATTCATTTCCGGAAATGCAGACAAGAATTAATACCAATAGTGCTGAACTGAAAGTAATGATAATGTAAGTTCCTCTCGCTAACCATGATTTAAACTGAGGCCTGAAAACGATATACAAAAACCGTTTTGGCTGATTTAGATCTTTAACTAACAGCACTCCTGTTAATGCTGTAAAAATAAAAGAAATGATGCTGACATAAAGTATATCCTGTACATTAACGGCAGATCCAAATAAATTTAATCCAGCCATTATTAATATCAAGCCTGCTGCAACTGCTTTTGTTATCATATATCCAACAACTTCATTGCCCCACATTACACCTTTAAATGGTACATCATATGTGCGTTTTGCTTTCCCCCTTTTGATTTCATATGGTTCAATGTTTTTATCTTTATTCGTGCCGACCCCGGTATCCTGTGAACTCCAGACGTAACTCTGCCTGTCTGTCAAAGTCGGCTCCAGGGACTCAGCTTTAGCATCAATATAAAAAACATTAGGAGCTGTTCCTTTTTCGGGTTTTCGAACGCTAGTTTCTTTTGATGAAAGTAGCTGAGCAATCTTTGAATTTTTATCTGATAAGTCCCCTGCAATGATCGCCTGTTCAGGACATGCTACCACACAAGAAGGCAGAAGTCCGATGTCAATTCGGTGAGAACAGTAATTACATTTTGCTGCAGTCTTTGATACAGGATCGATATACAATGCATCGTACGGACAGGCCTGCGTACAGGATTTACATCCTATACATCGTTCATTATCAAAATCAACAATGCCATCTTCTCTTTTATACAATGCTGTAACCGGGCACATTGTAACACACGGTGCGTAGCTGCAGTGATTACAACGCATCACGGAAAAAGAGCGTGTTGAGTCCGGGAATATTCCGTCTTCTATATATTTCACCCATGTCCTGTTAACTCCAAGAGGGACATTATGTTCGCTTTTGCAGGCAACTGTGCATGCATGACAACCGATACACGATCTGTTATCTATAATGAATCCAAACTTACTGATGACTTCAGACATTAGCGGTTATATAAATAGTTTTTAGCAGCCTTAAGTGTTGGAAAGGTAATCATTAAAAGTCCTGTAAATATTCCAATTCCTGAAACAGTAAAAGCAGTCAGCTGCGGAGAAATATTATTCATTATTACATGAAAATTCATCTTATCCTCAACGGTTAAATGCCCTTTTATTGAGCCGGCAAATATTAGTGACAGCCAAAACAGTATCAGACAAAAATTTGTAATCCAAAAGCCGTACATAATAATTTTACTATGCATAAGATTGAATTGATGTTTTGTAATATCCGTAATTAAGAAGAAGCAGGAAGCAAGTAAGATCATCGTATTAATTCCAATAGTGCTTCCCATAGCATGTGCAACTGTAATATGTGTCCCGTGAGTGAAAATATTTACTGCCGGTATGGAAATAATTAATGCCAAAGCAAGATTCAGAAGAATCCATACATCTGAAGCAATAATAAATCTGTAAGGGATAATATTAAAATCTTTTGCTGCTTCGGATAAGTTTTTTTTGAAATTCCAGATTATCCTTCCGAGAATCAATAACTCAGTCATACTTATTGCATATGCCAGATATCTGATCCAGGGGGCATTTGGTATTATATAAATGTGATGCGCCCAGCCGAATAACAGATTAGTAAGACCCAGGAAATACATTAAATAAGATAACCTTGATCTGGCGACACTTTCATCTCCTTTAATCCGTTCCATAACAAAAATAGCAGTACCATACACAAGCATATTCCATGAACCTACTAATGCTCCATAGGATTTCCATTGAACAGTAATTTCGCGTACCGCATTGTCTCTGAAATAAGGAAAAACCCATAAATACGATTCCGAGAAAGTAAAAAGAAAAAAGAATATCCCTGTTCCCCACATCCATAAATAAACCGGCCACTGTCCGGCTTTTTTAAATACAGTTTTAAAGTAGTTGATTCCGAACAAAATCCATGAAATGAAAATCGGAATGGCTAATACCGGAGGAAACTCCCAGTATTCACGGCCGCCGAATTCTCCAACAGCATAACAAATAAGTATTGTAATTCCTGTGAGAAGAAAAATCCAAAAATGAACTTTAGACAGTTTGTTTGAGAATAGAGGGAGACTGCAGTAACGCGGCAGGTAATAATATATACCGCCGATCGAACTTAAAAATATCCAAGCTACAACCAGTGACACATGCAAGGGTCTGCTTTTAAAGAAAGGCATGCTGTTCAGAAAATCAGGAAAAATAAATTGAATCGCACCTATGCTTCCGAAAAACACGCCTCCGGTCAGGCTGATCAGGGCAAGCAGCATAAATACAATGCCAATTTCTTTTTTTGTGCTGTTACTTTTGATCAACTGTTCCATCATAATTTATTTTGAAGTTTTTTACGGGTGAAATTCCGGTCTTATCTATGTAAGTAAGATAGGCAACCAGATCATTTGTTTCATTTTCGGTCAATTTAAAATCCGGCATCCGCCGGGATCCGGACTGAAGAAATGTTTTTACATATTCCGGACCTTTGTTATCTGCTGAAATCACATTAGTAATATCCGGTCCCATGTAACCTCCCAGTCCATATATCTGATGACAGGCAATACAATTGTAATTTTGAAAAATCAGTTTACCTCTTTTTGATTGTTCACTTACAAAGCCGGCTCCGTTATCGGTTTCAGTTCCGGAAGTATAAATTATAAAAGAATAAATAAAAAAGGTTAGTACTAATGAGGAGAAAATTATTAGGTTAGATTTTGAACTCATAACTTATCGTAAAAATTTATTACAAATATACTAATTCTACCGATTAGATAGTATTAAAAAATAAAAAAATTTATTTTTTCCCTGCCGGATTTAGGAAGGATTGTATTGTTGTCTTTTTCATCACCTGCCTGGTCTGTTCTCTGATCTTCATAAACTCCCTGCGTATGACACATCTGTCCTCATTTATGCAGTCATCGCATTTCTCATAATACTGTACAGCAGCACAGGGAATCAGTGCAATGGCACCGTCAAACAGACGGTAAATATCCGCAACGTTTATTTTCTTTGGATGTTTTGCAAGATAATATCCGCCTTTATTTCCCTGCCGGCTTCCGACAAATCCGGCACGTTTTAAAGTCAGCAATATCTGCTCAAGAAATTTTTTTGGAATGTTTTCAGCTTCAGCAATATCCTTAATCAGAAAATAGCCCTGCTCGTGGTTCTTGCCCAGCATAACAAGCGCTTTTATTGCATATTTGCATTTCATTGACATCATATTCGGTAAGTTAGCTATTTTAAATTCATATTAGTAAATTTTGAAAAATAGTTATTAAAAAGTGTGAACATTAAAAATTAGAATATAGAAATCAGGGAATAATAAAACATCTCAATAAGTTTAATATGAAGCTGCCGGGTCAGTATTAATCCACAAAGTCAGCCTATCAGCCACTTATCCAGAAACCTTTTCTGTTCAGAAGTTTTAATATCGGATTCTATTATAATATATTTCGGAAGAGGTTTCAGCAGTTTTACTTTTAATTCCCTGACAATCCCGTTCCTGCTGATAAGTACAATCGCTTCACTATTAACCGGCAGATCCTTAAGTACTTTCTTTGTTAAATTCTCATCAATTCTTATACCGTTGACTGCGATGATTTCATCTTTTGCATTCAGCCCTGACTCATAAGCGGAGCCTCCTGCGAAAACTTTTACAATTACATATTTTCCGTTCTCTGATTTTGCCTCTATGTCAAGAGTGCATTGCGCGGATTCGTTTTCATTAAGCAGTTCAAGCCCGCATTCAGAGAGATACGATCCGAGTGGGAGTTCAGCCGTGCCGCTTATGTATAGTTTCCAGAACTCATCCAGATTTTTCCCGCATACAATTTCGCAAACCTCTTTTACTCTTTCATCTGTAAAACCTTTGGAGTTATCTTTTTTATAATCATCATAAAGCATTCTCAGGGCATTATCTAAAGACATTTCTGCACTTGTGCTTTTTATTAACTCAATATTAAGCATCAAAGAAACAAGCGCGCCTTTAGTGTAATATGAGACCTGTGAGTTATTAAAATTCTCATCCTTCCTGTAAAACTTAATCCAAGTATCAAAGCTGGATTCAGACAGAGACTGATTAAACCTTCCTTCGAACCTCATAATGTCATTTACCTCTACATCTATAAATTCAAAATACTCTTTGTTATCAATAAGGCCGCATCTTCTTAAAATCAGATTATCGTAATAACTGGTCCAGCCCTCCGCGACCCAGAGACTTTTTGTATGATTCTCAAAATCATAATCAAAAGGTCCCAAAGCTGCAGGTCTGATCCTTTTCACATTCCATAGATGAAAATACTCGTGAGATACAAGTCCGAGAAATTTCTTGTAAATCTTATCTTCACTGAAATTCCACCTGCCGATCTGCACGACAAATGAATTCAGATGTTCAAGGCCGCCACCTCCTTTTTCTAAAAGATGAATTATATAAGTGTAACTCTTATAAGGAATATCTCCGCCGAGTAATTTTATTTCTTCTTCAGCGATACGTTTAAAATCACTTACAAGAACATCTTCATTATAGTTACCTTTTCCTGAGAGACAGATGAAATGTTTAATTCCTTTTATTTCAAATTCTAGAATGTTCTGATTACCGATCTCAACGGGAGAATCAATAAACACATCATAATTATCCGCTGAATAAATATTTCCGGAAACTTTTTCCAGACCTGTGGAGATCTTTTTCCATTCAGCAGGAAGCTCGATTTTTAAAATGCACTTTTTATCTTCATATCCTCTGGCAAACATAAACACACCTGAACTGCTGAGAAAAGCGTGATCGCTGTTGATCTCACTTGTTCTGACCGTAAGCTCATTGCAGTATACTCTGTAACTGAAACTGATCTGACCTTGTCCGGCAGTATCAACTTTCCACGAGTTCTTATTTATTTTTTCGGTTAATAATTCTTTTCCATCAACTCCTGTTGCGATTACTCTGTCCACATTCCTGGCAAACTCTCTGATAAGATAAGATCCAGGGGTCCATACCGGCAGGGAAAAAATTACTGAATCCTGTTTAATATTTACAATTGAAATTTCAACTTCACAATAGTGTGTGAAAGGTTTCTCAAATGTGACTCGGTAGTTTATCTGGTTCAAGTTAGTATTTAATATTGTTTGTGTATAATGCCATTTATCAGAATGAAATTAAATACATTTAAAACTAAAATATAAATGTGAACATTTACTAATCATATTTATAAAGATTATAAAAAAAGCCGGAAAGAGAGTAACTTCCGGCTGTAAATTTATATCTGAAAAACTTTGAAAAAGACATTTAT
>WBZU01001394.1_pt1 | contig 18171 bp, 15 predicted proteins | sample 5204311 | NCBI WGS metagenome assembly WBZU01 (sample SAMN12344359, study PRJNA552823) | activated sludge metagenome | biome: Activated sludge suspended growth; feature: Nitrification reactor; material: Wastewater; isolation source: activated sludge from nitrification reactor of wastewater... | reverse complement strand
CGGGATGTTGCACCCGATCAGGCCGGTGTCGATCAGGCCCCGGAACCAGGTGACCGAGAACCCCGGGCCGTGCGAGTCCGTGTCGATGCGGCCCTCCACCGGTCCCCAGGGCGTGGGGAACGGCTGGCTGAGGCGCATGTACCCGTGGGGCCCGTCCCAGCCGGTGTCGACGATCTTGGCCGGCGCCATCGGCCGACCCTCCTCGTCGATCTCGGCGCTGTACTCGATCAGGTGCTGCTGGATGTGGGCGACGTCGGCTGCGGTCTCGCCCAGCTCCTGCCACAGGGCGTTGATCCGGGGGTGGTGGCGCCGCACCGGCTCGGACCACCCCGGATCGCCGACGAACTCGACCAGCTCGGGGATCTCGTAGGACGGCGGGGCGTCGGTGGGGTGGTACCAGAACATCACGAGGCCGTTGCGCACGACCGTCGGGTACCGCCGTCCCTCGGTGTCGCTGACCTCGAAGCCATCGTCGACCGCCACCACCTCGAGGTCGCGGCCGACGTTGGTGGTCCGGTAGGACCCTCCGGCGGGGACGTCGGCGGGCCAGCAGATCTGGAACCAGCCGAACGGGATCGGGAACGGGTAGCGGGCCACGGTGGCGACTCCTGCGCGGGGTGTCCGGCCGATCGTACCGGGGCCGCCGGGCTCGGTCACCTTCTCGACGGTGTCCGCACGGCGCCACAATGGGCGCACCGCCACCCCGAGGAGCCCTCCCGATGACCCCCGACGACCTGATCCTCATCTCGGTCGACGACCACGTGATCGAGCCGCCGGACCTGTTCGAGGGTCGGCTGCCGGCCGCCCTCGCCGACCGGGCCCCGAAGGTGGTGCACAAGGACGACGGCTCGGACCAGTGGCTGTTCGAGGACCGGGAGATCCCGAACGTCGGCCTCAACGCCGTGTCGGGTCGCCCGCCCGAGGAGTACGGCGTGGACCCCACGAGCTTCGCCGAGATCCGCGAGGGTGCGTACCTGGTCGACCGCCGGATCGACGACATGAACGCCAACGGCGTGCTGGCCTCGATGAACTTCCCGTCGTTCCCCCAGTTCTGCGGCCAGATGTTCTCGAGCGCCCAGGACAAGGACCTCGGCCTCGCCGTCCTGAAGGCCTACAACGACTGGCACCTCGAGGACTGGTGCGGCGCCCACCCCGGCCGCTTCCTGCCGATCGGCCTCGTCCCGTACTGGGACCCCGAGCTGATGGCCGCCGAGGTGCGCCGCCTCGCCGCCCTCGGCTGCCACGCCATCACGTGGTCGGAGAACCCCGAGAAGCTCGGCCACCCCAGCTTCCACAACCCGCACTGGGACCCGTTCTGGGCCGCGTGCCAGGAGACCGGCACCCAGGTGTGCATCCACATCGGCTCGTCGGGGTCGGTGACGATCACCTCGATGGAGGCGCCGATCACCACGATGCTCACGCTCACCGCGATCGGCATCTTCCAGACCGCGGCGGACCTGCTGTGGTCGCCGGTGCTCGACCGGTTCCCCGGGGTGCGCTTCGTGCTCTCCGAGGGCGGGATCGGGTGGATCCCTTACTTCCTGGAGCGGGCCGACTACGTCTACCGCCACCACAAGGTGTGGACCGGCTCGGACTTCGGCGACCAGCTGCCGAGCGACCGCTTCCGCGAGCGGTTCACCACCTGCTTCATCGACGACGAGCACGGGCTCGCCAACCGCCATGACATCGGCGTCCAGACGATCACGTGGGAAGCGGACTACCCGCACTCGGACTCCACCTGGCCGAACTCCCCCGAGCTGCTCTTCGCCGCCCTCCAGCGGGCCGGAGTGCCCGACGACGAGATCGACGCGATCACCCACCTCAACGCGGCGCGAACGTTCCGGTTCGACCCGTTCGAGCACCGCCCCCGGGAGGCCTGCACGGTCGGCGCGCTCCGGGCGCTGGCCACCGACGTCGACACCGCGCCGGTGCCCCGCTTCCAGCGCTACGACCCGCCCACCGACCCGCTGACCCTGCTGACGCTGCTCGACCGGGCCGCCCACCCCCTCCTCGACCAGCAGAAGGCCGAGCTCTCGGGGGGTTGACCGGACCGGTCGGGGCGACGCCAGGATTGCGCCGGCCCGGGCGATGGACGGTTGACTGGTCCCATGACGATCGTTGATGCCACCGCAGGCACCACCGCCACCGCCGAGGACCTCGACTTCGTCGACGCCGACGGCCACCTCGTCGAGCCGCCGTTCGGGCTCCAGCAGTACGCCCCGGCGGAATACCGAGACCGCATCTACCACCTCGAGATCGACGACGACGGCGAGGAGTGGGTGGTGGTGGGCGACCAGCGCATGGCCGCCAACGTGTTCACCCTCACCGCCGCCGGCGGCTTCACCGAGGAGGACCGGATCCGCTCGCACCAGGGCGAGCTGAAGTTCTCCGAGATGCAGGGCGGCTGCTGGAACCTCGAGCCGCGCTTGGCGGACATGGACGCGGACTCGATCAGCGAGTCGGTCCTCTATCCCACGCTGTTCCTCACCTTCCAGAGCCAGCACCCGCTCGACCTCGTCGTGGTCCAGTGCCAGGCCTACAACGACTTCCTCACCGACCACTGCAAGGAGAGCGGCGGGCGCCTCCACGGCGTCGCCGTCGTCCCCCAGCGCGACCCGGAGGCGGCGGCGGCGGAGATCGCCCGCGTCGGCGGTCGGCCCGAGATCGTCGGCGTACAGGTCCGACCCAACCCGGCGGTGGACTGGAAGCCGCTGAACGATCCGGTCTACGACCCGATCTGGCGGGCCGCGTCCGAGCACGGGCTGCCCGTCGGCTTCCACCCGCTGATGTCGGCCGACCTGCCCGGCGCGGTGCAGGGCCTGCGCCTCGGCCAGCTCGGCACCTCGGACATCCCGGTCCAGGACGAGGCCGACATCGCGGTGGACAACATCTTCTTCACCCAGATGATCGGCAATCCCGCCGACATGATGTCCACCCTCACCTTCCTGGTCGCCGGCGGCGTGTTGGACCGCTTCCCCGACCTGCGGGTGGCGTTCCTGGAGACGAACGGCGGCTGGATCGTGCCGTGGCTCGAACGGCTCGACCACCACGCCGAGATCTACGGGTGGGACGTGCCGTGGCTGAAGGACGAGCCCTCGGCCATCTTCCGGCGCCAGTGCTACATCAGCTTCGACGCCGACGAGTCCACGCTCCCGTTCACGGCGACGCACCCGCTCGTCGGCGCCGACCGCATCCTCTGGGCCACCGACTATCCGCACCCCGACGCCAAGATCCCCGGCATCACCGCCGAGTTGGCCGCCACGATCGCTCCGCTGCCGATCGACCAGCAACGCCTGATCGCCGGTGCCAACGCCCGCGCGCTCTACGGGATCTGAACCTGGCCGAGCCGGTCGCCGGTAGCGTGGGGACCTTGCGAGCGAAAGCCCTGCGCTCCCGGTTGCGCCTCGGTCGGCGGGACCAGGCCGATCCCGGCCCGGCCGTGGCCTGCCGGGCCCCGTTCACGTCGCTGCACGTCGACCAGTTCGGCGACGTTCGCCCCTGCTGCCAGAGCCGCCGGGTGCTCGGCAACGTGGCCACCTCCAGCCTCGAGGAGATCTGGTCGGGGTCGTCGCTCGCCGAGCTCCGCGACGCGATGGCTCGCGACGATCTCTCCCTCGGCTGCGAGCACTGCGAGTGGGCCGGACGCCACGGTCGAGAGGCCACCTACGCCACCCGCTTCGACCAAGACCGGATCCCTGAGGCCGATGCCGGTCCCGTGCGGCTCGAGCTGGCCCCGTCGAACGCCTGCAACCTCCAGTGCGCGATGTGCAACGGCGACTGGTCATCGTCGATCCGGCTGCACCGCGAGGGACGGCCCGCGCTGCCCCGCCCCTTCGCCGAACGCCAACTCGACGAGGTGCGGGCCCTGGCCGGCGGCCTCGACGAGCTCCACCTCTTCGGCGGCGAGCCGTTCCTCATGCCCGAAGGCCTGGCCCTGCTGGAGATCGCCGCCGAAGCCGGGGTGCGGGCCACGATCACCACCAACGGCTCCGTCCTCAACCCACGCGTCGAACGGTTGCTCGACCGGCCCGGCATCAACCTGGTCGTCTCGGTCGACGGCGCCAGCGCCGAGGTCTACGAGGCGATCCGCCAGGGGGCCCGATGGGCGGACCTGGAGGCCCACCTCGACCGGTTCCAGGAGCTGGCCCGGGCCAACGGGAACGATGTGGACCTGGCGCACTGCCTGATGACCGCGAACTGGTTCGAGTTCCCCGAGTTCCTGGCCTGGGCCCACCGCCGGCGCCTCGGGGTGTACGTCAACGACGTGCTCTCACCCGAGGAGCTCAGCCTCCACCACCTTCCACCGCCCGAGCTTCGGGTGGTACTCGAGCGCCTGCGCGCCCGCGATCGCGAGGTCCGCGCGCTGGGCGGGGCCTGGGCCGCCTGCTGGGAGCGGGCGCTGACGGTCCTCGACCTCACCCTGGGCGATGGGGCGGACGGGGCGCGCCACGGCCACCTCGGCAACCTCGACCCGCTCCCGGTCGAGGACCCGGCCGTCGGCGCTCCCACCATCGGGCCGGCCCCGTCCACCGGCTCCGGGTTGGGAGCCGAGCTCCGGGCCCAACAGGCCGCCAACAGCGCCGCGGTGGTCGTGGGGGTCGATCGTCACCTCGTGGCCCGCTCGGTCGAGGTGGAGGGCGATCCCGGCCGATTCGGTGTCGCCGATCCCCGGCTGGTGATCGGCCGCACCACCCCCCAGCTGCGCTCGCTGGCGGCCGGCGACCTCGGCCCGGAGGCCAGACGGGTGCTCTGCTGGCAGGCCGATGTCACCGTCGAGGAGCGCCGCTACGAGCGCGACGGCATCGTCATCACCGAGCGCCGAACGGTCTCCATCGACGGGACCGATGGCGCAATGGTCCGGTTCGACCTTCGCCAGGCGATGCTCGACCACCAGCAGCAGAGGGACGCCGTCCGGGCCGTGGCCGACGACGCGATGGTGGTGGCGCTGACCCTCGACCCGGACGGGACCGTCCTGGCCCTCGGCCCGGCCGACGTGGCCGAGCGACTCGGGCTCCGCACCGACGTGGTGGGCACCCGGTGCCCCACGCACCTCGACATCCTCCGACCGGAACTGCTCGACCCGCCGCCCCGAGTCGACATCGACAAGGTCGAACCCGGAATCGTCGCCGTGCACCTCACGTGGCCCGACGGCCGGGTCGTCGGATCGCTGGCCAACTCGGGGCGAGCGGGCACGTCGGTCCACGTGTTCGCGCCCCGCGGGCAGGTCCCGACGCCGCGCTGACCGCCTCCCGCCCACTCGCCGGGTCGGACGCTCAGCGGGCCGCGCCCGCTCGAGCGCGAACCAAGACCGGGACCGGCCGGCCGCGGGCTTCGGCGAGCCAGCCCCGGACCTGGGCGACCAGCCCGTCGAACTGGGCGTGGTTCCAGCGGACGACGGCACGATCGTCCGGGGCGAACCGCTCGGCGGCGAGGCCGGAGAGGACCGCCTCGAGCTCGGCCGCGGGCAGGGAGGCCAGCGACGACTCCGCCGGGTGCAGGACCGTGTTGAAGGTGAGGTGCAACTCCCGCTCGTCGCAGTACCGGACGATGTCGGCCATCTCGTCCCAGGTGGCCCGCATCGGGTTGGTGTTGATGGTGACGAACCCGCCGTTCGGCGCGGTGAGCTCACGGAAGGCCTCGATGTTGGCCAGGAGCCGGGCGTGGTCGGCACCGACTCGGATCGCCTCGTAGCGCTCGGCCCGCAGGGACTCGAAGGAGATGTTGATCTGGACGTTCGCCCGTTCGAGGAGGCGGCGCACCTTCGGCGTGAGGGTGGACCCGTTCGTGCTGATCGTGATTCGGAGGTCCGGCCGAGACTCGACGATCAGGTCGCAGATCTCGTAGAGGATCCGGTGCAGCAGGGGCTCCCCGCCGCTGAACCGCACGTGCTCGAGCGTGGGCACCAGCTCGGCCACCTGCTCGACGAACGTGCGGTCGTAGGGGATCTCGAGCGGCGGCAAGCCCTCGCGTTCGTGGCGGATCTTCGACGACAGGTCGCCGTTGCACATCGTGCAGGCGAGGTTGCAGAGGTTCGAGAGTTCCAGCTCCAGGGCGGTGGGGAGCGCCCGGAGGACCGTGCCGGGGTGGTCGTAGACGGCGGCCAGCGGGCGCCCGCCCCGTTCGATGTCGGCCCGACAGCGTTCGCATCGACCCGGATAGCGCCCGGCGGCCAGCTCCTGGCGGAGGCCGCTCAGCGCGGGTCCTTCCCACAGGTCCCGGATCGACCGATCGGGCCCCCACCGCTCGACCCCGCCCATCTGGATCCAGCACGGCCCGACCTCTCCGGTGGCCGAGAAGTACAGGTTGGTGCGCGGAGCGTTGCACGCCGCGTCACGGTGCTCGGTCGTGCGTTCGGCCTCGTAGCGGGCGAACGGGTCCCCGGCGGCCACCGGGACGGCACCACCCACCGACGTCGAGGCGGCGCCCGACCCCGCCAGCCGACGCCCGAGCGCCCCGGCCCGGCTGCGCCAGCTCACGAGCCGATGCCTGACAGTCGTTCGAGCGACGCGTTCGTGGCGATGGCGAGGCTCAACCGATCGTCGCCGTCCGGCACGACCAACGAGCGGAAGCGGACCTCGTCCCGACCGGAGCCGTAGGTGACCTCGGTCTGCACCACCCCGCCGGCCACCTCTTCGGACCGCGGCGCCGATGCCGGCCCGAGCGAGATCTGCACGTGGTCGAGGATGCTCTCCAGGCGGGAGCCGGCCCACCGGTCGAGGCCGAGCGATGCCGCCCACGGCGGGCCCTCGACGGACTCGACCACCCCCCCTTGCGCCTGGACCAGCACCGGAGGCCGCCCGGCCCACGCCCGGAGGTCCGCCTCGCATCGCTCGACCACCTCGCGCTGATCGGGGCGGGGCCCGACCGAGACCGGGGTAGCGGAAACCTCCTCCACGGGCACCGACCACGCCGGTATCGCACCCGACCGGAGGGCGGCCACGTGGCGACGCACCCGCTCCCGCTCGTCGTCCCACACCCGCCGGTTGCGACCGAGCCGGGGGCCCAGGGCCTCGTCCTCGCGATCGAGGGCCTGCAACACCGCCTCCAGGTCCGGGAGCGGCAGATCCCACAGGCTGAACCCGGCTGGCTCGGTGACGGTCATGACCAACGTGGGCACGTCTCGTCGATCGGCCTCGAGGAGGAACCGGCCGAACTCGTGCCAGTTCTGGCGCATGAGGCAGAAGTGGAACGAGAGCGTGCCGCCGTCGGCCTCCACCGCCGCCTGGTAGCGGTCGACGTTCTCGAAGAGCTGATCCCGGTCCACGCCCACCCGCAGCGGCTCGAGCGTCTCGGCCGTCCAGCCGTCGATCGACACGGTGACGTGCATCGGCAACTCCCGCAGGTACCGCTCGACCCGACGGTTCCACTGGGTGCCGTTGGTGACCACCTGCACCTCGCCGGCGAACGACCCCGCCAGCATGAGGTCCCACACCCGCTGGGACTCGCGGGCCACGAACGGCTCGCCGCCGAGGAACACGGCCCGCTCCAGGTGGGGCAGGAACTCGGCCAGCTCGTCGAAGAAGTCGTCGCCGTAGGCCGGCGCCATCGGGGGGCGCCCCTCGCGGTGCAGCCGGATCGACGACGACAGGTCGCCGTGGCACATCGCGCACTGGAGGTTGCAGGAGATCGAGAGGATGAAGTCCATCCGCTTCGGATACCGGCCCGGCACGTCGGCGAGGTACCGGTCGTACTGCTCGGCGGTGCTCCAGGCCCGGTCGCCGGCGCCGATGCGGTGCTCGCAGTCCTGGCAGCCGAGGGAGAAGTCGTGGCCGGCCAGCGCCTTGCGCAGCGAGGCGGTCTGCGCCCCGTCCCAGATCTCGCGGATGGTCTGCTCACCGATCCGGCCGAGCGGGTACTCGGTGTTGACGCAGCAGGCTCGGACCGTTCCGTCCGGGGCGAAGTACATCGAGGCCTGGGGGGCACCGCAGGCCGTGGACGGTTGGCGGACCGGGATCGACCCGGCACCGGCTGCCCGCCGCCCTCGCCTTGCGAAACCCATCGCCACCCCCTCGACCGGCGGATCGATCCTACTCGGGGAGGTTACGATCCCGGCCCGTGGCGACCCCCCTCACCACCCCGCCGGTCGCCGTCCTCCCCCTGCGCACGCGGGCGTGGCTGCGGGCCCGCCACGGCGCCCTGCTCCTCCGGGACCTCACCGCCCATGCCATCGAACATCGGGTGTGGTGGCTGGTCCCGCTGGTGGTGGTGCTGCTGCTGGTGGCCGCGGTGGTGACCACCACCCACACGGTGGTGCCGGTCGCCGTCTACACGCTGTTCTGAGCGATGGACGTCCTCGGCATCAGCGCGCTGTACCACGACGCCGCGGCGGCCCTCGTGCGCGACGGCGAGGTGGTGGCCGCGGCCCAACAGGAGCGGTTCAGCCGGATCAAGCACGACGCCGCGTTCCCGCTCGACGCCATTCGCTACTGCCTCGACGAGGGTGGGGTGGCCCCGGACGGGCTCACCGCGGTGGCGTACTACGACAAGCCGCTGGCCACCTTCGTCCGGATCCTCTCGAGCTACGCGGCGGCCGGTCCGCGCGGGATCCGCACCTTCCCCCGCGCCATGGCGGAGTGGACCACCCGCAAGCTGTGGACGTCCTACGAGATCGAGAAGGGCCTGCGATCCCTCGGGTGGAACCTCCCCGGTCGAGTCCTCTACGCCGACCACCACGTCAGCCACGCGGCGGCGGCGTTCCTGCCGTCGCCGTTCCCCCGCGCCGCGATCCTGACGATGGATGGCGTGGGCGAGTGGGCCACCAGCTCGATCGGCATCGGCCGGGGCCGCGAGGTCGAGCTGCGGCGCGAACAGCGCTTCCCGGACTCGCTCGGCCTCCTGTACTCCGCCTTCACGGCGCACTGCGGATTCAAGGTCAACTCGGGGGAGTACAAGTTGATGGGCCTCGCCCCCTACGGCGAGCCGACCTACGTGGATCGCATCCTCGGGGACCTGGTCGACCTCGCCGACGACGGCGCCCTACGGCTCGACCTGCGGTACTTCGACTTCCTCGCCGGGCGCCGGATGACCAACCGGCGCTTCGACGCGCTCTTCGACGGCCCCGCCCGCGACTCCGAGGCACCGATCGGGCGGCGCGAACGAGACCTCGCCGCGTCGATCCAGCACGTCACCGAGGAGGTCGTGCTGCGATCGGCGGCCACCGCGCACGACCTCACCGGCGAGACCGACCTCGTGCTCGCCGGCGGCGTCGCCCTCAACTGCGTGGCCAACGGCCGGCTGCTGCGGGAGGGGCCCTTCGAGCGGATCTGGGTCCAGCCGGCGGCGGGCGATGCCGGCAGCGCCCTCGGGTGCGCGCTGTGGGCCTACCACCAGGTGCTCGAGCAACCGCGGACGGTGCGGCCCTCCGACGCCATGGCCGGCAGCTACCTCGGGCCGTCGTACGACCCCGACGACGTCGCCGCGTTCCTCGATGCCGAGGACCGGCCCTACCAGCGGATCAGTGACGACGACGAACGAGCACGGCGGGTGGCCGAGCACCTCGATGCCGGGCGGTCGGTCGGTGTGTTCCAGGGCCGGGCCGAGTTCGGGCCGCGGGCGCTGGGCCACCGCTCGATCCTCGCCGACCCCCGGCGGCCGGAGATGCTCCAGACGCTGAACCTCGCCGTGAAGAAGCGGGAAGGGTTCCGCCCCTTCGCCCCGGCGGTGCTCGCCGAGGAGGCGGCCGGGTGGTTCGACCTCGAGGTCGACTCGCCGTACATGACCCTGGTCGCCCCGGTGGCCGAGGACCGCCGACGGCCGGCACCGGCCGCGCCCGACGACACGGACCTACCCGGCCTCGCCGCACAGGTCCGGTCCACCATCCCGGCGGTCACCCACGTCGACGGTTCGGCCCGCATCCAGACCGTGGACGCCGAACGATCTCCGGCGTTCCACCGCATCCTCTCCGCCTTCCACGACCGCACGGGCTGTCCCGTCCTGGTGAACACCTCGTTCAACGTCCGGGGCGAACCGATCGTCGGCACCCCCGAGGATGCCTACCGCTGCTTCATGACCACCGACCTCGACGTGCTCGTCCTGGAGGACTGCCTCCTGGAGAAGGCGGATCAGGCGCCGTGGACCGGGCCGGTACCGGTGCCCGAGCCGGACTGAGCCGCCGCCCGATCCCCCAGGCCGGTCAGGGCTCGAGGAGCGCGGCCACCTGCGGGGCCACGACCGCTGGCATCCACGGCGCGCCCCGGCCCGGGTCGATGCGCCGCGCCGCCGCTCCGGCCAGGCGGGTCAGTACCGCGTCCACGGCGGCATCGACGTCGAGGTGGGCCACCCGGTCCACCCCGTCGGCCTCGCCGAGGCCGGCTGCGCCGGTCGAGGGGGCGGGACCGCCGAAACCGACCACCGGAAGGCCGATCACCTCGGCCTCGGCCAGCCCGACCGCCGGGGCGTCGCCGAGGCGGGTGTCGAGGAGGACGTCGGCGGCGGCGAGCAACTGCCAGCGCGGTCGATCGGAGCGAACCACCGCCACGGACCGGCCCAGGCCGGCGTGGTCGAGATCGTGGCGCAAGGGCCACAGCATCCGGTCGGTCGCGCCGTCGGCGAGCCACGCCACCCGTACGTCGGCCGCTTCGGGACGACGGAGCAGTTCCCAGGCCACCCGGACGAAGGCGTCCGGCACGGTCCACCAGTCGACCGCTCCGACGCCGACGACCAGCGGGGCCTCCGGGTCGATCCCATCGGTCTCGGACAGCTCGGCCCGAACGCTCTGCACGAGGTCCGGGGCCGCCGCCTCGGCACCCTCGAAGTCGACCAGGTCGACCAGGTCGGGTACCTCGACGATGACCCCCGGGTCGGCCCCTGCCTCGACCAGCTCGGCACGACGGCGGGCCGATCCGGCCACCCAGCGATCGACGCGGGAGACCAGGAGGGCTCGATCGACCTCGGCGAGTCCTTCGAGCCCGTTCCCCCGCTCGTTGAGCACGGCGACCACCGGGCCGGCGGCGGCCGGCACCCAGTGCAGCAGGCGAGCCCCGCCGGGCCCGGCCACCAGGACGGGACCGGTGCCGGCGAGGAGCCGCCTTACCTCGACGGCGCGCAGGGGGCGGGCCAACGGCTCCAGCCGGAGGCGCTGGGCGGCACGGGCCGGACTCCAGCCGGCGGGGTCGTGGACGAGGCGAACCGGGGCCAGGGCCGCCACCCGATCCCGCTCGAATCCCGAGGTCGTCGCCACCACCTCGATCGGCCGGTGCGGGGTCGAGCGCGCCGTCCACCAGCGGAGCAGGGCGGTGGCGGCGCCGAGGTCCGGGCCCGGTTCGAGGGGGCCGGTCAGCACCCGTACGGGCGCCGCCGACCGGCCGGCGCGGGCGGTCGGGCTCATCGGGCCCAGCGCCGCAGGTCAGCCCAGAGGCGTGGGGCGGCCACCGCCACGTCGTGGTCGGCCCGCACCCGGCGCGCGCCGACCGCACCGAGGGCCGCGCGCATCGTCGAGTCGGCCGCCAGGTCCACCACCGTCGCGCTCATCGCCCCCACGTCGGGGTAGTCAACCACCCGCCCGGCATCGTCCCGGACGAACTCGGGCATCCCGCCCGCGTCGAAGCACACCACGGGACGGCCGGCGGCGGCGGCCTCCAGGCCGGCGAGCGGGTAGGCGTCCTCCCGGGCGGTGAGGACGAAGGCGTCGAAGGCCCGGTGCCACACCTCCGGGTCGTCGGCCGCGGCCACCACGTGCACCCGGTCCGCGATCCCGGCGCGCCGCAGGTCACGTCGCAGCGCGGCGGCCTCCGGGGTGGTCGGATCGACCCCCAGCCACGCGAAGCGGAGGCTCGGCTCGGCGGTCAACGCCCGCGCCGCCAGCTCGACGAACAGGTCCGGCCCCTTGCGCCAGTTGAGGACGGCCGCCGTCCCCACGAGGCACTCGCCCTCCCCCACCCCGAGCGAGGCCCGCCGTTCGGCGACGCGGGCGGCCGACACCGACTGGATCGCCCCGACGTCGATCATCTCGTGGTGGACGATGACCGGCTCGGCCGCCCGCCGCGGGAACCGGTCCAGGCCCGCGGCCACCGCCTGCGATGCCGCCACCCAGTGGTCGGACCGCTCGAACAGCAGCCGACGATCCGCCGGCAGGAGGTGGTAGTCGAGACCGGTGGCCAGCTCGTGGACGTGGGCCACCACCGGACCCCGATGCTCGGGGAGGAACCGCAGGGCACGGACGCTCCAGGCGGTGTTGACGTGGACGAGGGCGTTCGGGTCGAGGCCTCGCACCCGGTAGCGGCGGGCCGCATCGCGGAGCGCGGTGAGCGGGCGGCTTCCCCGTCGCACCCGCACCGGCCACGGCTCGCCCACGATCCGCAGGTCGGTCACCTCGCGGAACCGGTCGGCGAGCGCGCCGCCGGTGAGGGACACCACGTGGGTGCGGGCCGCGGTGTTGGCCCGCACCCAGCCCAGCAGGTGCAGGAGGTACACGGGGGGTCCGCTGCGGTCGACGGCGTGGGAGAGGAACACGACCTCGGGACCCTCGGGCGGCGTCGGGCTCATCGACCGGCCACCGCTCGGAGATCCGCGATCAGCGCCGGCAGCGCCGCCTCGACCGTGTGGGCGGCGGCGGCGGCCCGGGCCCGCGCCCCTTCGGCCGCTCGCGCCGCCGGGTCGTCGGCCAGCGCGGCCAGCGCCGCGGCGAACGCGGCGACGTCGGGGTAGGCCACCACGCGGCCCCCGCCCTCGCGGTAGAGCTCCGGCGCCCCACCGGCGTCGAAGGCCACCGCGGGCACCCCGGCGGCCGCGGCCTCGAGGCAGACGAGCGGGTACGCGTCCTCGCGCGCGACCAGCGCGAAGAGGTCGAGGGCCCCGAACCAGCGGTCGGGCCGGTCCACCTCGCCCAGCACCTCCACCCGGGGCGAGTCCGGGGCCGCCGCGAGCACCCGCCCCCAGGGCCCGGCCCGGTCGCCGCCCACCCACAGGAACACCACCTCGGCCGCTGCCGCCTCGGCGGTGCGCCGGGCCACCTCGAGGAACAGGTCCGGAGCCTTCCGCCAGTCGAGGGTGCCCGAGGCTCCGATCAGGACCGCGTTCGGGCCGACGCCCAGCTCGAGGCGGCGCCGGCGGCGGGCGGCACCGTCGACCGGTCCGAGGGCATCGGCGGGCAGGACGCCCCGGTGCACCCGGAGGCGGGCGCGATCGATGCCGTGTTCCTCGACCAGGTGGTCGCCGACCGCGTCGGCGACCACCCAGAGCTGATCCGCGGTGGCGAACAACCGGGTTCGCCAGGCTGGATCCAGCCAGTAGTCGAGGCCGGTGGCCAGTTCGTGCACGTGGCCGACCAGGCGGGCCGGCGCCTCCGGGAGGGCGTCGAGGGCTCGTACGCTGCCGGCGGTGTTGACCACCACGACGTCGGGCCGGCCGTCGGGCCAGTGCCGCTCGGGGGCGAGCAGCGCGCCCCCCCGCCCCGACCCGGCACGCGACAGCCCGGCGGCCACGGCCCGCCGGGCCACCCCGCCTCCACCGGCCCCGACGACCCTCGTCGGGGCCAGGGCGGCGATCTCGCCCAGGAGCGGTCCGCCGTCGAGCAGGACGACCGAGGGGGCGATGTCGGGAACCGACCGCAGGCCTTCGAGGAGGCGGAGGAGGTAGATGGGCGGGCCGGTGCGCTCCGCCCCGTGCCCGAGCCACAGCACCCGCAGAGGCCGGTTCACCGCCGGGTCCGCCATCGGCGCAACACGTCCAGGATCCGGGCGGTGCCGGGGGCGAGGTCGTGGTCCGCTTCGACGATCGACCGAGCCACCGCACCCACGGCGCGGGCCCCGTCGGGGTCGCCGAGCAGCGAGCCGAGCGCGTCGGCGAAGGCGTCCACGTCCGGGTAGGCCACCGCCGTCCCGGCCCCCGCGTCGCACAACCCGGCCACCCCGCCGGTCCGGAAGCACACGATCGGCAGTCCGGCGGCGCCGGCCTCCAGCGCCGCGAGCGGGAGGGCGTCCTCGCGGGCCGGAAGCGCGAACACGTCGAGGGCCGGTAGCCAGCGGGCCGGCAGGGCATCGTGGGGCACGTGCCGGAGACGGTCGGCCAGCCCGAGCCGGTGCGCCTCGTCGACGAGGTGCCGCCCATCGGCCGAGTCGGGCTCGCCCCCCACCCACACGACCCAAGGATCGAGGTCCGGACGGGTGCGGCGCAGCCGATGGACGGCTCGGAGCAGCTGGTCGGGGTCCTTGCGGCGATCGGGCAGGCCGACCGAACCGACCACCGCCGCGTCGGCCGGGATCTCGAGTTCCCGCCGGACCGGCTCGCCCGCTGAGAGCGCCGCCCGCACCGCGGCGACGTCGACGAACTCGGCGCAGGTGGTGATCCGGCCGGCGGTGACCCCCAGGTCCTCGCTCAGCAGGCGGGCGACGGGGTCGGAGGCGGCCACCAGGTGGTCGGCCCGATCCAACAGGAACGCGAGGTCGTCCGGGTCGAGGGTCCGGCGGAGGCCCACCCCGAGCTCGTGGACGTGCACCACGACCGGGACATCGGACGCCGGATCGAGCGCGCGGAGCAGCGCGGCGGTCGGCGGGGTGGCGGCGTTGACCCACACGAGGTCGACCGGCCCGACGCGTCGGGCGACGACGTGGCGTCGACGGTCCTGGAGCCGGGCGGCCACCGACCCCGAACCGACTCGGCGTAGGGCCGCGGCCAGTGGCTCCAGCGGCTCGCGGGCCGAGGAGAGCGCGACCACCGCGGCGCCGGCCGCGCGGTAGCGGTCGACCAACGGCCCGGACCGGGCCACCAGCACCGAGGGCTCGATCTCGTCCGGCGCGGCGCGGGCCAGGCCGGCCAAGAAGTGGCCGAGCAGGATCGGCGGCCCGGTGCGCTCGGCGCCGTGGCCGAGGAACAGCACCCGCTGAGGCCCGGTGCCGGTCACCGGGCGGGCCGATCGAGCATCCGGTCCACCACGGTCCGGAAGGCGGCGGCGTGGACCCGGGCATCGTGGGCCGCCGAGGCACGGGCCGCCGCGGCCGCCCCTGCCGCCCGACGCTCGGCCGGGTGGTCGTACCAGGACGCGAGCAGCGCGGCGGCCGCCTCCAGATCCGGGAAGGCCACGATCCCGCCGGCGTCGTCGCCGACCAGCTCGCCGATGCCGCCGGTGGCGAAGGCGAGGACGGGCAAGCCCGCCCACGCGGCCTCCACCGCGGCGAGCGGGAAGGCGTCCTGACGGGAGGTCAGCACGAAGGCGTGGGCTCGGGCCAGGTGGTCCCGCAGCCACGGGGTGGGCGGCAGGAAGCGCACCACGTCGTCGAGGGCGAGCAGGCCCACATCCTCCAGCGCGTCGGCCAGGCGGCTGTCGCCGGGCTCGGCACCGATCCAGCGGAAGGCCCAGGGCACATCGGGCCGCAGGCGTCGGCAGGCCGCGGCCAGGTGCACGAACAGGTCCGGGCCCTTGCGCCGGTCCGGCACCGCCGCCGCCACGACGACGTAGGAATCCGAACCGGCGGCCAGAACGTCCCGGGCACCGGACGGATCGCGGTCCGGGCGGGGATCGACGCCGTAGGGCAGCAGGTCCACTCGCCGGGCCGGTACCCCGAGTCGGTCCACGAGGTGGTCGTGCACAGCTCCACAGCCCACCACGAACGCGTCGCTGGCCAACAGTTCGGCGAGCTGCACCTCGGGGAGGAGGTCCTCGATCCCCGCGGAGAGCTCGTGGACGACGGTGAGCCGGGGAGCCGACCGAGCCGGGAGCCAGTCGAGCGCGTGGATGCTCCAGGCGGTGTTGACCACGACCAGGTCGGCGTCGACCAGGTCGGCCAGGCGAGCCCGGCGACCGGCCACCCTCGCCGGCTCGGCCGCCCGACGCTCGGGCGTGGCCCGTTGCGGATCGATCGGCTCGCCCACCACCCGCACCTCGGCGAACTCCTCGAGCGCACCGACCAGCTCGCCACCGCGCAGGAGCACCACCACCAGGTCGAGTCCGCTCCGGTCCATCCGGCGCAGGAGCTCGAGCAGGTACATCGGCGGGCCGGTGCGGTCCGCGGCATGGCCGAGCACCACGACGCGGGCGGTCATCTCGGCACCGACGCATCCAGGAGCGCCCGCAGGCCCGATGGGCGGGTGGGGTGATCGCGGGCGGGGCGCTCGACCGCGTCGGCGAGCACCCCACCGAGCGCGACGACATCAGCGCGGGGCGTGGAACGCCACCATCCGGCGAGGTCGAGGTCCGCCGGCGGTAGCCACCCTTGGCCGATGCCTGCCGCTCCCCCGCGGAAGACGGCGACCAGCGCCTCGTCTCCCGGGTGGGTCGCGCCCGGCCGACCGGCCACGACCAACGCCGCCGCCGTCGGCGCCCGCCGCACCAACTCGGCACCGGGATCGTCGACGGCCACCACCTCGACCAGATCGGCGACCCCCGCCCGGTCCAGGTCGGCGTGCTCGTCGGGTTCCAGCCGAGCATCGGCCGGCGCGATCCACCGGACGACCGCGCCGGCCCGCCGCAGGCGACCGGCCACCGGCACGAGGGAGCGTCCGAGGAGGTCCGCGCCGTGGCGCCGATCGGGGGGACCCCAGGCCAGGACCTCGGGGCGGGTGGACCGCCCCCCCGGCGGCGCCGGGTGGAAGCCCGGCCACCAGCGCAGCCGGGGATCCGCGACGACCGCCGGCCAGCGGGCCACGACCAGGTCGACCGCGGCGATCGCGTGGGGGCCACCCGCGGCCACCGGCGGCACCGCCACCGGGGGTCCGTCGGCGTCCGCGGCGGTGGGCATCCAGATGCGGTGCCCGCGGTGGTGGCGGGCCCAGGGGGCGATCCCGAGCGCCTCGCGGCCGACCAGCACGAGGTCGGACCGCCCCCGCCGGGCGAGCCAACCCCGGAGCTGCCATCCGGTCAGCCGAGCGGCGGCCGTCGGGCGGCCACGGGTGGTGAGGAGGCCCGCGACGGCCCCGGCCCGCGGCGAGTAGACGCCGCTCCGGCCGGTCCAGCGATCGGCGTCGTCGGCCTCATCCCAGACCAGCACGACGACCGGCTCGGACGCGCCGTCGACGAGGTCGACCGCCCGGCTCCCGGTGGCCTCGGCCACCGATCCCCCGACCACCAGGACCGGCGTCGGCGCCCGGCGTGCCCGCCGCCCGATCTGGTCCTGCACCGGCCGGGATCGTAGGCGATCACCGGCCAGGGACCCGATGCCGAGGACCGATCCCCCTTCGGTAGCGTGGCCTCCTTGGGCGACGGGGCGTTGCGCACCGAGCGGGTGGCCACCGACCCGGCCTCGGCACCGGGGATCGAGCGCGACGTCGTGGCGGTGGTGCTCGCCGTGCTCCTCGTCCAATTGGTGTTCCCCTACCGCCACGACTGGCCCGCTCACCTGCTGGGCGGCGCGGCCGCGATGTTCGTCGTCGCCGCGGTTGCACCTCGGGCGGCGGCCCGGCTCACGGCGCTGGTCGGCTGGGTCGGCCTCGTCGGCCTGGCGTGGATCACCGAGCACCTCCTGTTCGGTCCCCCGGACCTCGTCGACATCTCGTTCACCCTGCTCGGAGGCGTGGTCGCGTTCGAGGGAGCAGACCGGATCGCCCGGACCCGGGGCGTCGCGCGTCGGCGAGCCCTCCTCACCGGAGCCACCGCTCTGGTCCTGGCCCTGGCGTACCGGTACGTCCCCGCGTTCGGTGCCGGGTGAGCGGGCCCGGCCCCTCGCGCCCGCCCGGCTTCGCGGTGGCGGCCCTCGGGCTCTGCACGTTCGCGATCGCCGTGTGGGGCGCGATCCAGTGGACGCTGGCCCCGGTGGCGATCCACAGCCGCATCATCGCCGTCGAGTACCAGTCCGAGTCCGGCTACCGGTGGCGGGTCCTGCGACTCGCGGACGGCCGGGACCTGGTGGTCGACCGGCGGATCACCGACCAGCTCGGCGACTGGACGGCGTCGGGCGGCCGCACCATCGACAAGCGGGCGTGGGAGCGAACCGTCACCGTCGGGGGTCGACCGGTCCGCCTCGCGCCATCGGTCGAGTTGTGGAAGGTGGTGGCCACCGTCGGCACGGTGGTGGCGTTCGCCGTCGTCCGGGCCCGACGGGCCGAGCCCGACGACCTCAGCTCCGCACCTGGGAGAGCTTGATCGCCTCGCGGTAGAAGTCGCTGTCGCGCTCGAGCTCCTCGCGGGACCCGAACGCCTGCACCCGGCCGCCCTGCATGACGAGGATGCGATCGCAGGTGTTGAGCGTGGACAACCGGTGGGCGATCACGAAGAGGGTGACCGAGCCCTTCAGCGACGCC
>WBZU01001393.1_pt1 | contig 18178 bp, 15 predicted proteins | sample 5204311 | NCBI WGS metagenome assembly WBZU01 (sample SAMN12344359, study PRJNA552823) | activated sludge metagenome | biome: Activated sludge suspended growth; feature: Nitrification reactor; material: Wastewater; isolation source: activated sludge from nitrification reactor of wastewater... | reverse complement strand
CGGCAAGGACGCCATCGACGAGGTGCTGGTCGGCAGCCGTGAGATTGCCGGCGGACGTGCTGGTCATATCCATCCCCTTTGCTGGAGATCGTGCCGTTCAGGCAGCCACTTGCGCACGGGCCTTCCGGATTTCCGCGAGAACGGTCATCGCCGAGTCCTCGATGCGGGTACCGGGACCGAAGATGGCCTTGGCGCCCGCGGCAAACAGGAAGTCATAATCCTGCGGCGGGATCACGCCGCCGGCGAAGACAATGATGTCGTCGGCGCCCTGATCCTTGAGGGCCTGCACCAGCGCCGGCAGCAGCGTCTTGTGCCCGGCGGCGAGCGAGGAGACGCCAATGGCGTGCACGTCGTTCTCGATCGCCAGACGGGCGGCTTCTTCCGGGGTCTGGAAGAGCGGGCCGACGTCGATGTCGAAGCCGAGGTCGGCAAAAGCGGTGGCGACCACCTTGGCCCCCCGGTCGTGGCCGTCCTGGCCGAGTTTGGCGATCATGATCCGCGGCCGCCGGCCTTCTTCTTCGTTGAAGCTGGCGATTTCGGCCTTGAGCGTTTCCCAACTGGCCATTCCCTCGACGACTGCGCCATAGACCCCCGAAACGGTCTGTTGCGTGGCGCGGAAACGGCCAAAAACTTTTTCCATGGCGTCCGAGACTTCGCCAACCGTGGCCCGCAAACGCATCGCCTTGACTGCGAAGTCGAGCAGGTTGCCTTCGCCGGTTTCGGCGCAACGCGTCAGATCGGCGAGCGCGGCGTTGACCTGGTCGGAATCACGGCTGGCACGAACCGACTTCAGGCGCGCGATCTGCGCGTCGCGGACGGCGTTGTTGTCAATGTCGCGAATGTCGATCATGTCTTCCTTGGCGAGCTTGTACTTGTTCACGCCGACGATCACGTCCTTGCCGGAATCGATGCGTGCCTGCTTGTCGGCCGCGCAGCCCTCGATCTTCATCTTCGCCCAGCCGGACTCAACGGCATGCGTCATGCCGCCCATCGCCTCGACTTCCTCGATGATCTTCCAGGCTTCGTCGACCAGATCCTGCGTCAGCTTTTCCATCATGTACGAACCGGCCCAGGGATCGATGACGTTGGTGATATGCGTTTCTTCCTGAATGACCAGTTGCGTGTTGCGTGCAATGCGCGACGAGAATTCGGTCGGCAGTGCGATCGCTTCATCGAGGGCATTGGTGTGCAGTGACTGGGTGCCACCGAAGACGGCGGCCATCGCCTCGATGGTGGTGCGCACGACGTTGTTGTAAGGGTCCTGTTCGGTCAGCGACCAGCCCGAAGTCTGGCAGTGGGTACGCAACATCATCGATTTCGGACTCTTCGGCGAAAACTCCTGCATGATCTTCCACCACAGCAGGCGGGCGGCGCGCAGCTTGGCCACTTCGAGATAGAAGTTCATCCCGATGGCGAAAAAGAACGACAGGCGGCCGGCAAAGAAGTCGACGTCGAGGCCGGAGGCGATTGCCGTCTTGACGTACTCGCGGCCGTCAGCCAGCGTGAATGCGAGTTCGAGCGCCTGCGTGGCGCCGGCTTCCTGCATGTGATAACCCGAAATCGAGATCGAGTTGAATTTCGGCATGTGGTTTGCGGTGTAGCCGATGATGTCGGCGATGATCTTCATCGACGGCTTCGGCGGGTAGATGTAGGTGTTGCGAACCATGAACTCCTTGAGGATGTCGTTCTGGATCGTCCCCGAGAGCTTGTCCTGCGGTACGCCCTGCTCTTCGGCGGCCACGATGTAACCAGCGAGGATCGGCAACACGGCGCCGTTCATGGTCATCGACACCGAGATCTTTTCGAGCGGGATGCCGTCGAACAGGATCTTCATGTCTTCGACCGAATCGATCGCCACGCCGGCCTTGCCGACATCGCCGGTGACGCGTGGATGATCGGAGTCGTAACCGCGGTGTGTGGCCAGGTCGAAAGCCACCGAGACTCCCTGACCACCGGCAGCCAGTGCCTTGCGGTAGAAAGCGTTCGACGCTTCGGCGGTGGAGAAGCCGGCGTACTGGCGAATCGTCCACGGACGAACGGCATACATCGTTGCCTGCGGGCCGCGCACGAAGGGAGCCAGACCGGGCAGCGTGTCGGTGTACTCCAGACCTTCGACATCGGCCCTGGTATACAGCGGCTTGACGACGATTCCTTCGGGCGTCACCCAGTTCAGTGCGTCAACATTCCCACCGGGCGCCGACTTGGTGGCAGCCTTCTTCCAGGCATCGAGATTTGCAGAATCGCTTTTTGCAGCATTGTTCGCGTTGGACATGACGGAACCTTTCGAGAAATCTGTGGATTGAGGGGGGCACTTCCGCTGAGGAGGCACGAGCCATGAGGCTCAGGGGAGTCGCACTGCGCAGGTCATTTTAATGCTTGACACCCCGTTCCACGAATAATACTGTATCCATAATTATGAAAGCAAGGTCCCTTGGGGGACCTGAACAAGGCCGCGAAAAAAGATCGATGGTTGCGAGTCGTATAGCCCAGACCGCCCTCTACCAGGAAGTTGCCGAAAGGCTGAGGCAGCGCATTTTTGCGCACGAACTGCCGCCGGGAACGCGCATCGACGAGCAGTTGTTGACCGTCGATTACGGCATCAGTCGGACCCCTTTGCGCGAAGCGCTGAAGGTCCTCGCTGCCGAAGGATTGGTGACACTGAAGCCGCGCCGCGGCTGTTACGTGACCGAGATCTCCGAGCAGGATCTGGACGAGATTTTTCCCTTGATGGCGATGCTTGAAGGACGTTGCGCACTCGAAGCGACGAAGCGCGTACAGCCCGAGCAGATCGCCAGACTCGAAACGATCCACCAACAACTCGAACGCTTTGCGGCCAGCACTCAGATCGAACGTTTTTTCTTGGTGAATCAGGAGTTTCACGCCCGTATCCAGGAATTGTCCGGCAACCGCTGGCTACAGCAGGTGATCCAGGATCTGCGCAAGGTGCTCAAGCTGACACGCCTTTTTTCGCTGAGCATCGAAGGTCGTCTGCAGCAGTCTCTAGCGGAACATACCGCCATTCTTGAAGCCATCAAGGCCGGTGACGCAACACGTGCGCAGACCCTGATGCACGACCACATCCTGTCCGGACGGCAGGCTCTGGTCAGAAGTTCCGCTCATCAGGAACTGGTGGCGTGACTGGCCGCATTCTCTGCACGCGCGAGGCTGCCGTCGCAACCGTCACGCTGGCCAATCCGGGCAAGCGGAATGCGCTCGACCTGGCGATGTGGCGAACCCTGGCCGCCGTGGTCAGCGATCTGTCTGACGACGAGCAGGTGCGCTGTGTCGTTCTGCGTGGCGACGGAGAACAGGCTTTCGCAGCAGGTGGCGACATCGATGAGTTCCTGAGCCAGCGCGATACCCTGGAACGTGCAATGGCCTATCATGAACAGGCAGGTGCCGCCCTGCAGGCGGTTTTCGACTGCCGCCAGCCAACGATCGCGCTGGTGCAGGGGGCGTGCATCGGGGGCGGACTGGAGATCGCCGCGCAGTGTGACCTGCGCATTTGTGGCGAGTCGGCGCGCTTCGGCGCACCGATCAACCAGCTCGGATTCTCGATGTATCCCGTCGAGATGGCGAGTCTGCTGCGTCTTGCCGGGCCGGCGACGGTGCTCGAAATTCTGCTCGAAGGGCGCCTTCTCGGATCAGGAGAAGCCCTGTCCAAGGGCCTCGTCACGCGTGTCGTCAGCGATTCCGAGGTCGTTCCGGAAGCCTACGCGAGTGCCCGGCGGATCTGCGAAGGCGCGCCACTGGTCGCCCGCTGGCACAAACAGTGGGTGCGCCGGCTGCAGCACGACCGGCCGCTCAGCGAGCAGGAGCTGCGCGCTTCGTTCGCTTTCCTCGACAGCGAAGATTACCGCGAGGGTTTGTCGGCTTTTCGCGAAAAACGCAAACCGCAGTTCACGGGTCGCTGATCACTCACTCCGTCGACCACCCCGCTGCACCCCTTTTGGGTTGCTCACCCCTTTTCGACGAAAAGTCCCCACAGCATCTTGGCCGCCAGCAGGATCAGGACACCGGCGAAAACACGTTTCAAGGTGGCTACCGGCAGGCGGTGTGCCAGTCTCGCCCCGAGCGGGGCGGTCAGCATGCTCGCCGGCACCAGCCAGATCAGGGCCGGCAGATAGACGTAGCCGAGACTCCATGATGGCAGCTCGGCGTGCCCCCAGCCATTGAAAATGTAGCCCAGCGAACCGCCCAGCGCGATCGGAAAACCGACCGCCGCGGAAGTGCCGATGGCATGCTGCACGCGCACGTTGCACCAGGTCAGGAAGGGCACGGTCAGCGCGCCGCCACCGATGGCGACCAGCGCCGAGACCGCACCGATGCCGCTGCCGACGGCAAAGACGCCGCCGGCACCCGGCAACTCGCGTGCCGCTTTCGGCCTTAGGTTGAGGATCATCTGAACGGCCACGCAGCAGACGAATGCCGTAAAAAAAACGGCCAGTGGTTTGGCCGGGACACTCGCGGCGAAGAGCGTGCCCAGCAGCGTCCCGACGAGAATTCCCGGCGTGATCTGGGCGACGATCTTCCACAGCACCGCACCATGCTGGTGATGCGCACGCAGACTGGCCAACGAGGTGAACAGGATCGCTGCCATCGCCGTTCCAAGGGCCAGATGGAGAACTTCCGCAGACGGAAAGCCCGCCTGCGCGGCAAACATCATGGTCAGCGCCGGGACCATGACCAGTCCGCCGCCAATGCCGAGCATACCGGCAAAGAAACCGGTAAACAGACCCAGCGCGACATATGACAACCCCCAGAGCAATTTTGCCCTCCTCATCTGCATCGGCCAGAACCCACCGCCCCGGCCCACGGTCATCGCGATTCGAAACTTCCGGCCACGGTTTCAGGCGGCGCTCAGCATCTCCTCGCGGTTCACCGTCTGCTGCAGGATTTCACGAAAGTTCTCGCTGATCTTGCCAAGGACGGTCAACTGCAGCAGCAGCTTGCTCTCGATATGTTGCAGTTCGTCGATCCGCTCTTCGAGCGTATCGGTCGCCTGGTGAATCCGCTTGATGCTCTCCAACCGGCGCTTGAGCTGAATCTGATGTTCGCGAATTTGAACCTCCAACGGCAACATGATCGCCTTCAGCCAGGTTTCGGCATCGCGGTTGGCATGCTCGAAAGCCTTGCGTACCTGCACCGCCACCTCCTCGAAGAAGCGTTGCGTGAGCTGGCTCTTTTCGTGCGTCAGCAACTGGAAAACGGAGTTGATGTGGGTCTGGCACCATTGATCGAGGCGGTCGATTTCCTTCTCGTACTTCTGTAGCGAGAAACCGGTCGGCGTACCCAGTTTGAGACCATGTTCAACGGCGAATTTCTTGTAGATGGCCTCCATCATCGTCATGATTTCGGTGACCTCTGCCCTCGAACTGGCGAGATTGCCGCGCGCGACCGTAAAGAAGCGATCAATCGCGTTGGTTAGCGTGCTGGAAAAGGTGGCTGTCACCATCGCATCACGCGTCGAGGTGCTCAACAGACGCAGCGCATCGAGCCCAAGATGTGCAAAAAGCCTGTTGGTCAGTTGTGAAAAGACGCTGCGCACAGCGTAGTAGCGCTGCAGGCCGGATTCAAATTCCTCCTTCTCGCCTCGCACCTTGCCCATCATGTACTCGACGACCCCCTTGTTCTTGCCGCGAAGATCCGCCAGCTCGCCAAGCTGTTCGCGCAGGCCGGCGAGACGCGACTCAAGCAGGCTGCGGGTTCGCTGATGGCAATCGGCAAACTCGACCTGGATGCTGTCGCGAACGATCTCCTGCTTGGCCGGGATCAACTCCTCGGAAAGTGCACGCTCAAGCCTCGTCAATTGGCTGCGCTGAAGCAATTCGGGATCCTCATTGATCTTGGCCACCAACGCTTTTTGTGCCGACACCGGAAAAATCTGATCCTCCGGCAACTCAAGCGCCCACGCGCAGGTGTCGACCTGTCGGGTAATTTCCGCGTCGATTTCTTCCGCTGACTTGAGTTCGTCCCACAAGCTGTCGATCTTGTTGAGTACGACGATGCGGCCCTTCTTGCGGCCGACGGGGGCGCCGATGTATTCGCGCCAGACCATCAGATCGGACTGCGTCACGCCGGTGTCAGCAGCCAGAATGAACAGCACGGCATGCGCGTTGGGCAGCAGGGACAGCGTCAGTTCGGGTTCCGTACCAATCGCGTTGAGACCAGGAGTATCGAGGATGACCAGCCCCTGCTTCAACAGCGGATGTGGAAAATTGATGATCGCATGCCGCCAGCGCGGGATTTCGACATCACCCTGTTCGTCGATGCGCAACGCGGCAAGCTCGCCATCGGCCATGGCAAAGCCGAGTTTTTTGGCCGTTGCCAGGTCGACGCGGATGACGTCGCTGACATGGCGAAGTGCCTCCTGCATGGCTTCAGCCGAGCTGGTGTCGATCGGGATCCGTTCCCATTGACCAGGCAAGTGCTTGTATTCGCTGATGCTGCTGTTGGATTCACGGCTCTCGATAGGCAATAGCTCGATCGACGGCGGCTTCGCTCGGTCGTACATCAACTCGGTCGGACACATCGTCGTACGGCCGGCTGTCGAGGGCAGAATGCGGTTGCCGTAACCAGCAAAAAAAATGGCGTTGATCAACTCCGATTTGCCGCGCGAGAACTCGGCGACAAATGCGACATGCAGGCGATCTTCGCGTAACTTGTCACGCAGTTGGGCAATGCGCCGATCGATCTGCGCGTCGGTCAATTCGTTCTCGACGAGCCAGCCTGCGAACTTCTCAAGAACTCCGGAGATGCGCGCACGCCATTCGCTGTAGGCGGCAAAATGTTGGGCAAGCGTCATGGCAGGTTCCAGCACAAGGCACAGGTTTTCACTCTACCACAAGGCCGTGTTCAATCAGCGACATAGACCGACAACTCAACGCTGGCAGCGCGGGCAGTAGAAAGTCGAGCGCCCCGCCTGGCGAATGACTCGTACCGGTCTGGCGCAAGTCGGGCAGGGCTCGCCTGCACGACCATAGACCCCGCAGGAAAGCTGGAAGCAGCCGGCCCCCCCATCGCTATGCACATAGTCGCGCACACTGCTGCCGCCGGCGGCAATGGCGGCCTCCAGCGTCGCACGAATGGCATCGGCCAGTACGCAGTAGCGCTGGCGGCTGATCCGATCACTGCTGCGCAGGGGTGACACGCCGGCATGATGGAGGCTTTCGGCAGCATAGATATTGCCGATGCCAACGACCAGGCGTCCATCCATCAGCAACGGTTTGATCGGCACGCGGCGGTGGCGCGTCGCCGCGTGCAGCCAGTCACCGTTGAAATCCTCGGAGAGCGGTTCGATGCCTAGATCGGCGAGAGCCGGATGCTTTTCGACACCGCCGCCCTCATGCCAGAGCAGAGCCCCGAAGCGGCGCGGATCGCGCAGACGCAGAACGGTGTGCGCGAAGACCAGATCAAAGTGGTCATGCTGCTGTGCCGGCGTAGCCGGCGGTACCAGGCGCAGACTGCCCGACATGCCGAGGTGAAGGAGCAACCAGCCGCCACCGCGGGTACTCTGACAGTCCAGCAGAAGATATTTGCCACGCCGCAAAATGGCCTCCACACGCAGACCGGCCAGGCGCGCATCAAGCCCGGCCGGAATCTCGTGCCGCAGCCGCGGCGTGCGCACCACCGCGCCAACGATCGATTGTTGGGACAGGCAAGGGAGCAATCCTTGCCTGCTGACTTCAACTTCCGGGAGTTCTGGCATTGCTGCTACCGCGAAAAGTCCATAACATGCGCAGATTATGACGCAAAGTCGCCGTCAGTTCCTGCAACGGTCCAAGGCAGGCAAGGAAACCATGAAATCGATCAAGAATACCCTCCTCTGCACGGCACTGGCGCTTGCCCTCGGTGTGCCTGCCCTGGCCGCCGCCGACCTCCCTTCCGGGAAGAGCAAATCGACGGCGCGCGAGTTAAAGCGCAGTGCGCCGGAGACCCTCGCGCCACGCCCTGACGATCAGGAGTACAAGGAACTCAGCGTGCAGGTGGTCTATCAGGTCCTGCTCGCCGAAGTGGCCTTGAAGCGGGGCAAAGCCGAGTTTGCCAGCCAGGCCTATGCCGACCTGGCCGTGCGCACCCGCGACCCGGCCATCCTGGCAAGAGCGACTGAAGTGGCCGGATACGCCCGTCGTTACGATCTGATCCTCGACCTTGCACGCTTGTGGTTGCAGGTTGAGCCTGCCTCGAAGCGTGCCCAACAGGTGCTGGTCGGCGTCATGATCATGTCCAACCAGTTCGATGGCCTGGCCGCGCAATTGATCCAGATGCTGGAGGCCGACCAGGAAGCGCTGCCGGGCAACCTGTTGGCGCTGAACCGGATGTTTGCCCGCAGCCAGGATCGCCAGGCAGTCCTGCAGTTGATCATCAAGGTCTGCGCGCCCTTCCTGGACCGGCCCGAGGCGCATTACGCCATCGCCGTGGCTGCCAGCGCAGCCGGTGAGCATACCCGCGCACTCGCCGAAACGCGACGTGCGCTCGAGTTGCGCCCGGACTGGGAAGCGGTGGCCCTGCTGGAAGCACAGCTGATCGCCCAGAAATCATCCACCGAGGCCATCACCTCGCTGCAACACTTTGTCGAACGTCATCCGCAAGCACGCGAGGTACAGCTGCACTTGGCGCGCGCGCTGGTCGGTGAGAAGCGTTATGGCGAAGCCAAAGTGCAGTTTGAGCGCTTGTTGATCGCCAACCCGAACAACCCGGATGTGGTTTTCCCGGTAGCCATCCTGGCTCTGCAGGAAAACGACAAAACCCTTGCCGAGACGCAACTCAAGCACCTGGTGACACTCGACATCCCGGACAAAAGCGCAGCCTATTTTTACCTGGGTCAGCTTGCCGAAGAGGGCAAGCGTGCTGACGAAGCGTTGGCCAATTATCGCCAGGTTGGTCCGGGTGAGCACTATCTTCCGGCACAGATTCGCAGCGCCGGCATCCTCAACAATCAGGGCAGGCTCGATGAGGCGAGCCGCCAGCTTCGCGATGCAGCAGCCCGGAACCCGTCGTTACGCGTCCAGTTATCGATTGCCGAGGCCGCCTTGCTGCGCGATGCGAAGCAGACCGAGACGGCACTTGTCTTGCTCGACCAGGAGCTGGGTACACAACCGGAGCAGCCTGAGTTGCTCTATGAGTCGGCGCTGCTGGCCGAGAAACTCGGACGCCTGGAAATCATGGAAAGCCGCCTGCGCAAACTGATTGAACTGCAGCCGGAGAATGCACAGGCCTACAACGCACTCGGGTACTCCTACGCCGATCGCAACATACGGCTGCCTGAAGCCCGGTGGCTGATCGAAAAAGCGCTGCAACTGGCGCCCAATGACCCTTTCATCCTCGACAGCATGGCCTGGGTCCTTTATCGGCAGGGCGATCTCGAAGGCGCACTGGCTCTCCTGCAACGCGCCCTGGATCTGCGCCCCGACCCCGAGATCGCGGCACATACCGGGGAGGTGCTGTGGATGCTCGGCCGCCAGGATGAGGCCCAGCGAACCCTGCGCGAGGCGCACAAAAAGGACCCGGCAAACGAGGTGCTGAAGGAAGCGATCAGGAGGTTCCTGCACTGACCGGAAAACGCCCGCAGCTTGGCCTGATCCGAGGCAGCCGTACAGTCCTGATCGTACCCTTGATCGTCGTTGGCGTGCTCGGACTGAGTGCCTGCTCCGCACTGGGGCCAGCGGCCAGCGGACACCCACCGGTCGCCATCGCACGAGACCGCCTGCAGGGCTTCGTGCTGACCGGCCGCTTTGCGTTGCGCCAGGAAGGAAAGAACTACCCTGGTCGCCTGCACTGGCGCCATGACGGCGACCGCGACGAGTGGCTGTTGTCCTCGCCGCTCGGGCAAGGCCTGGCCGAGATCGTCAGCGATGCCACCGGCGCACGCCTGACCGGTAGCGATGGCAACTCGCATACGGCAGCGACTGCCGATCAGCTGTTGCAGTCGCTCCTGGCCTACCCTCTGCCCTTGAGCAGGCTGCCCGACTGGCTGCGTGGCTGCAATCCTGACGGCGGCGACCTGGCACTGGATACCCTCGGCCGCCCGCTGCGTCTGCGGTACGAGGACTGGCTGCTCCACTATGAGTACGACAGTGACGACCCACAGGCTCTTCCCGGCCGCTTGTTCGTCGAGCGTGAAGGCGGTTTTGAACTGCGCCTGCGCATCGAGGAGTGGCAGATGTTGCCGACTGCGCTGCCTGCCAAGGCCTGCGTTCAATGACTTCCAGCGACCTGGCCTGGGACTGGCAAAGCATTTATCCGGCGCCCGCCAAACTCAACCTCTTTCTGCATGTCGTCGGCCGCCGTGCCGATGGCTATCACCTGCTGCAGACGATGTTTCGCTTTCTCGACCATGGCGACCGGCTGCGTTTCTCGCCACGTGCCGATGGTTTGGTGCGTTTGGCAACGCCACTCGCAGGCGTGGCGCCCGATCAGGAACTGAGCGTTCGTGCCGCCCGCCTGCTCCAGGCTGAAACCCATTGCCCGGCCGGCGTCAACATCCGTATCGAAAAGCACCTGCCACTCGGCGGTGGTCTCGGCGGCGGCAGCTCGGATGCGGCGACGGTCCTGCTGGCGCTCAACCACCTCTGGAAACTGCATTTGCCACGCCGGCACCTGCAGGAAATCGGCCTTACCCTCGGTGCCGACGTGCCGGTCTTCGTTTTCGGACGCAACGCTTTTGCCGAGGGCATCGGTGAAACCCTGCTGGCGGTCGAACTGCCGCCGCGCTGGTATGTGGTCCTCGAACCGCCGCTGCAGGTCCCGACTGCAGCCATTTTTGGCGCACCGGAACTCAAACGCGATTCGCTCGCAATCGACCCGGCGTCATGGCGCCCCGGCTTCGGTGGCAACGACCTCGAAGCCGTGGCCTGTGCCCGCTTTCCGGCGATTGCCGAACATCTCGTGGCCTTGTCAGCGTTTGCCCCCGCGCGCATGAGCGGTTCTGGTGCCTGTGTTTTTGCCGAGTTCGCAAGCCGCGAAGAGGCCGAGAACGCCCTACGGCAATTACCCGGCACGATGCGTGGCTGGCTGGCAATGGGCCTGGACCGGCATCCCTTGTGCGAACTGGCGAGGGGGCAGGGAGATTCCTGAGTCGCATACGGGAATTTCACATTAACGGTCATGACTTCTCCAGGCCCCTCCGATCATGAAAGTCATGACCGTTTCCCTCTCCCCCCGACCCCTCCCCCGCGAGGGGGAGGGGAGATTCGTGAGTCGCTGAGGCGACTTTCCATTAACGACATAACAACAGCTCGGCAGCGGCAGCGGCGATCTGGTCGAGCGACAGCGCACCGTCCGGCCGGTACCACTGGCTGCTCCAGTTGAGCATGCCGAAGAGCAACAGGCGCAGCGGTGCTGCCGAACTGCGCAGTCCGCCACTGGCAGCCAGTTCGTCCAGTGTTGCCTGCCATGCCTCCTGGTAGCGGTCAGTGACCGTGGCGATTTCGGCCCTCGCCGCGGCGTCGAGCGCGCGCGATTCGTAGAGCAGCATCGGCACGTGGCAATCGCCTTCGAGAAGGTTCCCGAGATGGACGCGGATCATCACCCGCAGGCGCTGCGCAGGGTCGACAATGTCTTCGCTGGCGGCCTGCAGGCGCCGGTAGCCGGTCTCCAGGCCTGCGATCATCGCCGCCTTGAGCAGTTCCTGCTTGCTGCGGAAATGGTAGAAGGGGCTGCCCGAGCGCATCCCGACGGCCTCGGCGATGTCACGCGTGGTGGTCGCGTCAAAGCCTTTCTCGACGAACAGGCGGGCCGCCGCTTGCAACAGATCTTCGCGGCGGTTCGCCTCCAGCATGCCTTGCCGTTTGCGGCCGGCTGGCATGGCGATCAGAGCGCCGCCGCCAGGCGCGTTCCCTGATCGATGGCGCGTTTGGCGTCAAGTTCGGTGGCAACATCGGCGCCACCGATCAGCGATAGAGGCACATCGGCGGCGCGCAGACCGGCTTCGAGATCGCGGCACGGTTCCTGACCGGCGCAGACGATCACATGGTCCACCGGCAGGCACTGCGGCTGACCATCGACGATGAGGTGCAGGCCGGCATCATCGATGCGCTCGTACGTCACCCCGGAGAGCATTTGTACGCCGCGCTTCTTGAGCAGGGTACGGCGAATCCAGCCGGTGGTCTTGGCCAGCCCGTCGCCGACCTTGGCCCCCTTGCGCTGCAGCAGCCAGACCCGGCGTCGTGTGGCTTCCGGGATCGGTGGCCGGAGTCCGCCGCGGTTGGCGAACTCGGGATCAATCCCCCACTCGCCCTGGAAGCGCTCGAGTTCGTCACGATCGTCGTCGGTGTGGGTCAGGAACTCGGCGACGTCGAAGCCAATGCCGCCGGCACCGATAATCGCCACGCGTTCACCGGCGATGCGCAGACCTTCGATCAGGTCGACATACGAGATGACCTTCTCGTGTTCGATTCCGGGCAACTCAGGTTGCCGCGGCACGATCCCGGTGGCGAGAATGACATGCTCGAAGCCGGCATCGGCCAGATCGGAGGCTTCGCAGCGCTTGCCGAGTTCCAGGGTGACCCCCGCGTCCTGCAGGCGGTGATCGAAATAGCGCAGCGTCTCGCCGAACTCCTCCTTGCCAGGGATCAGGCGTGCCAGCCTGAACTGCCCGCCAATTTCTGCCGCCGCATCGAACAGGGTGACCCAATGGCCCCGTTCGGCGGCGGTCAGCGCGCAGGCCATTCCCGCTGGCCCGGCGCCGACGACGGCGATCCGCTTCGGCACGGCCGCCTTCTTGATCAACAGTTCGGTTTCCCGACAGGCCCGCGGGTTGACCAGACAGGAAGTCAGCCGGCCGGCGAAGATCTCGTCGAGGCAGGCCTGATTGCAGGCGATACAGGTATTGATCATGTCGGCGCGTCCGGCGCTGGCCTTGTTTACAAAGTCGGCATCGGCGAGGAAGGGGCGTGCCATCGAGACCATGTCGGCGCAGCCGGAGGCGATCACTTCCTCGGCGACATCAGGCATGTTGATGCGGTTGGTGGTGATCAACGGGAGGTTCACCTCGCCCATCAGGCGCTTGGTGACCCAGACGAAGGCCGCGCGCGGGACCATCGTGGCGATCGTCGGGATGCGCGCCTCATGCCAGCCGATCCCGGTGTTGATCAGTGTTGCCCCGGCTGCCTCGATGGCCTTGGCCAGGGTGACGATCTCATCCCAGGTGCTGCCGCCTTCGACCAGGTCGAGCATCGACAAGCGGTAAATGATGATGAAGTTCGGCCCGGTTGCCGCACGCACGTGCCGAACCGATTCGACGGCGAGGCGGATGCGGTTCTCGAAACAGCCGCCCCAGCCGTCCTCGCGAAAGTTGGTCTGCTGGGCAATGAACTGGTTGATCAGATAACCTTCCGACCCCATGACCTCGACACCGTCATAGCCGGCGAGTTGCGCGAGGCTGGCGCAGCGGGCATAGTCCCTGAGCGTCCGCTCGATGTCCTCCTCGCTGAGTTCGCGCGGGCGGATCGGCGAGATCGGCGCCTGTACCGCCGACGGCGCGACGGCACCACGATGATAGGCATAGCGGCCGGTGTGCAGGATCTGCAGGGCGATCTTGCCGCCTGCCTGGTGGACGGCGGCCGTAATCTGCCGGTGCTTTTCGGCTTGCGCCTCGTTTTCGAGTACCGCCGCGCCGGGCATCACCACCCCGTCCTGGTTGGGTGCGATGCCGCCGGTCACGATCAGCCCGACGCCCCCACGCGCGCGCTCGGCATAAAAGGCGGCGAGGCGGGCGAAGCCTTGCGGGGCTTCTTCGAGGCCGGTGTGCATCGAGCCCATCAGGACGCGATTCTTCAGTGTCGTAAAGCCGAGGTCGAGCGGGGCAAGCAGGTGGGGATAAAGGGGAGGGTGCATTCGGACAATCTCCTGGAACGGGTTGGGTATGGTGCAATTGATCAATAATTAAGCAAGCAATCGCTTGTTGGATTATCGTGGATCGGCTATCTGCACGCAAGTGTGGCGTCCGCACAGGGTGTGAATGAAAGTGTCGGTCGAAGTCCCTTGTTCGATGGAGAGGCGTTGTATAGTGGTCCACGAAAGTGGTTCTCGCCAGACCAGCGCGCTGGGCGTCGGCGAGCAAGAGACCGGCAGCGGTCATGGGCAGCAACCGTACGCACGATGCCCAGATTTGCGACAGCTATTGGTCTGTCCTGGCATTTCCTGTCCGGTTCGAGCACGGCTGATGCGATGGTGTCACAATGACAGCCTGACAGTTGTTGCCAACAGGCAATCACCGTCTTGCGATCCGGCCAGTGCGATGTGAGTGAAACCCGTCGTCGACATGGAAAAGTCATGAATGTTACCTCCCCGATACCCGTTGAACCCACCGAAGACCATTCCCGACTGCCCAGTTCCCGGCTGCTTAATTCCCGGCCACCCTCGTCGGCACAGGATGGTCCCGGATACGCGCGCCTGTTCCTCGCGCTCTGGCCGGCGCACGCGGAAAACTCGGCGCTTCTCGGCTATCAGCAGCAATGGTTGTGGCCGCAGGGATCATCCCCTGTCCCAGCCGAGCGGCTGCACCTGACCCTGCACTTCATCGGTGCCGTCGAGCGCCCGCGCCTCGAAGCCGTGAGCGCCGGACTGCGGGTGGCGGTGACGCCTTTCGAGCTGCCTCTGACCCAGGCTGCGATCTGGCCTCGCGGCCTCGCGGTGCTGCAGACGAGCGCCATACCCGAGGCGCTGAAGGAACTGCATGGTCGCCTTGGCGAAGCACTGCAGGCACTGGCCCTGCCGGTCGAGTCGCGTCCCTTTCGCCCGCATGTGACGCTGGCCCGACGCGCTGCCGGAACCATCGCCCCCACTGCTGCGCCGGCACTGCTCTGGCAGGTCGGCAGCTACGTGCTGGTCGAATCCTTGCCGGGCGCCGCTGGTGGCTACCGGATCCGGCGCCGTTATCCCTGAGCCATACGGCAGCGGAGTCGGAAAACCCGCAGCACTCGCAGCCGCGCTTTCAAAGCCCGCGAAATCAGGCACAATGGCGCCCTTTTGCAAACGCCGCAGCCGCCTCGCGGCAGGAAGCGCTGAAATGTCGCATCGCCGTGCTGCCGCTCTGATGGTGCTGGTCACGCTGCTCTGGAGCATTGCCGGGGTGGTTTCGCGCCATCTCGACGCCGCAGACGGCTTTGAGGTCACGTTCTGGCGCAGCCTGTTCAATGCGCTGGCGCTGAGTGTTGCGCTGACGCGGATGCGCGGACCCGGCCTGTGGCACGAGCTGGCGAACGCCGCGTGGCCAGTGTGGTTCTCGGGCCTCTGCTGGTCGGTGATGTTTACCGCTTTCATGCTGGCGATGACCCTCACCACGGTCGCCAACGTGCTGGTGACGATGGCCATCGGCCCCCTGATCACTGCCCTGTTCACCCGCATCTTTCTGCAGCACCGGCTGCCAGCCCGAACCTGGCTGGCGATCGTGGTGGCCGGCGCAGGCATTGCCTGGATGTTCGGACAGGAGGCGCAAAGTGGCCTGTCGCTGGTTGGAACCCTGGTCGCGTTCGCCGTGCCGCTGGCTGCTGCGCTCAACTTTACGACGCTGCAGCATGTCGGTCGTTGCCGGGCCGCTGCTGATGGGGCGGCTCGCCAGAACATGTTGCCGGCCGTCCTGATCGGTGCCGTACTGTCGGCCGCCTTGACTCTGCCGATGGCCTATCCCTTCCAGGCCTCGGTCCATGACCTCGGTCTGCTGGCACTGCTCGGAGTCGTGCAACTGGCGATTCCCTGTCTGTTGGTGGTGCGCCTGTCGCGTGAACTGCCGGCGCCGGAGATTGCCCTGCTCGGTCTGCTCGAAGTCGTCTTCGGTGTCACCTGGGCCTGGCTCGGTGCCGGAGAACAGCCGGCAGCAAGCACCCTGACCGGCGGTTCGCTGGTGCTTGGCGCGCTGCTGGTGAACGAGGTCCTGGCCTTGCTGCGGCCAATCGGGAACTTGCCCGCGCGACCAGCCGCCTGATGCCTCCCCACTTTTTTCCCTCACAATTCGCGCTTCGCGAGCAGATCGCGGATATGCGCTCCGGTCCGGATCGCCAGGGCCTCGATGGTCAGCGATGGCGATTCGCCGCCGCCGCTGCTCGGGAACACGCTCGCGTCGACAATGAATAGATTGCGCCAGCGGTGGCTACGGCAGACCTTGTTCACCACCGAATGACGCGCATCGCTCCCCATCCGGCAGGTGCCGAAAACATGCGTGGCGTTGAAGGTATCGTAAGTACCGAATTCCTCGAAGGGCTTTGCGGTCCCGGCCGCCTGCAGGATTTCCCGGCACTTGCCGGCCATGAACACCAGGCGACGCAGCTCGGGCTCGTCAATGCGGCTATGGATGCGCGCCAGCGCCAGGCCATGGGCGTCACGAGCGTGCGGGTCAAGGTCGATATAGGTGCCGTCGTTGGGTAGAAACTCGCCGACAGACGCCACCGAGAGAACCCGGCCAAAGCTGTTGCGCATGGCTGCACGATGCGCGTGCCCCCAGCCGCTGGCCACCCTGCGTGCATAGTTGATGGGTCCGGCCAAGTCCATTTCCGCCATGCCGACACTGAAGCGCACGCCGCCCGGAGTACCGGAAATGGCATCCGGAGCGTTGAAATCCCAGCAAATGCCATCCGACGGCACGCCGCGGTGGCTGCCCAGGGCATCCGGATGCAAGGCGCTGCTGGCCCAGGCCAGGGTTTCCATGAAATTGCGGCCCACCTGACCGGACTCGTTGGCCAGACCTTGCGGCGCATGGGCATTGGCGCTGGCCAGCAGCAAGCGAGGCGTCTGCACCGCCCCGCAGGCGAGCACCAGCGCGCGCGGCCGCAGCGAGTGCTCGGTACCGTCGGCGTCGACCCAGTCGACCCTGGCGACGCGATCGCCATCCCCAGGCACGATGGCCGTGACATGACATCGCGCCAGCACCGTACAGCGCCCGCTGGCCTGCGCCTGGGCAACGAAGGTGACATCGGCGCTGCCCTTGTCGGCGCGCGGGCAACCGCGGGCACATTGACCGCAGTAGTTGCAGCCGGGCCGGCCCTGCCAGGGTTCGGAAAGGATGGCCAGGGAATTGGGCGACCAGCTCATGCCCAGCCTGGCACAGGCGCTGCCGATGCGCTGGCTGGCGTAGCTATGCGCGTGGGGTGGCAGTGGATAGGCCCGGCTGCGCGGGCGATGGCGATCATGCCCTGGGCCGGCAACACCGATCAGGTACTCCGCCTCGACGTAGAAACGTTCCAGTTCGTCGTAGGCCATCGGCCAGTCGGCGCCGACACCGAAGCGGCTGGCCATGCGCATCGCCGCCGGATGGAGGCGGTGCGCTTCGCCGACGAAATGCAGGGTGCTACCCCCCACGCCCCGGACATGCTGGTATTTCAATGCCCGCCGAGTGTCGCCGGCAGCCTGGCCGAGATTATGGTTCCACGACCGCAGCTCCGCCCATTGCGGGTTCAGGGCCTGCATCTGCGCGAAGGTGTACGCGTGTTGGTATTCCTTTCCTTCCGGAAAGGCGTGCTGCTCCCAGTCCGGCAGGTGCAGGCGGTTTTCACGAACCGGGTCATACCAGGGTCCGGATTCCAGTACTAGAACGCGGACGCCGCGGCTGGCCAGCGCCCATGCGCAGGCTGCGCCGCCAGCGCCAGCGCCGATGATGAGCACATCCGCGTGCATCAGTCGCTCCTTGGTGCCGCCGCCTGATCGGGAAAACCGATCGGCTGCGGCGGTCCGGCGTAGGCCAGTCCGGTCCAGGAACGGGCATCAGCATAGACATGGAACAGGGCATCATCGAGGGTTGCCTGGAAGAAGGTGCGAGGCGTCGAACCTTCCGGGCTGGCGGCAGCGGCCGCAACGATGTCCACCCGCCGTGCTTCTGGCAACGCGGTAAAGGTCGTTCCCCCGGCCTCGCGGGTGCGGGCCGCCAGCCAGGCCATGGCCGCCGCAGTCAGGCGGGCGTAGGCAGGTTCACGAGCAATCGCGGCCGCAATCCGTTCACTGACTCCGAGCGCCACTGCGCCCGGAAAATCCGCCTCGGCGGGCAACAGCGTATCCAGCCAGGCGCGCAGCGCATCTTCCTGCCTCGATACCGGTTCCGGCGGATTTTCGCGGCGCGGCCACCAGGCAAAGATCGACAGCAACAGCGAAGCCCCGGTCAGCGTCAACACCTGACGTCGAGTGAATGGCATGGCATCTCCCCTGGCTCTTGTTCGGAACAAGTGTCGGTTTTTTTTACACCCGCGCC
>WBZU01001392.1_pt1 | contig 18178 bp, 31 predicted proteins | sample 5204311 | NCBI WGS metagenome assembly WBZU01 (sample SAMN12344359, study PRJNA552823) | activated sludge metagenome | biome: Activated sludge suspended growth; feature: Nitrification reactor; material: Wastewater; isolation source: activated sludge from nitrification reactor of wastewater... | reverse complement strand
CGTTCTGCGCAAGTTTGTCCTGACCACCTTGCGCCAGGAAGAGGGTTGCAAGATGGGCTTGAACCGCCGTCGCCTTCATGCCGACCGAAACGAGAACTATCGCGAGTCCCTCATCAGCCTGGCTTTCTCCGACCAGACGCACACCCATTTTATGAAGTCTGCGTAAGCGATTGCCCTGCGTCGGTGTTTGATGGGGCGCCATAAAAGTCCTGGAAGGGGTATAATCTCTTTTTGCTCGAAAAATTTGTTTGACAGATGTCTAATCTGGCGTCAGAATTATGGGTTGTTAGTTGGAGGGATACCCAAGTGGCCAACGGGATCAGACTGTAAATCTGACGGCTCCGCCTTCGAAGGTTCGAATCCTTCTCCCTCCACAAAAATGCCGCTGTCGGTGATGTTGTCAAATCGTGCTTCGAGCAATGCTTTTGCGGGTGTAGCTCAATGGTAGAGCTGAAGCCTTCCAAGCTTATGACGAGGGTTCGATTCCCTTCACCCGCTCCAGTTTGGCCGCAGAAATTTGCTTTAAGCTTCTCGAGCGATGCCCATGTAGCTCAGCGGTAGAGCACTCCCTTGGTAAGGGAGAGGTCGACAGTTCAATTCTGTCCATGGGCACCACCGTTTGGTGCTGTAGATTATTAACTTCTATGTCTTGGGGACCGGTAAATGGCCAAGGGAAAATTTGAGCGTACGAAGCCGCACGTCAATGTCGGCACGATTGGGCACGTCGATCACGGGAAGACGACGCTGACGGCGGCGATCACGACGATTCTGGCGAAGAAATTTGGCGGAGTGGCGAAGGCTTACGACCAGATTGACGCGGCGCCGGAGGAAAAGGCGCGTGGGATCACGATCAACACCGCACACGTCGAGTACGAGACAGCCAAGCGCCATTATGCGCATGTGGATTGCCCGGGGCACGCCGACTACATCAAGAACATGATTACCGGTGCGGCGCAGATGGACGGCGCGATTCTGGTGGTTTCGGCGGCGGATGGGCCGATGCCGCAGACGCGCGAGCACATTCTGCTGGCGCGACAGGTGGGTGTGCCGTACGTGGTTGTTTACCTGAACAAGTGCGACATGGTTGACGACGCCGAGTTGCTGGAACTGGTCGACATGGAAGTGCGCGAGCTGCTGTCCAAGTACGATTTTCCGGGTGACGACACGCCGATCGTCCAGGGTTCGGCGCTGAAGGCGCTGGAAGGTGATACAGGTCCGCTGGGCGAACAGTCGGTGATGGCACTGGCGGATGCCCTGGATGCCTACATTCCGGCGCCGCAGCGGGCGATCGACAAGCCATTTCTGCTGCCGATCGAAGACGTATTCTCAATTTCCGGACGGGGCACGGTCGTCACGGGTCGTGTTGAGCGGGGAGTCATCAAGGTGGGTGAAGAAGTCGAGATTGTCGGCATTCGGCCGACCGTCAAGACGATCTGCACCGGCGTTGAAATGTTCCGCAAATTGCTCGATCAGGGTCAGGCCGGCGACAACGTGGGCATTCTGCTGCGTGGCACCAAGCGCGACGACGTGGAGCGCGGGCAGGTGTTGGCGAAGCCCGGTTCGATCAAGCCGCACACGCATTTCACCGGCGAGGTGTACTGCCTGTCGAAGGAAGAAGGAGGGCGCCATACGCCATTCTTCAACAACTATCGCCCGCAGTTCTATTTCCGAACGACCGACGTGACGGGGGCCATCGCCATGCCGGAAGGGGTCGAGATGGTGATGCCGGGTGACAACGTGCAGATGACGGTCAAGCTGATTTCTCCGATCGCCATGGAAGAGGGTCTGCGCTTCGCGATCCGCGAAGGGGGTCGTACCGTCGGCGCCGGTGTGGTGGCGAAAATCATCGAGTAGTCGGGCACACACTTCTGGTGGGGCTGCTACGGCCCCACCGATCGCTCTTTGGAAAAAAAATGCACAGCCAGAAAATTCGTATTCGCCTGAAAGCCTTTGACTATCGCCTGATCGATCAGTCCGCACAGGAAATTGTTGAAACCGCCAAGCGCACCGGCGCCGTTGTCCGCGGTCCGGTGCCGTTACCGACCCGCACCGAGCGTTTTGATATTCTGCGTTCGCCGCATGTAGACAAGACCTCGCGCGACCAGTTTGAAATCCGTACTCACCTGCGCTTGATGGATATCATCGATCCCACCGACAAGACAGTCGATGCCTTGATGAAACTCGATCTTCCCGCCGGTGTTGACGTCGAAATTAAGTTGCAGTAAGCACCTGCGAGCGGCTATAATCGCCGCCTTTCGTCGGGCAGTCGCGTAGTGAATACTGCCTGTTTTTTAGCAGCGCTCGCCGGCCAATCGTAGCCGGTCAGAGGAGAATAAACATGAGTCTAGGCCTTGTTGGGCGCAAGGTCGGCATGACGCGCATCTTTACCGAGGATGGTGTGAGTGTTCCGGTAACCGTGCTCGATGTGTCGAACAATCGCGTTGCCCAGATCAAAACGCCGGAGAAAGACGGCTATTCAGTCGTGCAGGTGGCTTTCGGCAAGCGCCGCGCCTCGCGCGTGAATAAGCCCCTCGCGGGGCATCTTGCCAAGGCGGGTGTCGAAGCCGGTCACGTCTTGAAGGAGTTTCCCGTTTCCGTCGCCGACCTCGCTGCACTGCAGCCTGGCGATCAGATCAGTGTAAGCATCTTCGCGGTCGGGCAGAAGGTTGATGTCACTGGTCAGACCATCGGCAAGGGCTTTTCGGGTGGAATCAAACGGCATCAATTCAGGTCTCAGGGTGCTGCTCACGGCAATTCGGTCTCGCATCAGGCACTCGGTTCAACCGGAATGGCACAGGATCCGGGTCGTGTTTTTCCGGGCAAGAAAATGGCGGGTCATCTGGGTGCTGTCAAACGTACTCAGCAAAACCTTGAAGTCGTTCGCGTTGATGCTGAACGCCAGTTGCTGTTGCTCAAGGGTGCGGTCCCCGGTTCCAAAGGGTCGGACGTAATCGTGCGTCCTGCAGTCAAGGCGGGGGCATAAATGGAACTCAAACTGATCAATGAACAAGGCCTGGAAGCGAGTCGCCTGGAAGCTTCCGACACTCTGTTTGGCCGCGAATACAATGAAGCGCTGGTGCATCAGGTGTTGGTTGCCTACCAGGCCAATGGTCGTAGCGGCAACCGCGCCCAGAAAAGCCGGCATGATGTCCGGCATACCACCAAGAAGCCGTGGCGCCAGAAGGGTACTGGCCGCGCCCGCGCTGGCATGTCTTCTTCACCAATCTGGCGAGGCGGTGGCCAGGTCTTCCCGAGTTCCCCGGATGAGAACTTCGCCCATAAACTGAATCGCAAGATGTATCGCGCCGGGATGGCCTCGATCCTCTCGCAGCTCGCTCGCGAGGATCGTCTGGCGGTGGTCGACAGTTTTACCATCGAAGCTCCGAAAACGAAGATTTTTGCGTCCAAGATCAAAGGGATGGGCTACGATTCGGTGCTCCTGATCACGGATGATCTCGACGAAAACGTATTCTTGGCAGCACGCAATCTGCCGAACATTCTGGTTGTCGAGGTTCAGCAAGCAGACCCGGTATCACTGGTCCGGTTCCGGAAGGTGCTGATGACCAAAGGGGCGCTCGCCAAGTTTGAGGAGATCCTGGGATGAATCAAGAACGTCTGATGCAAGTGTTGCTCGCTCCTCAGATCTCCGAAAAGGCCACTTTTGTTGCCGACAAACACGAGCAGGTGATCTTTCGTGTGGCATCCGATGCAACCAAGCCTGAGATCAAGGGGGCTGTTGAGTTGCTGTTCAAGGTCTCGGTGAAGTCGGTACAGATTGCGAACGTGAAGGGCAAGCACAAGAAATTCGGCCGTAGGATGGGTCGCCGAAACAACTGGAAAAAGGCCTACGTCTGCCTGCAGCCGGGCCAGGAGATTAATTTTGTCGATGGAGGAGGCGTCTGATGGCACTCGTCAAAGTCAAACCGACCTCGCCGGGTCGCCGTGCCGTCATCCGGGTCGTGAGCACCGACCTGCACAAGGGCGAGCCTGTTGCTGCATTGCTTGAGCCACAATCCAAGAACGCTGGTCGCAATAACAACGGTCATGTCACGACCCGGCACCAGGGTGGTGGGCATAAGCAGCACTATCGGCTGATTGATTTCAAGCGCAACAAGGATGGAGTTCCGGCAAAGGTCGAACGTCTCGAGTACGATCCGAACCGGACTGCAAACATTGCCCTGCTTTGTTACGCTGATGGTGAACGCCGCTACATCATTGCCCCGAAAGGCCTGACCGTTGGTCAACAGGTCTCGAGTGGTTCTGAAGCACCGATCAAGACGGGCAATTCTTTGCCGATCCGTAATATTCCGGTCGGTACGACAATCCATTGCGTCGAGATGGTGCCGGGAAAGGGTGCGCAGTTGGCACGATCCGCCGGGACCTCGGTACAGTTGCTGGCCCGTGAAGGTGTGCATGCGCAGCTTCGCCTACGTTCCGGCGAGATTCGTCGAGTGCATGTCGAGTGCCGTGCGACCGTCGGCGAGGTGGGTAACGAAGAACATAGCCTACGTTCCATAGGCAAAGCCGGCGGCAATCGTTGGCGTGGTATTCGACCGACTGTTCGGGGCGTCGCGATGAATCCGATCGACCACCCGCACGGTGGCGGTGAAGGCAAGACAGCAGCAGGTATGCATCCGGTCAGTCCTTGGGGTACCAAGACCAAAGGTTATCGTACTCGTCGCAACAAGCGCACAACGTCGATGATCGTGCAGCGCCGTCAAAAACGCTAGGGGATAGATAACCATGGGACGTTCCATTAAAAAGGGCCCGTTTGCTGATGCCCATCTGATTAAAAAAGTGAGCGTGGTGCGCGCGACGGGCGACAAGCGCCCGATCAAGACGTGGTCGCGCAGGTCGACCGTGCTGCCGGATTTCGTGGGTCTCACCATTGCCGTTCATAACGGTAAGCAGCACGTACCGGTGTACGTCACCGAGAATATGGTTGGGCACAAACTGGGCGAGTTTTCACTGACCCGTACCTTCAAGGGCCACACCGCTGGCAAGAAGGCCAAGAAGTAAAGGAATGAATATGGAAACTCGTGCTGTTTTGCGTGGGGTTCGGCTGTCGAGTCAGAAAGGTCGGCTGGTGGCCGATCAGATTCGCGGTTTACCAATCGATAAGGCGCTCAACATTCTGACCTTCAGTCCCAAGAAAGGCGCCGCAATCATCAAGAAGGTGCTCGAATCGGCTATCGCCAACGCCGAGCATAATGTCGGTGCGGATATTGACGAGCTGAAGGTAACGACTATCTGTGTCGAAAAGGGCATGGTGCTCAAGCGCTTTGCAGCGCGAGCCAAGGGGCGCGGCAACCGGATCGTCAAGCCGACCTGTCATGTTTTTCTGACCGTCGGCAACTGAGGAACAAGAATGGGACAAAAGATTCATCCTGCTGGTTTTCGTCTGGCCGTTACGCGTGATTGGTCGTCGCGCTGGTACGCCAACAGCAAGAACTTTGCCGGCATGCTCAACGAAGATGTTCGCGTTCGCGAATACTTGCGGAAAAAGCTGAAACATGCTTCGGTCGGGCGCATCCTTATCGAGCGTCCAGCCAAGAACGCACGTGTGACTGTATTCTCGGCTCGTCCGGGTGTGGTGATCGGCAAGAAGGGGGAAGAGATCGACCACTTGCGGGTGGCCCTGCAGAAGATCATGGGCGTCCCGGTGCATGTGAGCATCGAAGAAATCCGCAAGCCTGAGCTGGATGCTCAGCTAATTGCCGACTCGATTACACAGCAGCTTGAGAAGCGCATCATGTTCCGTCGAGCCATGAAACGGGCCATGCAGAATGCAATGCGGTTGGGTGCGCAAGGTATCAAGATCATGAGTTCCGGTCGTCTCAACGGAGTCGAGATTGCCCGGCGGGAATGGTATCGAGAAGGCCGCGTGCCGCTGCACACCTTGCGCGCCGATATTGACTACGCAACCTCGGAAGCGCTGACTACCTACGGCCTGATCGGTGTCAAGGTCTGGGTTTTCAAGGGTGAAATTCTCAATCGCCAGGAACCGGCTGCTGTTTCTGCCGAACCGGCACTTGATGATCAGCGGCGGCCTCGCCGTTCTCCTCGCCCTGGTGAGGCGGCTGACCGGCCGCGTACGGTAAGGACCAGGCTCGACGCTCAGGAAGAGCTTGTGAAGGCCGAGGGCGCTGCTGCGGAAGCGAAGGCACCCGTGAAACGAGTAAGAAAGGCAGGAACCACAGATGCTGCAGCCAACTAGAAGAAAATACCGCAAAGAGCAGAAAGGCCGCAATACCGGCCTCGCGCTGCGGGGTGCCAAAGTCAGTTTTGGTGAGTACGGGCTAAAAGCGATTGGTCGTGGGCGGTTGACCGCTCGCCAGATTGAAGCAGCGCGGCGGGCCATGACTCGTCACATCAAGCGCGGTGGCCGGATATGGATCCGCATTTTCCCGGACAAGCCGATTTCAAAGAAACCTGCCGAAGTCCGGATGGGGAGCGGCAAGGGGAGTCCGGAGTACTACGTGGCTGAGATCAAACCGGGTAAGGTTCTCTACGAGATGGATGGGGTTGCCGAAAGTCTGGCGCGTGAAGCTTTTGCGCTTGCTGCTGCGAAGCTGCCGATTCCAACGGTTTTCGTTACGCGTATGGTGGGTTGATCATGAAAGCCAGTGAACTCAGAGCAAAAACGGTCGACGAATTGAATAAAGAGTTGCTCGACTTGCTGAAAGCCCAATTTGGCCTGCGCATGCAGCTTGCTACGCAGCAGTTGTCGAATAACAGTCAGATTGGCAAAGTGCGTCGTCAGATCGCGCGCGTGCGCACGCTTCTTCGTGAAAAGGCAGTTCAACAATGAGCGAGACCACCAGCAACACGCGCACCTTGGTCGGGCGCGTCGTCAGTGACCGAATGGAAAAGACCGTCACGGTGATCGTCGAGCGTCGCGTCAAGCACGCCATGTATAACAAGATCATCATTCGTTCGAGCAAGTACCATGCACACAACGACAACAACCAGGCAAAGGTCGGCGATGTCGTTGAAATCCAGGAGTCTCGTCCGCTTTCCAAGACCAAGACATGGATGGTCACGAGATTGCTGGAACGTGCTGTTGCGATTTAAGGTTTGCTTTTTCTGGCAAATCCGCTATAATCTCCGGTTTTCCCGCGCTCAACAGCGCAGCGTGTTGAGCGTTCCTCCCCTCGCGGGTTCCAAGACTGACCGCCACAGCGGGCCAAGTTGGAGTGACAGATGATTCAAGTGCAGAGTACTCTCGACGTTGCCGACAACACCGGCGCACGTTCAGTAATGTGTATCAAGGTGTTGGGCGGATCGAAGCGCCGCTATGCTGGTGTCGGTGACATTATCAAGGTCACTATCAAGGATGCGGCGCCGCGTGGGCGCGTCAAGAAGGGTGATGTCTATAGCGCCGTAGTGGTGCGTACCGCCAAGGGCGTTCGCCGCCCTGATGGGTCGCTCGTCAGGTTTGACCACAATGCGGCTGTACTCCTAAATAACAAGATGGAGCCGATTGGCACGCGCATCTTTGGGCCGGTGACACGCGAGTTGCGTGGTGACCGTTTCATGAAGATTGTGTCCCTGGCGCCGGAAGTGCTGTAGGAAGAAGGCGATGGAAAAGATTCGTAAGGGCGACGACGTCCTCGTCATCGCAGGTAAAGACAAGGGCAGGCGCGGAACCGTGCTTCGCCGTACCGATGCCGAGCATGTTCTTGTTGAAGGTGTCAACCGCGCCAAGAAGCATGTCAAGCCGAATCCGGTCAAGGGTGTCGCCGGCGGTATTGTCGAAATGGAAATGCCGCTGCACATCTCGAATGTTGCGATCTACAACCCGGCGAGCAGAAAAGCGGATCGTATCGGGTTCAAAACGCTTGAAGACAATACCAAGGTGCGTTTTTTTAAGTCGACTGGTGAAGTGTTGGGGGCCTAAGGAGTAGTCATGGCGCGTTTGCTGGATTATTACAACACCACGGTGGTGGACGAGTTGACCCGCAGGTTTGGGTACAAGTCGAGAATGGAAGTGCCGAGAATCACCAAGGTTACCCTGAACATGGGGGTGGGTGAAGCGGTTGCTGACAAGAAAGTTCTTGAGAATGCAATGAGCGACCTGGTCAAGATTGCCGGACAAAAGCCGGTGACTACCAAGGCTCGCAAGTCGATCGCCGGTTTCAAGATCCGTACGGGTTATCCGATCGGCTGCATGGTCACGCTTCGTGGTCCGCGCATGTTCGAGTTTATCGATCGCTTGGTGACTGTTGCGTTGCCGCGGGTTCGCGATTTTCGCGGCATTTCCGGAAAAGGTTTCGATGGCCGTGGCAACTACAACATGGGTCTCAAGGAGCAAATCATCTTTCCTGAAATCGAGTACGACAGGATTGATGCGCTGCGAGGCATGAACATCAGTGTCACGACTACGGCCAAGACCGATGAAGAGGCGCGTGCCTTGCTTGGCGCGTTTAAATTTCCTTTCAGGAACTGAGACGAAATGGCGAAACTTGCTGTGATCAACCGTGGTGAGAAGCGGCGCAAGATGGTTGAGAAGTATGCCAAGAAGCGTGCCGAGCTAATGGCTGTTGTATCCGACCAGAGTCGTTCTGTGGAAGAGCGCTTCGAGGCGCGCTTGAAGGTGCAGGCGTTGCCGCGCAATGCCAGTCCAGTCAGGCTCCGTAACCGCTGCCTGCTCACCGGCCGTCCGCGTGGCGTATTCCGGAAGTTTGGTTTGGGGCGTGGCAAACTGCGCGATTTCGTGATGCAAGGCGAGGTGCCGGGAATGATCAAGGCTAGCTGGTAGGCAGGAGATAACATAATGAGTATGAGTGATCCGATCAGCGACATGCTGACACGCATCCGAAATGCCCAGATGGCAAGCAAGGGCTCCGTCGCCATGCCGTCTTCCAAGGTAAAAATCGCCATTGCCCAGGTCTTGAAGGACGAAGGCTATGTTGAGGACTTTGCTGTGAGTCCGAACGATGGTAAACCGGTTCTCGAGATTGGTCTGAAATATTACGCTGGCCGGCCGGTGATTGAACGCATTGATCGGGTTTCGAGGCCAGGTCTCCGCATTTATCGAGGTGTCAGTGATATTCCGCAGGTCATGAATGGGCTGGGGGTGGCAATTGTATCGACCCCCAAGGGTGTTATGACTGATCGTAAGGCGCGCGCTAGCCATGTCGGTGGCGAAGTGCTGTGCTTCGTCGCGTAAGGGTTAGCCATGTCCCGCGTTGCAAAAAAACCAATCGTTCTCCCGCCGGGTGTCACCGTCGGTCTTTCAGCAGAACTCATCTCGGTCAAGGGACCGCTAGGGGCTCTCGATTTTGCCTCCCACCCTGCGGTGATCGTCGAACAGGAAGGTGATAGTCTGCTGTGCAAACCTGTCGAGGGGGTGGCTCAGTCCGATGCGCTTTCCGGGACCATGCGTGCCGTGGTTGCCAATATGGTCACCGGAGTCAGCAAGGGCTTCGAGCGTAAGCTCAATCTGGTTGGCGTTGGCTACCGCGCTCAGGTGCAAGGTGATACGCTCAACCTGAGTCTCGGGTTCTCGCATCCCGTGGTTTACCAGTTGCCAGACGGCATCAGTGCCACAGTGCCGACGCAGACCGAGATTGTAATCAAGGGAGTTGACCGGCAACTCGTTGGCCAGGTCGCGGCAGAGGTTCGCGCCTATCGTAAACCGGAGCCCTACAAGGGCAAGGGCGTGCGTTATGCGGACGAAGTGGTCGTGATCAAGGAAACGAAGAAGAAAAAGTAAGGGTGCTCAGATGATTGACAAAAAACAGGCGCGTTTGCGCAGATCTCGCCAGACCCGTGCCAAGATTGCCGAACTCAAAGCAGTACGTTTGTCGGTTCACCGCAGCAACTGCCACATCTACGCACAGGTGATTTCGGTTTGTGGGACGAGGGTTCTGGCAGCGGCATCGTCGCTGGAGCCAGAAGTGCGCAAGAGTCTGCCCAACGGCGGAGACATCAGTGCGGCAAAAACGATCGGTCAATTGATCGCTGAACGCGCGAAACAAGTCGGAATTGACCAAGTGGCGTTTGATCGTTCCGGTTTCCGGTACCACGGGCGGATCAAGGCGCTGGCAGATGCGGCGCGTGAAGCCGGTCTCAAGTTCTGATCGCTCGGCAAAGAATTGGAGTAATCAATGGCTAAACCGCAAAGCAGGAAACCTCAGCAGGCCGAAAAGCCGGACGACGGCATGCGTGAGAAGATGATCTCGATCAACCGCGTGACCAAGGTGGTGAAAGGTGGTCGCATTCTCGGTTTTGCCGCACTGACCGTGGTGGGTGACGGTGACGGTCGGGTGGGAATGGGCAAGGGGAAGTCGCGAGAAGTTCCGGTGGCAGTCCAGAAGGCCATGGAAGAAGCGCGCCGCAATCTGATCAAGGTCAGTCTCCGGAGTGGGACCTTGCAGCACACGGTCGTTGGTCATCATGGGGCGTCGAAAGTGATGATGCAGCCGGCACCCGAAGGTACCGGGATCATTGCTGGCGGCGCCATGCGGGCGGTCTTCGACGTGATTGGCATGACCAATGTGGTTGCCAAGGCGCATGGGTCAACCAATCCTTACAATATTGTGCGGGCGACGATCAATGGTTTGCGGGCGATGACCACGCCGGCCGAGGTTGCTGCCAAACGTGGCAAAACCGTTGCCGAAATCCTGGAGTGAGCAATGTCTGAGAAGAAAGTGAAAGTGACGCTTGTCAGGAGCCTGATCGGTACCAAGGAATCGCATCGCGCAACGGTACGCGGTTTGGGGCTGCGGCGTTTGAATAGTACTTCGCTCCTTGAAGATACGCCGGCGGTTCGCGGGATGATCAACAAGGTTTCCTACCTCCTGAAGTGTGAGGGCTGAGATGGAACTTAATACTATTCAACCCGCCAAGGGGGCTCGAACGGATAGAAAGCGTGTCGGCCGAGGTATCGGCTCAGGTTTTGGCAAGACTTGTGGCCGAGGCCACAAAGGTCAGAAATCACGCGCTGGCGGCTTCCAGAAAGTAGGCTTTGAAGGCGGACAGATGCCGCTGCAGCGCCGTCTGCCCAAGCGTGGGTTCAAATCGATGACCAATGCCCGCAATGCCGAGGTCCGTTTGTCGGAGATCGCGCGTTTGCCGGTTGATGAAGTCGACCTGGCGACGTTGATGCAGGCCAATCTGGTTTCGCAGCATGCACTGTCGGCAAAGGTGGTGCTCTCTGGCGAAATCCACCGTAAGCTGACCCTCAAGGGTGTCGGGGCAACTGCTGGCGCGCGCGCAGCGATCGAAGCTGCCGGCGGCAGCGTTTCGGAATAACAAGCAAGCAAAGGTGGCCTTTTTTGGTAACGAGTTCCAACACGGTCAGCAAGGGTGGAAAGTTCGGCGATCTGAAACGTCGGCTGTGGTTCCTGCTTGGTGCCTTGGTCGTGTATCGGATCGGCGCGCATATTCCGGTTCCGGGCATTGACGCCCAAACCTTGAGCATGCTGTTCAACAATCAGCAAGGTGGCATCCTGGGCATGTTCAACATGTTCTCGGGCGGAGCGCTTTCCCGTTTTACGATCTTTGCACTCGGGATCATGCCGTATATTTCCGCATCGATCATCATGCAATTGATGACTCACGCCAGCCCACAACTCGAGGCGCTGAAAAAGGAAGGAGAAGCCGGGCGTCGCAAAATCACGCAGTACACGCGCTATGGAACCGTTTTTCTCGCCTTGTTTCAGGGAATTGGTATTGCTGTCGCGGTCGAGTCACAGCCTGGATTGGTGATTGAACCGGGAATGCTGTTTCGCTTCGTGACCGTGACCACACTGGTCACCGGTACGATGTTTCTGATGTGGTTGGGAGAGCAGGTCACCGAACGCGGGCTTGGGAATGGGATCTCGATCATCATTTTTGCGGGGATCGCAGCCGGGTTGCCAAATGCCATAGGCGGCCTCCTTGAGTTGGTTCGAACCGGCGCCATGCATCCTCTGACGGCAATCGTGATTTGCATACTGGTCGTTCTGGTAACCGCGTTTGTCGTTTTCGTTGAACGGGGACAGCGCAAGATCCTGGTCAACTACGCGAAACGTCAGGTGGGTAACAAGATTTATGGTGGGCAAAGTTCGCACCTGCCGCTGAAACTGAACATGGCTGGTGTGATCCCGCCGATTTTTGCTTCGTCGATCATCCTGTTTCCGGCAACGATCGCCGGCTGGTTTGGCTCTGGAGAGTCGGTGCGTTGGCTGAAGGACATTGCGGATGCGCTGTCTCCGGGGCAACCGATTTATGTGATGTTGTATGCTGCGGCGATCATCTTTTTTTGCTTCTTCTATACAGCGCTGGTGTTCAATTCCAAGGAAACTGCCGACAACCTGAAGAGAAGCGGTGCATTCGTTCCCGGGATTCGGCCGGGTGATCAGACCGCACGCTACATCGACAAGATCCTGATGCGACTGACCTTGGTTGGCGCGGGCTATATCACCATCGTCTGCTTGTTACCAGAGTTTCTGATCCTGAAATGGAACGTGCCGTTCTACTTTGGCGGTACCTCCCTCCTGATCATTGTCGTCGTCACCATGGATTTCATGACCCAGGTGCAGGCGTATGCCATGTCACATCAGTACGAAAGCCTGTTGAAAAAGGCTAACTTCAAAGGCTCACCGGCGAAATAGAATGGCGAAGGAAGACTTGATTGAAATGCAGGGCGAGGTTATCGAGAACCTTCCCAATGCCACCTTCAGGGTGAAGCTCGAAAACGGCCATGTCGTGCTGGGTTTCATCTCCGGGAAAATGCGCATGCACTATATTCGCATCCTGCCGGGCGACAAGGTAACCGTGCAACTGACGCCATATGATCTGAGTCGTGCACGCATCGTCTTCCGTGCCAAGTGAATGGCATGGTTTTTAAAAGAATCCAGGATCTACGCAGCAATCTACGCAACAACCCGACAAAAGGCAGGCTGCGCCTCAGGCCGGGAAATCAGGAGTGAATCATGAAAGTGCTGGCATCTGTGAAACGCATCTGCCGCAAGTGCAAGATTATTCGGCGCCATGGCATTGTGCGTGTGATCTGTACGGATCGACGTCACAAGCAGCGTCAGGGTTGATCGCTGCGACCACCATGGTGAGTTGTCAGTCGGTTGAAGGCATAAACATTAAGTTCTCATTATTTGGGGTGAATCGATGGCACGCATCGCAGGGGTAAACCTCCCGAACCACCAGCATGCCGAGATCGCATTAACTGCCATCTACGGTATCGGACGGCCGCGCGCACAGAAAATCTGTGATGCTGCTGGAGTTCTACGTTCAACAAAAATGAAGGACCTGACCGAGGCTGAACTGGAGCGTTTGCGCGACCAGATCGGAAAATTCAGTGTCGAGGGTGACCTGCGTCGCGAAGTCACGATGAGCATCAAGCGCTTGATGGACCTGGGCTGCTATCGTGGCCTTCGCCACCGCAAGGGCCTGCCGTCGCGTGGCCAGCGGACGCGCACCAATGCGCGTACTCGTAAAGGACCACGGAAGCCGATCGCCGGCAAGAAATGATGAAAGACTAGGACCTGACCATGGCCAAGACTGCTGCAAAAGTTCGTAAGAAAGTCAAAATCAGAAAGAACGTCGCTGAGGGTGTTGCTCACATCCACGCTTCTTTCAACAATACGATCATTACCATCACCGACCGTCAGGGTAACGCGCTGTCTTGGGCGACCTCGGGTGGCGCCGGCTTCAAGGGTTCACGCAAGAGTACGCCGTTTGCTGCACAGGTTGCCGCTGAAGCTGCCGGCCGGGTTGCTGTCGAGTGTGGCGTCAAAAACCTCGAAGTTCGCATCAAGGGTCCCGGCCCTGGGCGGGAGTCGTCGGTGCGTGCGCTCAATGCACTCGGGATGAAGATCACCGCGATCACCGATGTCACGCCGATCCCGCATAATGGCTGTCGGCCACCCAAGAAGCGTCGGATTTAAGGAGAAAAATAGTGGCTCGCAATCTCGATCCGAAGTGCCGCCAGTGCCGCCGTGAAGGCGAAAAGTTGTTCCTCAAGGGGGAAAAGTGTTTCACCGACAAGTGCGCGATCGAACGTCGTTCATACGCACCCGGTCAGCATGGCCAGAAGTCCGGGCAGCGCTTGTCCGACTACGGTGTTCACCTGCGGGAAAAGCAGAAGATTCGGCGGATCTATGGCGTTCTTGAAGGACAGTTCCGCAAGGTTTACAAAGAGGCTGACCGTCGCAGGGGCGTGACCGGTGAAGTGCTGCTGCAATTGCTCGAGGCTCGTCTCGATAGCGTTTGTTATCGCATGGGCTTCGCGGCGTCACGCGCGGAGTCGCGCCAGGTGGTCAGGCACAACGGCGTCCTCGTTAACGGTCAGCGTGTAAACATTCCGTCATACCAGGTTCGCCCCGGTGATGTCGTTGAAGTCTGTGAGAAGGCAAAAGCACACCTTCGCGTCAAGGCTGCTCTGGCTGCTGCCGAGGCACGGGGTTTCCCCGAGTGGGTTGAAGTGGATGCCAAGGCTGCAAAGGGTACCTACAAGGCACACCCGGAGCGCAGTGAACTGCCGCCGACGATCAACGAGAGTCTCGTCATCGAACTCTACTCGAAGTAGTAGCAGCGAGGCTTGACGGAATCAGGCAAAGGGACAGTACATGCAAAGCAGTGGACTATTTAAACCGCGCATCATCGATGTGCAGAGCTTGTCGCCGGTGCATGCACGAGTGGTCATGGAGCCGTTTGAACGCGGTTACGGGCACACTTTGGGCAATGCGCTGCGCCGGATTCTTCTGTCATCAATGCCTGGCTATGCACCGACCGAGGTCAGCATCGAAGGCGTACTGCATGAATACTCGACCATTGATGGTGTTCAGGAGGATGTGGTGGATATCCTCTTGAACCTCAAGGGGGTCGTCTTCAAGCTGCACAATCGGGAAGAGGTCGTCCTGCAACTTCGCAAGGAAGGCAAGGGGGTTGTTCGGGCTGCTGACATCAACGTCTCTCACGACGTCGAGATCATCAACCCCGAGCATGTCATCGCCCACCTCTCTGCTGGCGGTAAGCTGGCAATGGAAATGAAAATCGAGCGGTCGCGGGGTTATGTGGCAGGCAACCTGCGCGAGATGGGTGACGGCAGCAAGAATATCGGCAAGCTGGTCCTCGATGCATCGTTCAGTCCGGTGCGCCGGGTCAGCTACGCAGTCGAGAGCGCGCGGGTCGAACAGCGAACCGATCTGGACAAGCTGATCATGGACATCGAGACCAACGGTGCCATTGATCCGGAAGATGCCATTCGAACGGCCGCGCGCATCCTGATGGAACAGCTTTCGGTATTCGCCGACCTCGCCGGGACGGCGTTGCCCATCGAGTATCAGAAGACGGTGCAGGTTGATCCCCTGCTGCTGCGTCCGGTGGATGACCTGGAGCTGACGGTTCGTTCGGCCAACTGTCTGAAGGCGGAAAACATCTATTACATTGGCGATCTGATCCAGCGCACAGAGAACGAGTTGCTCAAGACCCCCAATCTGGGTCGCAAGTCGCTGAATGAAATCAAGGAAGTGCTGGCCGCGCGCGGTCTGACACTGGGCATGAAGCTTGAGAACTGGCCTCCCGCCGGCCTCGAGAAGTGAGCAGCCGGACAAGAACAGGAAGGAATTGATATGCGTCACCGTTTGGGTCTTCGTAAACTGAATCGTACCAGCGCCCATCGTCTGGCGATGTTGCGTAACATGACCGTTTCCTTGCTTCGTGAAGAAGCCATCAAGACGACCTTGCCGAAAGCCAAGGAGCTTCGGCGCGTCATTGAGCCGATCATCACCCTCGGCAAGAAGCCGAATCTCGCCAACCGTCGCCTGGCCTTTGACCGGCTGCGTGATCGGGAGATGGTGGTCAAGGTGTTCGACGAACTCGGACCGCGTTATGCAACCCGCAATGGCGGTTATCTGCGGATTCTGAAGTGTGGTTTCCGAGATGGTGACAATGCGCCGATGGCGTTTGTCGAGTTGATGGATCGGCCGGAGGGCAGTGCTGTCACCGAATAGGTGCCGGCGGCAGACGCTGCATGCGCAAAAGCCAGGCTGAGCCTGGCTTTTTTTCGCTCGCCCGCTATTGACCGCGTTTGACGAGCGGTTCGGTTGCGACGCTTTTGCCGGACTCCTCCAACTGTTGGAGGGCCCACATCTGCGCGTACAGGCCGCCAGCGTCGAGCAGGCTGAGGTGTGAGCCGCGTTCGACGATGCGACCAGCGTCCATCACCAGGATCTCGTCGGCATTCATGATCGTCGATAGGCGATGGGCGATCACCAGCGTCGTGCGGCCGCGCGCCGCGTTGTCGAGACTCGCCTGGATGGCTTTTTCGGTTTTCGAGTCGAGTGCCGAAGTCGCTTCATCGAAGATCAACACCTGCGGGTTCTTGAGCAGCGCCCGAGCGATGGCAACACGCTGTTTTTCTCCTCCCGAAAGTTTCAGTCCGCGTTCCCCCACCCGCGTTTCGTAGCCATCGGGGAGCAGTTCGATGAAACCCGCGAGCTGCGCCGCGGTGGCGGCGGCAAGCACCTGTTCGCGGCTGGCTTCGGGTCGGCCGTACTGAATGTTGTAGTAAATGGTGTCGTTGAACAACACGGTATCCTGCGGCACGATGCCGATGGCTGCACGCAGGCTAGCCTGGGTGAGTTGGCGAAGATCGTACCCATTGATTCGGACATGACCGCTGCTGATGTCGTAGAAGCGGTAGAGCAGCCTTGCCAGGGTCGATTTTCCGGAACCGGACTCGCCGACCACGGCGAGGGTGCGCCCAGCCGGAATCACAAAATCAACGCCGTACAGAATTTTCCGGTTGCTTTCGTAGAAAAAGTCCACATCAGAAAAATGGATCTCCATCGGACCAGCCGGCAGGATCATGGCGTCCGGCGCATCGGCGATCTCCCGGTGCACTGCGAGCAGGTCGAACATGCGCTCGATGTCCGCCAGCGACTGGCGAATCTCGCGGTACACCACGCCGAGAAAGTTCAATGGCATATAGAGTTGAATCAGGAAGGCGTTGACCAGCACTAGATCGCCGAGGGTCATCGAGCCCGCGACCACACCACTGGCTGCTCGCCACATCATCAAAGTGACCCCCAAAGCAATGATCATCTGTTGGCCGAGGTTGAGCCAGGACAGGGAGACCTGGCTTCTGGTCGCCGCGTCTTCCCACAGGTGCATCTGCTGATCGTAACGGCTGGCCTCGTACTGCTCATTGTTGAAGTATTTGACCGTTTCGTAATTGAGCAGGCTGTCGATGGCGCGAGTATTTGCTGCCGAGTCCATTTCGTTGAGTTTTCGGCGAATGCCGATCCGCCAGTTACTGACCTTGACCGTGAATACCACATAGGCCGTCAACGAAGCCAGGGTGATCAGGACAAAGGCACTGTCGTAGCTCACCAGCAGGATCGTCAGGACGAGCGTGATTTCGACCAGGGTCGGGAGAATCGAATAGAGCGTGTAGCTGATCAGACTGGAGATCGATCGGCTGCCGCGCTCGATGTCGCGTGAAACGCCACCGGTCTGCCTTTGCAGATGAAAGCGCAGCGAGAGTTCGTGCAGGTGTCGGAAAACCTCCAGCGCGATCCGGCGTACGGCGCGTTGCGTGACGCGGGCAAAGAGAATCTCGCGCAACTCCGTGAACAGCGAGGTCGAAAAACGCAGTGTGCCGTAGAGCAGCAGCAGCAGGGTGGGCAAGGCGAGTGCCTGTTGCATGCTGCTCAGGCCGTCGATCATCTCCTTGAAAACCAGCGGCACGCAGACATTGGCCAGTTTTGCACTGAACAAACACGAGAGGGCCAGGAAGACTCGCCATTTGTATTGCCACAGATAGGGCAGCAACTTGTTGAGGGTCAACCAGAGATGACTGTCGGCGGTTTCAGGCCGCTCGGCTGCAGGGTAGAGGGAAGCGGCTCGGCGCATGGCTTGGGTGTGTCGATCGGGTTTCTGATCCTTGGAGTATGCCCTGTTGTCGAGTGAGGTCTCAAGGATCGGTGCAGAAAGCGGCAAAAAAACTTGCATTTGGGAAGCGATGGCCCTAACATCAAAACGAACGTTTGAACTACATGTTTTTGCCAAGCGTTCGAAGCGCATATTTCAGCATTTCCTGGGTCAGCGAGCGATTCTATGTCCGATCAGAAAACCACAAGCGATACCCGTGAGCGCATCCTGGACGTTGCCGAACGTCTGTTCATGGACAACGGCTACGAAGCGACGTCAATGCGGGCCATCACCAGCG
>WBZU01001390.1_pt1 | contig 18196 bp, 16 predicted proteins | sample 5204311 | NCBI WGS metagenome assembly WBZU01 (sample SAMN12344359, study PRJNA552823) | activated sludge metagenome | biome: Activated sludge suspended growth; feature: Nitrification reactor; material: Wastewater; isolation source: activated sludge from nitrification reactor of wastewater... | reverse complement strand
CCGTTCCCACGCACCGGATCGAGGACGCAGAACCCATCGCCCTGGGCGTTGCGCTCGACGCCGATCCCGAGGACCCGCATCTCGGGGTTGAGCAGGGTCAGCCTGCCCTGGAGCCGACCCAGCCACAGGTCGAGCCCGGCGAGCGGTTCCGCCACCGCCACCATTGCATTCTTGGCGGTGCGTTGGCCGTCGGCGCTGAAGCCTGGCTTGCTCGCGTCCTCCGCGTAGACGTTTACCGCGTTCACCGACTGTGAATCGAAATTCAGCGCGAGATATAGCAGCATGGGATTTTCGGCCAGTTCGCGCAGTTCGCCGTCGAGGGCAGCGCGGGCAAAGTCCTGTGCCCGCGGCGTCTCCTGATCCGCGGCGATGCGCTGGAGGCGTGCCTGGCCGGCGTACCAGGCGCGGGTAAAGTCCCGGATCTTGGTTTCGTCGAAGGGCGCCAGGGTATAGGCGACAAAGCCGGGTAGCGTGGTGCGCTCGTCGTAGGAGCGGCTGCGGCAGGTGACGACGATGGTGTGCAATTTCCGGCGATAGGTGTCAGCCAGCGCGGCCACGGCGTGCCACACGGCGGCGCGTGCATCGGTCGGCACCTCGTCCAACCCATCGAAGACGAGAAAGCCACGGCCGTCACGCAGCGCCTGGTCGACGGCTGCCCACGCGCCGGGTGTCTTGAGCCGCGCCAGGCGTGCCTGCCAGTGCGTTTCGAGCACGGCCACGAGCGCGTCGCTGCGTGCGTGGGGGGCCAGCGTGGGGTCGTCGGCCGCGGCCAACGCGCCGGCCACATTGCGCAGCTCGGTGATGAGGGGCACGAGGTTGGCGGGCCAGCCGGGCAGCGCCGGGGCCGTGCCCGGTTTTGCCCGGGCCAGCGTCGCCGCCACGTGCTTGACAAAGGTGCTTTTGCCGCTGCCGGGGTCGCCGAGCAGAACCAGGCTCCGCTCCTTGGTGGCTGCTTCGAGCGCGGTGACGGGGCGGCGTTCGGCGTCGCGTTCGGCGGCCCTGTTCGGGTTTTCGCGGCGTTGTTGCTTCTCGGCGGCGGTCAGTTCCACCGTCGTCGTGGTGTCGAGCGCCTGGTAGACATCGCTGAGCGAGATTTCCTGCCGGGTGCTGGCATCGCCACCCAGGGCAGCGAGCAGCAACGCGTTGCACTCTTCGACGACGTGTTCGAGGTAGGGCGGCAGCGGGTCAGGGGGTGGCGGTGGCGGCGGGGTGTCGTAGTTGATCTGGTTTTCGACGTAGGTTCCGGCTTGCACCTGGCGGGCGTGGTCGCCCGTGGCGATCTGGCCCGAATTGTCGCCCTGGACGATGACGCTGCGGTCGCCGGTCAGGATGGAGGTATAGGCGGCCCGGTTGCCGAGGCGGTCGAGTTCCTGCGCCAGCGTTTGCTGGAACCAGGTGCGGTCCGCATCGGGCAGGCTGGTCTGGGCAACTTGCGGTGTTTCGAGCGCGGTCATCAACTGGTCGATCTCATCGCGCAGCGCGGTGCTCTCTTCGGCGGCGTCCTGTAAGGTGGCGGCCAGATTTTCCTGCGGCACGGTGGCCCACGCTTGCACCAGATTGGCGATCAGGTTGCCGCCAATCCCGCCCATCACGGTGAAGAACGCGTTGAGCGCGGCCAACTCGCCGCCGCCGACAGCCGTGACCAGCGGCGCAACGGTGCTGCTGGCCAAAAAGCCGTAGAGCAGGCCGGCGCCGCCATAGTGGGCAATGTTGCCGGGGTGCTGGAGATGCTCCTTGATCCTGGCTTTCCAGGTGTCGAGATCGAAGCTCATATGGGGCGCCTGGGGTTGTGGTGTGACTTGGGTTGTTGGTGGCGGCGATGTGACCGCCTGCGGCTATCTTAGCACAGGGGCGGCGGGGGCGTCTATGAGGACACTACAGCGGATTCGTGGAAACAGCGGATTGTTTCATTCGGCGGCGGACAGTTCCTTGCGCAAGGTCTCGATGCCCCAAAGCTCTACGCCGTAGGCACGCATGGCCGTGCGCAGGTCGTCATCGGCGCGGAGATCAGCATCGCCGGAAACGATGGCAGCCACGTGACCATCAATGGCCGCAGCCAGCACGGGGTGATCGCGCACATCACGGCAGCGCGGCGGGATAGTGGTCGGCGTGACGAGTTCGCCCAATAGCCGCAGATCGTCTAGCAACTCGGTCAGATCGGCACCGTCAATGCGCTGGCGCAAACGAGGGCGCAGCGCGACACTCTCTAGCTCGGCAAGCAGGTCTTCGCTCACGACAGGGATAAAGCTCTGGCGACGCCAGCCATCCAGCAGAAAGAGGGACTGGGATCCGCCCAGCAGGACGCGAATCCAAAGGTTGGTGTCAATTACCAGTCGGAGCATGGTAGTCAGCGGCCCGCGCTTCGCGCACGGCGCGAACTTCGGCGGCGATCTCGGCGTCGCTCAGGTCGTCGTCCAGATGGCGCTGGGACAGGCGATGCATTAACGTGGAAAGACGCGCATCGTGATGTATCGCCCAAATCGTGCGTGTGACTTCATCGAGTGCATCGTCGTCAAGTTGGCGAATGGCCGCCAACAGTTGATCGAGGGTGAGGGTCACTTCCGGTACGGTAATTTGAACCGATGACATCGGCAATCTCCCTGTCATCTTAGTTTCACCACTGCAATGGGTCGTTCTGGCGATAGTGTATCACAACTGCGAGTCGCGACCGCCGAGAAGTCTGCCGCTCAGCAAGAATCTGCGGCTGCGAGCCGCAGCTACGGTATCCGTCGATCCCAATCGTAGACGCTGCTCGTAGCGGTGTGTCTTTCTCTCATCAAGACTTCGACTGCGCGCCGGCGCGGTTCATCCGCTCGCGCCAGCCGGGCAGGCGGGCGGCAAGTTCGGCTTTCCAGGTAGCGAGATCGAAGCTCATATGGGGCGCCTGGGGTTGTGGTGTGTGATCTGGGTTGATGGTGGCGGCGATGTGACTGCCTGCGGCTATCTTAGCACAGGGGCGGCGGGGGCGTCTATGGGGCGCTACAGCGGATTCGTGGAAGGAACGGATTTGGTGCGTTCGTCGATGCGCGAGGGTGCGCGGTCAGGGAGATATGGTCTGTGACCGCACGGACTCTGTTGCTGCCGATTGTCAGCTGCTGGCCGCGTGCGGTCACAGACCGCACCTACGGGTGGATGGCTGTGCGGCGTGACAAGGGGTGGATCGCAAGTGACCTTCCCGGAAGTTCGCAGCTTCCGGGAAGGTGGGTGGCTGGCGGCCGATGACGCCGAGGTTCATGTGCCGAGGCGGGTGGGCGGCCAACCGGCTTCGAGCCGGTTTTGCATGGCAGACGCCGATTTCATGGATGTTGAGAAAGAGATTCGGCAGTGACGTAGGAGCTTGGAATTCCAAGCCCGCCGGGCGAAATATCGCCACCCGGGCATGAAATTTCATGCCCGTACGGCTACCAGAATATTATCTGAACGTTCATCGAATCGTCGGGGCGGGCGCCGGAAAACGGCTGCGCGCGGCGAGACAAAATCCGCTGCTTCCACGAATCAGTTGTAGTGTCGCCTGGTCCGCGGTCTGGGCAATGGTGGAGGTTTCGGCGTGCAGTGAGGCCGCGCGATCACAGATCGCACCTACAGCGCGACAACTCCGCGCCGATCCGCCCAATCCGTGGCATTCGCGTGCTATTTCTTCTGGATCTGCGTCACGTTGTCGCCCGTGCTGGCCTGGCCGCTGTTGGCGCCGCCGATGGCGATGCCACGCTCGCCGGCGGTGACGGTGGCGCCGGGCGATGGTGCGACAGGTGTGGGCGGTGGGGCGGCGCCCAGCCCTTTGCCGCCGAGGAGCAGAGCCACGGCGAAGTCTTCGCTGGCGGCGTCGAGAAAGGGTGTCTGCTCGGCGCGGCAGAGCGCCTGCGCGCTGGCGGGCACGGCCTGGCCCAGGTGGCTGACCAGGTTGGCCAGGCGCACGACGGTATCGCCGGGCCGGCTGCCGGCGCCGCGCAGCGCCTCGAGCAGGTGAAAGGTAAAGAGGCTCAGGTCGCCGCCGGGGCGCACCCACGATCGCTGCGTGCCGCGCGACGAGGCGATGACGGCGCGGCCTTCGCCCTGGCGCAGCGCGTCGGCCAGGGCCTTGGGCGCGGCGTGCTCGGCAAAGCCCGGCGGCAGCACCTGCGGCGCGGGATCCTTGGCGGTGGCCATGCCCTCGGCGTGGCAGCAGTCGAGCAGCACGAGCAGGCGGCGCGCTGGGATCGCACGCAGCGCGGCCTGGAACCGGCCGGCGGGCAGGGCAGAGTCCACCACGGCAAAGGGCTGGACGTCGTGCGGGATCAGATAGTAGGCGCCGCTGCTCTCGTCCAGCCAGCCGTGGCCGGAGTAGTAGACGACGGCGGTGGCGTCGGGGTCGGCGGCGGTGCGTGCGGCGAGCCACTGTACGCCGTCCAGGATGGCGTCGCGGGTGGCCGCGCCGTCGTGTAGGATGCGGAGGTGGTCGTCGTCGGGCATGTAGGCGCACAGGGCGGGGTCGACCAGCGCGGCGCGCAGCGCCTGCACATCCTTGACCGTCGTCGGCAGCGACCACGGCGCATAGCTGCACGCGCCGACGCCGACGAGCAGGGCATAGCCGTGGGTGAATTGGTCGGGCATTGGGGGCTCCTGGGAATTGGTGGATTGCGCCTGGCTGCCACGACGATTGTAGCACAAGGCATGGGGCGGCTGCACGTGCTGTGAACGCACTGTGGGCCCTAATCGCATTTGCACCCGTTGGCGTGGCAGCGGCGATGCATGCCGGCAGTCCCTGTGCGCCGGGTGCTGCGGCGTACACTTATATAGAAGTCAGCAGAGCCATCGTTAGACTGACCATCCTTACGATTGCAATACGTCATTATTTCCTGTCGAACAAGCAAAAAGATACGCCATATGATGCGTGATCGCGGCTGGGTTCTGGCGTATGCTGGAAACTGTCAACAGGGAGCGTGTGCGGACGTAGCGTTGGCAACGGCAAACCGAGCGGCCCCTCGCCAGCCGGCCACCTTCTTCCTCACCCACCACCTGCCTGACACGTCGTGTCGTCCGTTTTTCCTTGAACTTCAGGAGGATTTCAATGAACGTTGAGGCTGTGCAGGTTCTTGTCGAAGAGGCGAAACCTGTATCGCTGCCGGAACCACTGCCGCACACGGACGTGCAACCGGGAGCGCAAGAGGCCGGTGGGACCGGCGAAACCGGGGGGACTGGCGAGAGCGGCACGGGCAAGGTCGTGCGGCCGCGCCACTTGCACCCGATTTACCTGTCGGAATATGTGGCTGAAAGTGGCCGGCAACTGACCGGGCTGGAGGGCGCCAGCCCCCCGTTGCGCCAGTTGCTGACCGAGTTGGGCATCGTGCCCGCCTGCACCATGCTCTGCGCATCACAGCGCGAGGCGGTGCTGGCTACAATGGAGGCACGACAGCAGTCAGTGGCCACCGAGCGCGACGCCGTCTATGTGCAGGATCGGGCAATCGCCACGGCGCGCGGCAGCCTCTCGGCCCTGCGCCAGATCCAGCGCACGCTCTTCACCGGCGACGGCGCGCAGGTCGCACTGGGACTGAACGAGGAGTTGCCCTGGGCCGATGAGCAGTTTGTCGACCGCGGGCGCATTTTGCTGGCCGTGGCGCAGCGCGAGCCCTATGCCACGGTGCTGGCCGGGGCCGCGTTCAGCGCCGAGCGTATCGCCGAGATTGGGGTGGAGATCGATGTGGCGGCGCAGACCATCGCCGCGCGGCTGGAGGCTCGGAACGCGGCCGTGCTCACCACGCGCGTGCGTGACGAGGCCTTTGCCGAATTGCGCCGGCTCATGCGCCAGTTGCGCGTGCAGGTGCACAACGTGCTGCGCCGCCATCCTGAATTGGAGCGGCCGGTCGGCTTCTAGGTCCGAATGGCCGGCTTGGGCCACTGATAGGTAGCGCCGACCTTAGCCGGTTCACTCTGATGCGGGAGCGGCTAAAGCCGCCACTACCGACGAATGGTGGGCCGGCCGACGGGGAAAGCAACGGGGAGCGGATTCGATCAGAATCCGCTCCCCTGCGTTTGGGTGGAGGTCAGTGTGTCAGGCCGGCGCCAGGCTGCTTGTCTCCGCCCGCCGCAACGCGGCCAGGGTGATGGCGCCCGTTTCCCAGGCCGCGGCCAGCAGCGAGATGCCGAGCAGCACGTAGGCAACCGCGTGCAGCGGGCTGCGCAGGTCGACCACGAAGATGCTGGCCCAGATCAGGACGCCGCCCAGGTTCACTGCCGCCAGACTCAGCCAGTTGCCGCCCAGCCGCGCCTGCCCGTCACGCAGCAGCCAGCGCGCGGTAAAGTAGGGCACCACCGCATAGAGGAATTGCAGCATCCACCCGTAGATGAGCGCCTGCGGTGCGGTCGCCTCGATGTCGGCGCCGGGGATGCCGGCGACGCCGAGCAGGATGAGCGGCGCTACCAGCACCGGCAGCAGGATCCACGTGTAGGCGAGGAGCAGGTGCCAGGCGCCCGCGGTGCGGAAGAGGCCATGCCGGCGCAACGCGCGCACCAGCACGACGAGCAGCCCGACCGTGGCCGCGATATGCAACACCAGCCCCGGTACGGTCGCCAGCAGGTTGCCGCCCAGCCATGGGCCGAGCACCAGCCCCAGCGCTCCCAGCGTCATCGCCCAGAAGATGAGCGTCAACGTGCGCCGGGCCGCCAGCGCGGCGCCGGTCAGTGCGGGCAACAGGTCGATCAACAGGCCGGCAAAGACGAGCGAGGCGAAGCCCCAACTGTTGGCGTGGATGTGGACTTCCTTGGGCACGCCCAGGTGCAGCGGCGCGTTCCAGCCCACCCATAGACCGGTGCCGACGAGGATGCCGACCAGCAGGTAGACAAGACCGGCGACATAGAATTTGCGGCTGCCGCTGCCTTCGCCCGCCGCGGCGCCCAGGCCGCGCACCTGCATGACCAGCAGGATCACGGCGATGAAGACCAGCGTGCCGCCGCTGATGATCAGCCCGGCGCTGATGCTGGGGATACCGGCGATCAGCACCACCAGGCCGGCATTGAGCATCAGCCAGATGTCCCAGCGCGTGGCCGGCGTTGCGGCGCCACGACGGGCGGCCACGAAGGCAGGCAGCACGCCAAAGATCGTCTCGGTAAAGACGCCCAGCGTGATAAAGTGGACGCGCAGCCAGGGCAGTCCCGTGAACCACGGCAGCAGCGCAAAGCTGGTCAGCGCGGCGTCGGCGGCCATGACGACCGCGACGATGAGATAGAAGACGGCCATCAACAAGAATGGGTTGAGCATAGCGGTTCCTCCCTTTGTGAAACTCAGTCGTTCACGATGTAGCCTCACGCAAAACACGTTGTGGTTCAGTCGCCGCCCTTGGCCGCCAGAAAGATGAGGCGGCTTGATGCGCGGATACCGCGTGCGGCGCCGGGTGGGGCAACGACGGTGGCGCCGGCAGCCACCGCATACTCCGTCTCGTTGACGATCATAACTCCCTCGCCGGCGAGAAAGTGGTAGACGGCCAGCGCTTCGGAGTGGGCGGGAATCTGCTGGCCCGGCTCCAGCCCGGCGACGAGCACCTTGAGCTTTTCGCCGTCCACGAGGAATTGCGGGCGCGGCCCGTCGCTGTCGAAGATAGCCTGCGCCTGGACCGACGGATAATAGAGCGGCGGCATGGTGATTGTTTCGGACATAGAGATTTCTCCTGAGAACGCCTGGGCCGGATGCAAAATGCGAACGCCACCAGCATAGCAGCCCGCGGCGCGCACTTCCACGACATTTGTCGGGTTTGGAGAAGAGGTGTGAAATAGCGGTGCCGGCAGGTGCGCCGCGCCGGGCCTCTATGGTGCCAGCAGCGCGCGTTCGGTCAGAGCGGGGTGGTCGAGGATGCGGATCTGGCGCCGGTCAACCTGGATCAGGCCGGCGTCGGCCAGGGAGCGCAGGGCGCGGCTCAGCACGTCCGGCACGGTGCCCAGCCGCGCGGCCAGTTCGGCCTGTGTCAGCCAGGATTGGCGCACGAGCGTACCGTCGGGCGCCTCGTCCAGCAGCAGGCGTGCCAGCCGCACTTCCACGCTGTGCAGCGAGAGGTCGGCGACCAGGCCGGCCAGGTAGGCGATGCGGTCGGCCATGTTGGCCATGACGGCGAGCATCAGGTCGGGGTAGGTGGCAAGCAGCGGCTGCAAGTCGGTGCGGTGCAACTGCCAGAGCACGCTCTGCTCCAGTGCGATGGCGGTGGCGGGGTTGGGGCGCGCCAGAAAGATGCCGATTTCGCTAAAGAGTTCGCCGGGGCCGAAGTAGCGCAGCACCTGCTCGCGCCCGTCCGTCGAGAATTTCACGACTTTCACCCAGCCGGTGTAGACGCTGTAGAGGCCGGTATTGGCCTCGCCTTCGAGAAAGACGATGGCGCCGGGCGCATAGTCGTGCCAGGTGGCGAGGCCGGCCAGCCTGTCCAGCGCGGCGGCATCGAGCCCGGCAAAATAGGGCGTACGCCGGAGTTGTTCGCTGAGTGCAGCGCGGTCAGGGCGATTCATGGTGGCGCGATCATAGCACAGGGCGGCGCGATCCGGGGTGCGGCGGGGCGCTTCCGGTGCGTCGCCGCCGGTAGCCTGAGGTTGCGTGTGCCGGCAAAGCGAAGCTGCGGCATCAGCCATGGGCTTGTGATGTGGCGGCGTAGATTGCAGAGGGACTCCAGAACGATGACACCAAACGGAATGCGCGTGCGGCGCGCCAACACGATTCTCTATTGTCGCAAGTGGCGCGCAACCGCGACCTTTTATCGTGATCAGTTGGGGCTAGCGGTGAGCTTCGAGAATGAATGGTTCGTGGAGTTCGTGCTCACCAACGGCGCGGCGCTGAGCGTGGCCGATGCGAGCCGGGCGACGATCGGCGCGGTGGCGGGGCAGGGGATCACGCTGGCGTGGCAGGTCGACGACGTGGCCGTGCTGCACGATTGGCTGGCTGCGGCGGGCACGCCGGTCACCGCGATCCGGCGGCGGTGGGGCGCCTGGGTTTTCTACTGCCACGACCCCGAGGGCCATCGCATCGAGTTCTGGTCGGAGCAGGCGCCGGCAGACCGAACGTGACGCCGGCGCCTGCCAGCAGGACGCGGGTCAGGCCGGCGTCAACTCCTGGACGCGGTTCAGCCTATCCCCCAATGAATGCTCTGATCAACTTTCTTTGTGCCTCTTGGAGTTCTTGGCGGCTTTGTGGCTCCTCTTGGTTCCTCTACGCTTCTAAGACCGCCACCGCGCGCACGGGCGAGCCGGTGCCGCCGCGGATCTTGAGCGGCAGGCCGATGAAGCGAAAGCGCCCGCGGCCGACGAGCTGGTGCAGGTTGACCAGGCATTCGTAGTGGGTGAAGCCCAGCGCGCCGCAGATGTGGTGCACCTGCTTGTTGGAGACATGGCGCACGCCCGGCGCGACCGGTTCGACGCCGAATGCGGCGATGCGCTGCTCGCCCAGCCAGGTGGCGGCCGCGGCGCTGAGACCGGGGCCGTTCTCCCACGCCGGCGTGCCGTAGGTGCGGCGATAGTGGTCGGTGTAGAGCAGCACGGTGTCGCCCGGAGCGATGGCCTGCCCGGTCACGGCCAGGGCGTGCGCCAGCTCCGCCGGCTCGATCAACTCGCCCGGCCCCTTGTGCGAGAGGTCCAGGCAGATGCCCTCGGTGTAGAAGAGGCTCAGCGGCATGGTGTCGATGGACTGGCCGCGATATTGGCGCGCCATGTGGTTGAAGGCGTCGACGTGCGTGCCGGCGTGCTCGCCCAGCTCCAGCCGGTTCACGGCCGGCGAGACGACGTCGCTGTCGGTGATGCCATCCCACTCCTCATGCGTGACGTGCGTAGTGATCTGCACGCCGGGCAGGCCGGGGAAGACGGGCATGCCGCTGTAGAGTTCCTGGCTCAGGTCGATGATCTCGATCATGGTCGGTTCCTTGGCAGTGGAGAATGGGCTCACGCGAAGGCGCGAAGACGCGAGAGAAACGCAGTTCTTCTTCGCGTCTTCGCGCCTTCGCGTGAGCCCTCGCCATTCATACTACCCCCGAATGCGCGGCACGGGGTGCAGGGCGTCGATTGCGCCGAGCAGGCGGCTGACGTGCGGTTCGAAATCGGCCAGCAGCTCGGGCAGCGGCCAGATGCGCAGGTTGCTGTCGAGCAACTGCATGGCGGCACGGGCGACGCCGGCCATGAGCGTCAGGGCGAACTCCAGGTCGTCGTGGCTGCGTTCGCAGACGTGGGTGCGGAAGGCCTGCATAGCCTGCGCGGCGTCGACGGCGAGATCGGCCATCTGCTGCGGGCCGCGGCAGAGCAGGGCATAGCCGGCCAGCGGCTCACCGCGCGCTTCCAGCGCCACGAATTCGAGGATGGCGTTGGCGTCGGCATCGGCCAGGCGCAGGAAGTCGGCGCGGCTGCGCGCCATGGCGGCCTGCATGGCCTGGGCCGCGGCATCCTGCGTGGCGTCGGGCTGCTCCGCGCGCGTGGCGTTGGCGGTGGCCTGGGCCAGCGCGGCGGCGAACGCGCCGCTGACGCCGATCGTGCCGCCGGCCTGGCAGTGGTCGTGGTCGCCGATGCGGTCGAGCGCGGCCTGGAGGGTGCTGGTGGAGAGCAGTTGGTTGGTCATAGAAGTACCCTTCGCTGGAAACGGGCAGCAAGCGCCGGACATCGACACGCCGGCGCGTGCGGGGAAGTATAGCACGCGCCGCCCTTGGGATCGCCGAGCCCCAGCTCGGCCGCTTCTGCTCCGGTGAAGAATGCCGAGCTGGGGCTCGGCGATCCGGAGTGACTGGGGTCATGGCGCCGCATGACGCCGGTGACTGTTGCGTGATCGCCGCCTCCGCTATGCTGGTTGGCAGCGACGACGAGCGTGCAAAGGGAGGCACCGATGATCGCCACATTGTTCAGGAATCGAGCGGCGCAGCATCGACTGGCCGCTGCCGCGCTGGCCGGCGTAGTGGCAGCGCGGCAGGCACTACCGGCCGCCAATGCCGCGCCGCCTGCCGCACTGATTGCCATTGACGACCTGGTCAAAGAGTATGCGACGGGCGCCGGCCCCGTGCGCGTGCTGCACGACGTCTCGCTGCGCGTGCAGCCGGGCGAGTTCGTGGCGGTGGTCGGCGCCAGTGGATCGGGCAAGTCGACGCTGATCAACATGATCACCGGCATCGACCGGCCCACGAGCGGTGACGTGCAGGTGGCAGGGCAGCGGCTCAACGATCTCGACGAGAATGGCATGGCGCGCTGGCGCGGGCGCAATGTGGGCGTCATCTTCCAATTCTTCCAGTTGCTGCCCGCGCTTACGATCCTGGAGAATGTCGTCCTGCCCATGGATTTCTGCAACACGTGGCCGGCCCACGAACGCACCGCTCGCGCCATGCACCTGCTCGACCAGGTGGAGATGGCCGACCAGGCGCACAAGCTGCCCGGCGCGGTGAGCGGCGGCCAGAAGCAGCGCGCTGCCATCGCCCGCGCGCTGGCCAATGACCCGCCGCTGCTGGTGGGCGACGAGCCGACGGGCAACCTCGACAGCCGCACGGCGGATCGTATCTTCGGCCTCTTTGGCGACCTGGCCGCGCGCGCCGCTACGGTGGAGCAGTTGACGGAGAGTCGCGAGCGCAATCGCCTGGCACGCGAGATGCACGACACGCTGGCCCATTCGCTGACCGGGTTGAGCGTGCAGTTGCAGGCGCTGGGCCGGCTCATGGCGAGCGACCCCGACGCGGCGCAGGCACAGCTCAAGGCGGCGCAGGCCACGGTGCGCGACGGCATCGGCGAGGCGCGGCGCTCGATCCAGGCGTTGCGCGCAACGCCGCTGGCCGACCTGGGATTGAGCGAGGCCTTGCGCCAGCTCTGCCGCAGCTATGCCGAGCGGCTTGCCATCGCCTTTGACTGCCACATCGACGACGTGGGCGCGCTCGACCCGGCCACCGAGCAGGCGATCTATCGCACGGCGGAGGCGGCGCTGGCCAACGTGGAGCAACATGCCGGTGCTGCGCAGGTCAGCGTACGGCTTGAGCAGGAGGACGGCGCGCTGACCCTGCGCGTGCGCGACGATGGCGTGGGCTTTGATGCGGAGGCGGTGGCAAGCGATCGTTATGGGCTGGCCGGTATGCGCGAGCGTGCGGTAGGGATCGGCGCTACCCTGGACGTGAGGAGCGGGCTAGGACTTGGGACAGAGATCGCTTTTACGACAAGGGGAAATTCAGTGTGGCAGCTTCTGTGATTCATGTCTTGATTACCGACGATCAGGCCATCGTCCGCCAGGGACTGTCAGTGATACTTGGCTATGAGCCAGATATTGCCTTGGCCGGCTTTGCCACCAACGGCGAGGAGGCGGTGGCGATGGCGGCTGAACTAAATCCGGACGTCGTGCTCATGGATCTCAAAATGCCTACGCTCAACGGCATCCACGCTACGCGACGCATCACGCAGCAGATGCCCGGTGCAAAGGTGCTGGTGCTCACGACCTATGACGGCGACGAGTGGCTCTTCAATGCGCTGCGCGCTGGCGCGTGTGGCTACCTGCTCAAAGACAGCGACGGGGATGCAATCGTGGCGGCCATCCGCGGGGCGGTGGCGGGCGAAGTGCATCTCGACCCGCATGTGGCCGGCAAAGTGCTGCGCGAGTTCAACCGAGGGGACGCAGCACGCCCTGCCGCGTCTGCTGCGTCCAGGCCAGCATCGGGCGCCGACGAGCCGCTCTACGAAACGCTGAGCGAGCGCGAACTGGCCGTCCTCCAGGAACTGGCGCAGGGCAAGAGCAACCAGGAGATTGCGGCCACGCTCTTCCTGGCCGAGGGCACCGTGAAGAACTACGTGAGCACGATCATGGCCAAGCTGCACGCCAACGACCGCACGCAGGCCGCGGTCTATGCGCTGAAGCGCGGGCTGGCGCGGCTGGAGTGATCGTTTCGGCTACCTCTTGGCGCGCTGCCATGCTATCCTGATACGCGCCCACACTTGGCGTTTCGGTCACCGAACTCAGAGGAGAACACCATGACAGACTGGCAATCGAGCACCATCGCCGTCGACGGCATTGCGCTGCATGTCACGCGTACGGGCGGTGCGAAACCGCCGCTCGTGCTGCTTCACGGCGTCACCGACAGCGGGTTGTGTTGGTCACCTGTTGCGGAGGCACTGGCGCCGACGTACGATCTAATCATGCTGGACGCCCGCGGTCACGGGCACTCCGACGCGCCGGAAGCCGGCTATGACCAGGTCACCATGGCCCGCGATGTAGCGGGCGTCATTGCAGCGCTGGGCCTGGCAAAGCCGCTGCTCATGGGGCATTCCATGGGCGCCGTGACGGCGCTGGTGACGGCCGCCCGCTACCCCGACGTGCCGCGCGCCGTCGTGTTGGAAGATCCGCCCGCCGCGTGGGTGCAGGCGCCGGATGCCGATGCCCGCCAGCGGGCGGAAGGAATCCGCGATTGGATTCTGCAACTCAAGAGCAAGTCGCGCGCACAAATCCTGGCCGAGGGTCGCGCCCAGAATCCACGCTGGTCCGAGGCGGAGCTGGCGCCGTGGGCCGACTCGAAGGTACAGGTGAGCGCCGAGGCGATGCAGAAACTCTTCGCAACCAGCCCGTGGGCGGGTATCGACTGGGATGACCTGCTGCCGCGCATCACATGCCCGGTGCTGGTGATCACGTCCGACCCGGCGCTCGGCGCCGTCCTAACGCCCGACGGGGTGGGCGCGTTGCGCGCACGCGTGCCGCCGTTGCAGGTGGCGCATATCGCCGGCGCCGGGCACAACATCCGCCGTGAACAGTTTGGTCAGTACATGGATGTGGTCACAGCGTTCCTGGCCAACCCGGCCGAAGATGGGCAAGTGCGCTGAGGCCGTTCATGGCGCGTCGTGAGGCTCTGTGACGTTGCGTCGAAGCGTTGGCGGCCAGCCGTGAGATCGGCGAAGTGACGCGTGGTGTGCGAAATCCCATCGATCTGGGCTACAATGACGCCACTGTGTCCTTGCCCTTCTGCGGGCCAACCACCACCTCTGCGACTGCCATGAGCCAACTGATTGAGATCATCACCGCGCAGGAACCCGACGTGCGCAACCGATCGCTCGATGCCTTCTGCCGGTCGGCATCACTCGACGAACTGCTGGCCGAGTGCGCCGCGCTCGACCGCTTCCGCCGCCAAAGCGACAATCTTTACGAACGCGTGCGCGCGCTCTTCTTTCTCTACGCCATCTATCGCTTCCACATCCCGCTCAAGGCGGGGCTGGCGCCGGGTGGGCTGGTGCCCTTCGACGGTTACGACAACCTGCTCAAGCGCCGCTTCGAGGAGGCCATCGACCTCTTCCTGGCCGCGCCGCTGAGCGACGCCACCGCCAGCGCGCTGGCCGAAGCCTACCGCCGCCTCGGCTTTCAGACGCTGGCCAACCAGGTGCGACGCAGCGTGCGCTCCGTGCGCGGCAACCAGTGGATGTTCCGCATCGGCCATCCGGCGGATCAGCCGCTGCGGGTGCGGGAGGAGTTGTATCGGGAAGTCGGGTCTTCGGGTGTTGGGGGGGTGGGGGCGCAGACTGCTTCAAGCGCACTCAGTTCGACCGCTCCACAACCCCACGACCCCACAACCCCAACACCCCAACATCCTACCCACCTCTTCCCCGTCCTCCACGAAGCCACGCCCGTGCGCATGGACCTGAGCCACAGCGGCTGGAGTGACATCTTTTTCCTGGGCATGGATTACCCGGAAGGTGCGCGCGTGATCAACGTCTCGATTGACCTGGCCGTGCGCGGGCAGGGGGAAGAGCAGCCGCGCCCGCCGGTGGAGAGCTTCTTCCGCGTCATCGATCAGCCGATCCTGCGCCTGGTCAGCGTGGACCTGGGCGCGGTGGCCGAGATCACGTCGCTGGCCGAGGTCTTCGACTTTGCCAAGGATTACCTGGGGTTGCTCAAGGCCGCCGTCATTGCGTCGGGGATTGTGCCGCCGGGCATCGAAGGGTCGGGGCAGTCGCTGGCCGATCTGCTGGCGCGGCTGATCAAGCCGGGCTATGGCATCGAGCTGGTGAGCCAGGTCAACGGCATTCCCAAGGGATCGCGACTGGCGGTGTCGACGAACCTGCTGGCCTCGCTGATCGCGGCGTGCATGCGCGCCACGGGGCAGACGCAGTCACTGACCGGCCAGCTCAGCGAGGAGGAGCGCCGGGTCGTGGCGGCACGAGCGATCCTGGGCGAGTGGCTGGGCGGTTCGGGCGGCGGCTGGCAGGACTCAGGCGGCGTCTGGCCGGGGATGAAGCTCATCCAGGGCGTGGAGGCCTGTGCCGACGATCCCGAGTTCGGCATCTCGCGCGGGCGGCTGCTACCCAACCACACGATCTTCAGCCGCGACGATGTGACGCCGATGACGCGCGAGCAGCTGCAGGAGAGCCTGGTGCTGGTCCACGGTGGCATGGCGCAGGACGTCGGCCCGATCCTGGAAATGGTGACGGAGAAGTATTTGTTGCGCTCCGAGGCGGAGTGGGCCGGGCGCCAGGAGGCCATGCGCCTCTTCGACCAAATCACGGGGCTGCTGCGCGCAGGCGATATTGCGGCCATCGGCGCGGCGACCGAGCGCAACTTCCGCGGGCCGATCCAGACGATCATTCCGTGGGCGAGCAACCTCTACACCGAGACGCTGATCGAGCGGGCGCGAGCCGCGTTTGGCGTTGACTTCTGGGGCTTCTGGATGCTGGGTGGTATGGCCGGCGGCGGCATGGGCTTCATCTTCGACCCGGCGCGCAAGGAAGAGGCGCAGACGTGGCTGCAAGAGATGATGCGCGCGGCCAAGCGCGAGCTGGAGAGTGCGGTTCCCTTTGCCATGGACCCCGTCGTCTACGATTTTGCCATCAACGAGCGGGGCACGTGGGCGGAACTGCTCACCGGGCAACAGGCGCTCATGCCCGCCGGCTATTACACGCTGACGGTGCCGGGGCTGCTGCGCCACGAACAGCGCGCACTCTCCGCCTTCCGCCGCGCCGAGCTGGATGCCTTCGGCGCGGCTGCGCGCTCGCAGCCCGCACTGGCCGGCATGGTGCAGACGCTCTTCGACCGCCTGCTGCCGCAGAGTGACAGCCAGGATGGCCGCCAGCAGACGCTCTCCACGCTGCTCGACGCCAACGGCTTCGACCGCGTGCAGCACGAGCAGATTCGCGCCGATCTGCGCAGCGGGCGCATCGGCCTGGCGCAGAACCGGCTGCCGGTGCGCTCCGCCATCGAGGACGTTGGACCGGGCGATGTCGTGGATATTACGCAGCTTGCCGAACGCGAGGCGGATGAATTGCGCGCGCTCGGCATGGACGCGCTGGCGGATGGCGCCGTGGCCGTGGTGTCGCTGGCGGGGGGCGCCGGCAGCCGCTGGACCAAGGGCGCCGGGGTGGTCAAGGCCCTCAATCCTTTTGCGCGTGTGGGCGGCCGGCATCGCAGCTTCATCGAGGTACACCTGGCCAAGAGCCGCCGCGCCGGCGCGCTGACGGACACGCCCATCCCGCATGTCCTCACCACCAGCTACCTGACGCACGAACCGATCGCCGATTCCCTGGCGCGGACGCAGAGTTACGGCTATCGCGGCCCGCTGCTGCTCTCGCCGGGGCGGGCAGTGGGGTTGCGGCTCATCCCCATGGCGCGCGACCTGCGCTTTGCCTGGGAGGAGATGCCGCAGCAGTTGCTCGACGAGCAGGCGCAGAAGGTGCGCGAGAGCCTGCACGCCGCGCTCATCAACTGGGCGCAGCAGGCGGGTGAGGGCAGCGACTACACCGACAACCTGCCGGCGCAGTGCCTGCACCCGGTTGGCCACTGGTACGAGGTGCCAAACCTGTTGCGCAACGGCGTGCTGGCGGAACTCCTGGCCATGCGCCCCAACCTGCGCCATCTGCTGGTGCACAACATTGACACGCTGGGCGCCGACGTGGACCCGCTGCTGCTTGGCCAGCATATCCGCTCCGGCAAGGCGATGACGACCGAGGTGATCACGCGGCGCATTGACGATCGCGGCGGCGGGCTGGCGCGCGTCGACGGGCAGTTGCGGCTGGTGGAGGGGCTGGCCTTACCGCGCGAGGAGATCGAGTTCAACCTGACCTACTACAACTCGGCGACCTACTGGGTGGACATCGACCAGTTGCTGGCCGCGTTCGGGCTGAGCCGCACCGACCTCGCCGACGACGACAAGGTGGCCGCGGCGGTGCGTAGTCTGGCCGCACGCATGCCCACCTACATCACGCTCAAGGATGTAAAGAAGCGTTGGGGTAAGGGGCAGGAAGATGTCTTCCCGGTGACGCAGTTCGAGAAGCTGTGGGGCGACATGACGACGCTGCCGGGCTACGAGTGCGGCTTTGTGGTGGTGCCGCGCGTGCGTGGCCAGCAGCTCAAGGAAGTGGCGCAGCTTGACGGCTGGCTGCGTGACGGCTCGGCGGCCTATCTGGAGACGCTGTGCGCCTGGACGTAGCGCTTCATTCCGGGCGTTCTTGCCAGGGCCAGCGTCCTGTCAGTTCCACGGTGAGGGTCCAGCTCAAGAACGTGCGGATCAGGACGAGCAGCCCCAGTGCGCCCAGGTTGGAGAAGTTTGGCTCGAGCGCGACGGTCTTGATGACGTCAGCGGCGAGCAGCACTTCCAGCCCGATCAACATGCCGCGGCCCATGACGATACGGAAGGTGGTATAGCGGTCGCCGGTGGGCTTGCCAAAGAGACGCCAGAAGATCACCATCCCGATCGCCATCATGGTCCCCAGCACGATGACGAGCACGCCTAAAACATCGATGGCGGTGGCGATGAACTCGATAAGCGCGTTGGCCTCGGGCATGATGACTCCTCATTCTGGCTGGTGGGTTAAACGAGACAGCATGGCCGTCCTGCACCGCAGTGTAGCAGTTTTTGCCGCCGGCGTCATCTGTGCGCGGCGTGTGTCTACCTTTAGCATGTCTTTGGGTCCAATCAAAAAGGGGCGCATCTGCGCGACCGCTGAGGCCATGCAGATGCGCCAACTCTGGCCGGCGCCAGGAGGTTACAGGCCAAGCCCCTGGTTGCAGCCGGTTTCGGCCGGCATGTCGGGCATCACCCCGTATTCCGTCCACGAGCTGTCGTAGACGGCCACGTTCTCAAAGCCCATGAGGTAGAGCAGGAACGCGTCGAATGCTGCCAGGTGGCCGTTACCGCAGTAGGTGATGCCGCGCTGCGCGGGCCTGATCTCCATAAGGTCGAAGGTCATGGCAAGCTGCTCGGCCGGCAGGATCGTCTTCTGCTCGGGATTGAGCTGCCAGGGCGCGGGCATGGTGAGCGCGCCGGGG
>WBZU01001389.1_pt1 | contig 18199 bp, 16 predicted proteins | sample 5204311 | NCBI WGS metagenome assembly WBZU01 (sample SAMN12344359, study PRJNA552823) | activated sludge metagenome | biome: Activated sludge suspended growth; feature: Nitrification reactor; material: Wastewater; isolation source: activated sludge from nitrification reactor of wastewater... | reverse complement strand
ATTTTCGCCTGACAACACAGACACTACCCCTGGGGTACGACAGGCAGACTTAACACAACGTGTTGTGTTCAGGCGTGTCGCGCCGGCTCGTTGCGGGGCGTGGCGCTGCGCAGTGGCAGGTCCGGGTCAAGGTCGATGTCGAGCAGGTCGGCGATGCCCTGAATGGTGCCCAGCATGATCGTGGTGAGGTGCGCGACGAACTTCTCGGTCGGCATCCGCGGCGGGTTGTCGGGATCGGCGCCCAGCCACCAGTCGGTCGCCGTCGACGCCGATCCGAAGCAGGCGGCTGCGGCGAGGTCGAGGCTGGCCGGCTCCAGATGCAGATCGCTGAGTTCGTTGTTGAACATGCCGGCGATGGCGACGGTGATCTCGCGTCCCTCGTTGAGACCGCGCGTGGTGGACTCGGCCGGCTCGGGAAACCGCCCCTGCAGAACGAACCGCAGCACGTTGGGATGTTGTTCGACGAGGTTGACGTACTCGGCCACGCATCGGCGGACGACCTCGCGGGTGGGATCGGTCGCCAGGTCGATGGTCGGAAAGATCGCGGCGACGAGCATGTCCCGCAACCGTTTTCCGATTGCGGCGAACAAGTCGGCCTTGTCGTTGAAGTGCCGGTAGATCTTGGGCTTGGCGGTCCCGGCCTCGGCGGCGATCTCACGAAGACTGACCTGGGGCCCGTCGCGGTCGATGGCGGCGAAGGCGGCGTCGACGATCTCGGCGCGCACCTTCTTGCGGTGCTCGCGCCAGCGCTCGCTGCGAGCGTCGACCTTGCCCGGTGTGGCACCCGGCAGAGGGACCGGAATCCTCCGCACGCACAGCACTCTACTGCCCCGGCGCAGGCGGTTTGCCCGGTCGGCGGTGCAGAGCCGCAAGCACCCCGGCTAGCATCAAGGTCGTCAACGCGAGACCCCACGAGACGTGAGCCGAGGCTGTGACCGAACGATTTGACCTGGTGATTGCCGGCGGCGGGCCGTCGGGTTCGGCGGCTGCCTGGCAGGCGGTGCAGACCGGCGCCAAAGTCGTTGTTCTGGACAAAGCCGCCTTCCCCCGCGACAAGCCGTGCGGCGACGGCCTGACCGCCCGCGCGGTGAGCTACCTGCAGAAGATGGGTCTGGCCGACGAGGTCGCCGGCTTCCACCGCGTCAACCGGGTGACGGTGTTCAGCCCGTCGCGCTGGGAGTTGTCCTTCCCCAAGCGTCCCGGCATGCCGGATCACGGCCACACGGTGAGCCGCACGCTGCTGGACACCATGCTGCTGGAGCACGCCGAGAAGCACGGGGCTGTGGTACGCCAGGGCGCCGAGGTCAGCGAGCCGGTGCTCGACAGCCGCGGCCGGGTGACCGGGGTGACGCTCAAGAGCGGTGAAAAGGTCTACGGCGACGCGGTGATCGCCGCCGACGGCGCCTACTCACCAATCAAACGCGCGCTGAAGTTGGACTCGGAGTACAACGGCTACTCGGCGATCGCCATCCGCGCCGAGATGGACGCCGATGTGCCCGATTCCGACAGCCTCGACATCTATCTGAAGCTGGAGTTCCAGGGCGATCAGTTGCCCGGCTACGCCTGGGTGTTCCCGATGGGCGGCGGCCGGCTGAACATCGGGTTGGGCTACGTCAACAGCTTCAAGAACTGGCAGGCCATCAACGCCACCCAGTTCCTGGGCGAGTTCCTGAGCACCCTGCCGCCGGAGTGGAAACTGCCCTCCATCGAGGAACTGAAGAAGAACAAGAGCGTGCGCGCCTGGCGGCTGCCGATGGGCTTCACCGCGTGGCCGCCGTGGCGTCCGGGTGTGCTGTTCACCGGTGACTCGCTCGGCGCCGGCAAGCCGGCCTCGGGCGCCGGCATCTCCAAGGCGCTCGAATCGGGTCTGGCCGCCGGCGAGTGCGCGATCGCCGCGCTGGAGAACGGCGGGCCGGATGACTTCACCAACTACGCGCAGCGGATGGAAGCAGCGTGGGGCAAGGAGTACCGGCGCGGCCGTTACTTCCACAAGCTCGCCGGAAATCCCCGGGTGGCCAACGCCGGTATCAAGCTGATCGACAACGCCCGGTTCCGGGATGTGTTGTTGCGGGGCATGTACAAGAAGGCCGAAGGTCCCCTTCACAAGTTCTAGCGTCGAGCGTGGACCCCCCGGCGTACTAAATTTGCGGAGTGCGCAGCACGAACAGCAGAGCGGCAATTCGCGCCGCCAGAACGGCCCTGGCGATCTTCGCTGTGCTGCTGCTCGGCTATCTCGTGCTGCTCGCGCTGGACCCTGCCGCCCGACTGGCCCAGCCCGAGGCATTGCGATGGTTCGGTAGTCCCGGATCGGTGCCGACGATCGCCGTCGTCGTTGCGGTCCTGGTGATCCTGGCCGGACTCATCTTGCATACCCGCGGAATCCGGGAGACGGGTGCTCCGGTTGCAGTCGTCGCCGGGCTCGCAATGATCAGCCTGGTTCTCGGCCTGGCTTCGTACTGGGACTGCCATGACGAGACTCACCCCCGGTTCTTCACCGCGCTCATGTGGACCGCCAACCTGGTCAAGGGGGGTATCGGTGAACAGTCGATCGCCACTGGGCGGTGCCCGTCGTCACCGCCGGTCGCCCTTGAGATCGCCCGCCTTGCGGCCTTGGCGGCCGTGTTCCTCAGCGTGGTCGGCGTTGCCGCGGCGCTGTTCCGCTCCGGTGTGGACCGACTCCGGTTGCGTTTCGCGCGATCGGTGACCGCAATCGTCGACGCCGACGACGACGCGGAATCGATGGTCGGTGCGATCGCCGACACCATCGGCGGCGGCACCCTGGCCCTGATCACTTCCTCCCCAACTGGACGATCCGCCGAGGAGGCCCGAAATCGCGGCGGCCGGGTCATACAGGTCGACTTCGGGGACCCCGACACACTGACGGAGCTGCCGCTATGGGACAAGTTGGAGAAGCTGTACCTGCTCGGCGCGGACCCGGCGGCGAACCTGTCGCGGCTGCAGCTGATCACCGAGCGGATGTCGCAGCGCGGCCCCAAACAGCGAATCCCACTGATCGTTCGCATCGACGACCCGTGGCAGGCGGCGGCATGGCGGGCCCAGCAATTCGGCGGATCACAGACCCGGTGGGCGGCCGACACCGTGGGCAAATATGAAGTGACCGCGGAACGGCTACTGGACTGGATCACGGCCGAGGGGGCCGTAGGACGAATTCTGGTGTGCGGATCCTCGCAGTTGACCCTGGCGTTGTGCGCCGACATGGCACGCCGGCAGTTGGAGCAGGATTGTCGCGGCGGGCCGAGCCCGCAGACCCTGCCGCAGCTGACCTTGGTCTCCGAGGACGCCCAGGACGCCAAGCGCGACCACGAGTTCTCCCGGGCCCAGCTGGGCTTGCCGCCGGATCGGCCGAACATCGAAGCGGTAGCGGCGAAACCCACTGTCGCACTGCTGATGTCGTTGCTGTCCGCTGACCCCAGGGGAACTTCGGTGATCGTCGTCGACTCCCCTGCCGCGGCAATCGACTCGACTATCGGGACCCGGATCGCGGCGCACTTCCCGGACACCACGATCTACGCATGGGATCCCGGCGCGGAGTTGAGTGACCACAGGCCCTCGGTGGTGGGCCGGCTCCGGACCTATCAACTCGGAATGGACGTGCCCGAGGGCCAGGCTCACGATTCCTGGGAGCGCGCAGCACGACTGATCCACGACCGCTACGTGGCCGAGACCGACCGTCACACTCCCGCAACCCGGCCCTGGGCCGAACTCGATGAGTTCTATCGGGGATCGAACCGTCGCGAGGTGGTCAATGCCCTGTGGATGGCCGAAAAGATCGGCGGCCACACGTGGAACACCTTCGGAGCACCCCCGGACCCGACGCCCACCAGCAGCCTGGACGGCGAGAAGCCCCTTGAGCAGCTCCGCCTGATGGGCTTCGACCGCGAGACCGCGCTGGCGATGGCACGCGCCGAACACGAGGACTGGTGCCGTTACTACCGGGAGGCCGGCTGGAGGTACGGCCCGGTCCGGGACGACGATCACAAGATCCACGACAAGCTGATGGACTGGGCCCGCATCGAATCCGACCCTGTCCTGTTGGACACCGCGCTGAGCAGCCTGGCCACGACACTGCTGCGGCTTCGCCAACTCGGGTACCGGTCTCGCCCGGTTGACGCGCAGGATTCCTGGGAGTCGTTCCGACGCACGGGCACCGTCGTCGCCGAGCGGCGCTCGACACCGTGGACGTGGCGAACGCGCTCGGGCCACACCATGACGGCCCGGGCCGGCGACTGGGCGGTCCGCGACCCTGACGGCGATCAGTGGTGGTCGGTGAAGGACGACATCTTCACAACCCGATACCAGCCCGTGGACGGCCGGCTCTGGCGACGCCACGGAACGGTGCGGGCCCGACCGGCCCGACCGGGCGAAACAGTGCACACGCTCGAGGGCGAAGTGACCGCCGAGTCCGGTGACTGGGTGGTGCAGGGCGAGGGTGGGGAACGGTGGACGGTGCCTGCTGACGAGTTCGGTTCGCGCTACGAACGACCGATTCACGCCGGCCCGAGCGTCGGCGAGAGCGTTGGTGAGGAGTAACCATGCGGCAGTTGTTCATCTCGTACGCTCGCGAGAACAAGGCCGATGTCGAGGCATTGGTCCGGGACCTCGATGCTCTGGGTTACGAGGCGTGGTTCGACTTCGCGCTGCGGGGCGGGCAGTCGTGGTGGGAGGAGATCCTGCGACGCATCGCCGATTCGGACGTCTTCGTCGCGGTGGTATCGGAGCAGACCCTGAACTCGGTTGCCTGCAAGCGCGAGTTGGAGTGGGCGTTGGCTCTCGACAAGCCAATCCTGCCGCTGGCTGTTCAGCGGCTGCCGGAAGCCCTTCCGCGCGCCCTGTCGATGCGCCAGATCATCGACTACTCCGCCTCTGCCCGGGACGCCGCGATAGCCCTGGCGGGTGCGTTGACCAACCTCCCGGCCGCCCCGCCCCCTCCGCAACCGCTTCCCACGCCGCCCGCCATTCCGCTGTCGTACATATCCGGCCTCGTCGACCTCGTCGCCCAGTCGGAAACATTGACCCACGACCAGCAGCGCGAAATCCTCATCGACCTGGAGTCGGCCCTGCGCTCCACCGACGCAGAGGAGCGCCGGGCGGGCCGCTACGTGCTGGAGATGTTCAACAAGCGCAGCGACCTTTATGCCGACATCGACCACAACCTCGCCCACATGCAGGGAAGCGAGACGGGCACATCGGCACCGAAGGCCGCCGAATCTCTCCCCAAACCGAAAGAGGCACCAGGTTCCCGGATCGGAGGCCGCGCGATCGCACTCGGCGCGATCGCGATCGCCGCGATCGCAGTGGCCGCCTTTGCGGCCGTAACGATCCTTCGTGGCGGCGGCGCCGGTTCGGGCACCGGATCGACGACCAACCCGTTGACCCCGAGCGCAACCGACTCCACGGCTACCGGCGCGGCGGACACGGCACCGCCACCCCGCACAGCCGTGACCCGAACGCCCGACGCCAGGAGTTTCACCTCACCGAGCCGGAACATCGGCTGCATGATCGACGCGTCTGGGGTGCGTTGCGATATCCAGCAACGCTACTGGGACCCGCCCAGGCGTCCGCGGGATTGCCCGCCGGCCACCGGCTACGGCCAGGGGATCACGCTCAGCCCAGGCCGCCGGGCGGAGTTCGTCTGCGCCGGCGACACTGCCTTCGGTGGCGGGGAACCGCTGGCATACGGACAGTCGATCACTTCCGGCGACCTGGAATGCACGAGCAGCGAGTCGGGCATGACCTGTACCGACACCCGCTCAGGCAACGGGTTCTCCCTCTCCCGTGAGGGCTACGAGTTGTTCTGACCACTGCTGCCGGTCGTCACCGGTCGGCGACGGCTATTCCACCGATAGCCTGACGGCGTGGATCGAGAACCGCTGCTGCTGCACCACCGCGACGACCGCGGCGTCGTCACCCTGACCCTCAACCGGCCCGGGGCCTTCAACGCGCTCTCCGAGGCGATGCTGTCCGCATTCACCAATGCCTTCGAGGCGCTCGCCGCCGATGACACGGTGCGTGTGGTCGTGCTCGCCGCAGCCGGCAGGGCGTTCTGTGCGGGGCACGACCTGAAGGAGATGCGAACCGAGCCGTCGCTGGACTACTACCGCCGGTTGTTCGACCAGTGCACCGCCGTGATGCTGGCGATCCAGCGACTGCCGGTGCCGGTGATCGCGCGCGTCCACGGCATCGCGACCGCCGCCGGTTGCCAACTCGTCGCGATGTGCGATATGGCGGTTGCCAGCCGGGACGCGCGTTTCGCGGTCAGCGGTATCAACGTCGGCCTGTTCTGCTCGACGCCCGGAGTCGCGTTGTCCCGCAACGTCCCTCGCAAAGTCGCCTTCGAGATGCTCGTCACCGGAGACTTCGTCAGCGCTGAGGGGGCGCGGGACCTGGGACTGGTCAACCGGGTGGCGGAACCCGAGGCGCTCGACGAGGAGGTCGAGTCGATCGTGGCGCGAATCGTCGCCAAACCGCGAGCCGCCCTTGCGATGGGCAAGGCACTGTTCTACCGCCAGATCGAAGCCGGGATAGAGGACGCCTATGCCGATGCGGGCGCGACGATGGCGGTCAACATGATGGATTCCTGTGCACTGGAGGGTGTGCAGGCGTTCATCGAGAAGCGTCCGCCGGCGTGGCATTAGCCGCTGAGCGTGTAGGACGTCATCGACAGCGACCCGTAGGCGCAGCCGTCGGTCAAGACCTCGACGGCGCCACCTTGTGCGGCGATTCCGGCGAAGTACAGCATCGGAATGAAGTGGTCGGGCGTAGGCGCCGACGCGCCGAAGTCCCGGTGCCCGCTCAAGCGGACCGCGGCAGCGGGATCGTCGAGCAGTTGCGTGCGGGCCGCGTCATCGAACCGCTGCGCCCAGTCAAATCCTCTGTCGCTGTATGCGGGGTTCATTGCGGCGAGGTTGTGGACGATGTTGCCGCTGCCGACGATGAGGACTCCGCGTTCGCGCAGCGATGACAGTCTGGCACCGAGTTCGAGGTGGTAGTCGAGCGTCTCGTAGGCGTTGATGGCCAACTGCACCACCGGTATCGAGGCGTCGGGGAAGGCATGCACCAGCACCGACCAGGCACCGTGGTCGATGCCCCAGCTGTCCATGTCGGCCCCGACCCACGTGGGTTTGACGGCCTCGGCGATCTCGTCGGCCAGTTCGGGGAGCCCGGGTGCCTCGTACTGCACGGCGAACAGTTCGGGCGGGAAGCCGTAGAAGTCGTGGATGGTGCGCGGGCGTTCCATCGCCGTGACGGCCGTGGCGTTGATGTACCAGTGCGCGCTGACCATGAGAATGGCGCGCGGCGTCGGCACCGACTGGCCGAAAGCGCGCCAGGCCCGGCTGTAGCGGTTGGTTTCCAGGGCATTCATCGGGCTGCCGTGCCCGATGAACGCCGCGGGCATCATCGCTGTAGTCACCGGTTCAGTAAACCGGCATCCGTTCAGGGCCTGGCCAGTGCCACCCGGAGATGTTGACCTGACGGTAAATTGGCCGCTCGGTGCGGGAGTCGTTTCCCCGTCCAGGAGAGGGTGGCCCCGATGAGATCCGTGTCCGGAGTGGTCGCGCGAACTTTCATCGCTGCCATGCTCTTCGGCCTGCTGCTGATCGGGTTGCAGGCCGGACCGGCGACCCGGGGTACCGCATCGGCCACTCCTTCGCCCGGTCCGCAGCCCGCCCCGGAGCAGGTGACCGTCGGGGTTTATGTGCAGAACGTCCAGGCCGTCGACCTCAACACCAACAGCTTCTCCGCGGATTTCTACGTCTGGCTGCGCTGGCGGAACCCGGACATCGACGCCCCGGCCGGCATCGAGGTCCAGAACGTGTTCGAGAACTGGGCGCTGAGCAAGACGGACGTCTACCCGGAACCGCGCAAGCAACCCGACGGCTCGATGGTCTGGCTTGGGCGTTATCAGGGGAGTTTCAACTCTCCGCTGTCGGTGTCGGACTATCCCTTCCAGAACCAAACCCTGCGCTTCGTTTTCGAGGACGCGATCAACAATGTCGAGCAGGTGGTCTACGTGCCGGACAAGGATCCGATCACCGTCAACCCGTACATCACCCTCGCCGGCTACAACTTCGGCGAGCCGCGCATCGAGTTCGACAGCCACACCTATCCGACGTCGTTCGGCGATATCGAATCCGCCCCCCACGACCGAACCTACAGCCGGGTTGTGGTGGAGATACCGGTGACCTCTCCGATCACATCGGGCATCTTCAAAACCATCCTGCCGCTGCTGATCGTGCTCATCGCCGCGGCACTCGGCGTGATCATCCCCGCGTCCTACGTCGACTCCAAGGTCAACGTGCCGATCACCGCCTTGATCGCGCTGGTCGCGATGCAGTTCGGGGTGTCCTCGGCGCTGCCCGAGGTCGGCTACCTGCCGATGATCGACCTGATCTACGTGCTCGCCTACGCCGCGATCACCGGGATGCTGGGCAGCGCGGTGATCGGCGCGTGGCGACTGCGGCAAGCCGGCGAGGACGCCGCGATGACCCTCGAACGCCGATTCACGTTGTGGATCTGCGTTGCATTCGTGCTGTGCTTCATCGCGGCCATCCTGTTCTACGTGCTGACCCCCTAGGGGTGTTGCCGCAGAACCGCTGTCGCGTTCCGGCTCAGGTCCGACCGCGTCCGCTGCGGCCCGGTTTACGGGCCGTCTTCCCGGCGGCCGCGCGGGCGGCCTGCTTGGCGAGAGCCTTCTCCCGTGCGGTGCGCTTGGGCGCCGGCTGAACCTGTCCGCGAGACGAACCCGGTTTGCGGCCCCGCACCACCCCGATGAACTCCGCGACCAGCGTCGACTGCGGCCCGTCCGGGAAGGCAAGTGCGACAGCACATGTCGGAGCGCCGCCGATCGGGCGATACCCGAGGTCCTTACGGTGATGCAGCCGCGCCAGCGATTGCGGCACGATCAGGATACCCAACCCCGCCGCGACGAGTTCGATTGCGGCCAGGGTGTTTTCAGGACGGTGCTCGACCGGGAGACCGGGCGCCTCAGACCAGCCGACGACGTCGTCGAGTGGCAGCAGTATCGGCTCTCCCTCGAGGTCCGCAGGGGTGAGCTCATCAGTCGCACTGAGCAGGTGATCGGTTGGCACCACGGCCACCGTAGTCTCCTCGTAAAGGGGGATGACGGCCAGGCCGGAGGTGTCAGCCGGCAGGCGGAGCAATGCCACGTCGACGCGTCCCGCGCGGACCTCGCCTGCCGCATCGGCGGCCGATACAGCACGCAGGTGCAGCGGGACCTCGGGGTGGCGCTCAGCCCAGATCCGTGCCCACTTCGCGGGTGTGGCGCCGGGGGCGTACCCGAGGGTGAGCGACGACGGCTTCACCCGATCAGGCTACCGATAGGCTGGCCCCATGAGCAGGCCGAACGCACAGTCCATGAAGCCCGCCACGGCGGCGAAGAAACTCGATGTGTATCTGCCCGCCACCCCTGCCGAATTCCGGGAGAGCGCGATCACCCGCGACGAACTGGCCGCGCTGCAGGCCGATCCGCCGGCATGGCTGAGGGAGCTTCGTAAGAACGGGCCACACCCGAAAAACCTCGTCGCCGCCAAGCTCGGTGTGTCGATCTCCGGTCTCGCCCGCGGCGGCGTCGCCGAAGCGCTCACCACCGAGCAGATCGATGCGCTGATCGCCGAGAAGCCGGACTGGCTTGTCGCCGAACGGGAGAACTATCAGAACGTGCTGACCGAGCAGCGACGGATCAAGGCGCTGCACGCAAGGAATGCCTGAAGCGCACAACGGCCGCGCGGTCGAGACCGTGCGGCGGGCCATCAACGCCGGCGGCGGCCTGGGCGAACCGTGGTGCCTCGATGCCGGGGCTGCAGTGCCGGCGGCGAATGGTTCGCCGAAGGACCGGGTGCGGATCGGGGCTTCGACCACAAGCACGAGGCTCAGGCCGCGCGCGCCGCGGCCCGGAGTCACACTCACCTCGCCGCCGGGCTAGTGCCGCGGACCCGAAAAGCGAAGCAGGCCAGGGGATCCCCCTGGCCTGCTTCTTTGTCAATTCGGCGTCACAACATGCAGCTGACGCAACCCTCCACCTCGGTGCCCTCCAGCGCCATCTGCCGCAGGCGGATGTAGTACAGCGTCTTGATGCCCTTGCGCCAGGCGTAGATCTGCGCCTTGTTCACGTCACGCGTGTTCGCGGTGTCCTTGAAGAACAGCGTCAGGCTCAACCCCTGGTCCACGTGCTGGGTGGCCGCGGCGTAGGTGTCGATGATCTTCTCGTAGCCGATCTCGTACGCGTCCTGGTAGTACTCCAGGTTGTCGTTGGTCATGTACGGCGCCGGGTAGTAGACGCGGCCGATCTTGCCTTCCTTGCGGATCTCCACCTTCGAGGCGATCGGGTGGATCGAACTCGTCGAGTGGTTGATGTAGGAGATCGACCCGGTGGGCGGCACCGCCTGCAGGTTCTGGTTGTAGATGCCGTTGCGCTGCACCGACTCCTTGAGGCGCAGCCAGTCGTCCTGATTCGGGATGCGAATCCCGGCCTCTTCGAACAGCTTTCGAACCTTGTCGGTCTGCGGCTCCCACACCTGCTCGGTGTACTTGTCGAAGAACTCACCGCTGGCGTACTTGGACTTCTCGAAGCCCTTGAACGCGGCGCCCCGCTCGATGGCGATCTTGTTCGAGGCCCGCAGCGCGTGGTAGAGCACCGTGTAGAAGTAGATGTTGGTGAAGTCGATGCCCTCTTCGGAACCGTAGAAGATCCGCTCGCGCGCCAGATACCCGTGCAGGTTCATCTGACCCAGGCCGATCGCGTGGGCCTCGCTGTTGCCCTTCTCGATCGAGGGCACCGAGCTGATGTGGGTCTGGTCGCTGACCGCGGTCAGCGCCCGGATGGCCACCTCGATCGTCTGGGCGAAGTCCGGCGAGTCCATGGCCTTGGCAATGTTCAGCGAGCCGAGATTGCACGAGATGTCCTTGCCCACATGGGAGTACGACAGATCCTCGTTGAACGTCGACGGGGTGGAGACCTGCAGGATCTCCGAGCACAGGTTGGAGTGGGTGATCTTGCCGGCAACCGGGTTGGCCCGGTTCACCGTGTCCTCGTACATGATGTACGGATAGCCCGACTCGAACTGCAGCTCGGCCAGCGTCTGGAAGAACTCGCGGGCCTTGATCTTGTGCTTGCGAATGCGGGCGTCGTCGACCATCTCGTAGTACTTCTCGGTGACCGAGATGTCGGCGAAGGGCACGCCGTAGACGCGCTCGACGTCATACGGCGAGAACAGGTACATGTCTTCGTTGCGCTTGGCCAGCTCGAAGGTGATGTCGGGGATCACCACGCCCAGGCTCAGCGTCTTGATCCGGATCTTCTCGTCGGCGTTCTCCCGCTTGGTGTCCAGGAAGCGGTAGATGTCGGGGTGGTGGGCGTGCAGGTACACCGCCCCGGCGCCCTGGCGCGCGCCGAGCTGGTTGGCGTAGGAGAACGAGTCCTCCAGCAGCTTCATGATCGGGATGACACCGGAGCTCTGGTTCTCGATGTTCTTGATCGGCGCACCGTGCTCACGAATGTTGCTGAGCAGCAGGGCGACTCCGCCGCCGCGCTTGGACAACTGCAGCGCGGAGTTGATGGAGCGCCCGATGGACTCCATGTTGTCCTCGATGCGCAGCAGGAAGCAGCTCACCGGCTCGCCGCGCTGGGCCTTGCCGGAGTTGAGGAAGGTCGGGGTGGCCGGCTGGAAGCGGCCGTCGATGATCTCGTCGACCAGTTGCTCGGCGAGCGTGGTGTCGCCGGCGGCCAGGGTGAGCGCGACCATGACCACGCGATCCTCGAAGCGCTCCAGGTAGCGCTTCCCGTCGAAGGTCTTGAGCGTGTAGGACGTGTAGTACTTGAACGCGCCGAGGAAGGTCGGGAACCGGAACTTCTTCGCGTACGCCCGGTCGATCAGCGTCTTGACGAAGTTACGCGAGTACTGGTCGAGAACCTCACGCTCGTAGTAGTTCTCCCGGATGAGATAGTCGAGCTTTTCGTCGTAGTTGTGGAAGAAAACGGTGTTCTGGTTGACGTGCTCCAGGAAGTACTGCCGGGCGGCGAGGACGTCCTTGTCGAACTGGATCTCGCCGTTGGGCCCGTACAGATTGAGCATTGCGTTGAGGGCGTGGTAATCCGTCTCCCCCGGCAGTGCATGCGCGGCGGCATGCGCGGAGGTCTGGGTTACCGGCTCTGCAGCAGTGACGGTTGGTGGCACGTCTCTTGGTCCTTCCAGAATTGAGCTAGACCCTCGCGAACGGCGAAAACGTCGTCGGTGGTTCCCATGAGTTCGAATCGGTACAGAAACGGCACCCCGCATTTGCGGGACACGACATTGCCCGCGTAGCAGAACTCGGCACCGAAGTTGGTGTTGCCGGCCGCGATGACACCGCGGATCAGCGATCGGTTGTGTGTGTTGTTCAGAAACGCGATGACCTGCTTGGGGACGTAACCCCCGGCATCCGGGTCCGGGCCGTTAGCCCGGCCCCCGCCATAGGTCGGCAGGATCAGCACATAGGGTTCCTGGACCTCGATGGAGCCCTCCGTGCCACCGTTCTTGAGCGGGATCCGGATGGCGGGCAGGCCCAGCTTCTGGACGAAGCGGTGGGTGTTCTCCGAAACGCTGGAGAAATAGACCACCCGGACGGGGCCGGCATCGGGATCCATGACCGTCGTACCTAGGCGCTGACGGCGGCGGCGCCGGACTCGGCAGCCCCGGCGAGAGCCTTGATGCGGTCCGGCCGGAAGCCCGACCAGTGCTCGCTGCCGGCGACCACCACGGGAGCCTGCAGGTAGCCCAGCGCCATCACGTAGTCACGGGCCTCCGGCACCTCGGTGATGTCGACGACCTCGTAGGACAGACCCTGCTTGTCGAGGGCCTTATAGGTGGCGTTGCACTGAACACAGGCCGGCTTGGTGTAGACGGTGATGGTCATCTGCGGTGTGACTCCTCAGCGAAAACGGGCGGTCAGAAAGAGGCTCTTGGTGGTCCCGGCGGACCCGCGATCCGCGGGCCCACCGGCTGCCCAAACACTACACCTAGTGGGTGACAACACACGGAACTACTACATATTCCGAATAACATTTCTGAAATTCCCAGGTCGTAAGCCCCTCGCGGGGATGGTGCCCGGCGTGTCGCACGTCACAACACGCCACCGATGTCAGGTCTATCACGGGCCACCGACGGGAATCGCACACCCGGACGCCGCCTTTTGAGATCCGGGGCTGTCATCGATTTTGTCCTGCAGGATCAAGGCGCGCCTCTGGCCGGCTTGGAAAGATGGCACCGCAAGCGTTCGGCCGTTTCGAGGAAGGGAAGCGTGTGAGGACTCGCGTTCGTCGTCTTTTGGCACCATGGGCAGTTCTTTTGTCGGTGGTCATGGCGTTCACCGCCTGCGGAACGGAGAAGGGGGCGAAAGAGCAAGCCGGCGGGCCGGCCGCGCTGACCGAGACCGAGGCGGCGGACCTGGCCACCGACGCCTACGTGTTCGGCTATCCGCTGGTGACGATGGAGTACACCCGGCGCGTGCTCACCAACGCCGCGGAGTCGGGCGCGCAAGCCGCACCCATGGGTCAGTTCGTGCGCATGCGCGAATATCCCAATGCACAGTTCAAAGCGGTGACCGCACCCAACGCCGACACGCTGTATACGACTGCGTGGTTCGACGTCGACAAGCAACCGTGGTTGATCAGCGTTCCCGATATGGGTGATCGCTACTTCCTGTTGCCGATGCTTGACGGTTGGACCAACGTCTTTGCCTCACCCGGTACCCGCACCACCGGCGGCAAGGCGCAGACGTTCGCCATCACCGGCCCGAACTGGCACGGGTCACTTCCGGAGGGCGTCACGGAGTACAAGTCGCCCACCGCAATGGTCTGGCTGTTGGGCCGAATCTACTGCACCGGCACTCCGGAGGATTACCAGGTTGTGCACAAGCTGCAGGATGAGATCACTGCGGTACCGCTTTCGGACCATGGCAAGCCCTACACCCCGGCACCGGGGAAGGTCGATCCGGCGGTTGACATGAAAACCGCTGTGCGCGAACAGGTTCACGCTCTCGACGGACCCAAATACTTCGGACTTCTGGCCGACCTGATGAAAGCGAACCCAGCTGTCGCCGCGGATTCGGGGATGATGGGCAAACTGGCGAAAGTCGGTGTAGTGCCAGGGCAGTCGTTCGATTCCACCAAGCTCGACCCGGTGGTCTCCGCGGCGATCGCGAAGGCTCCCAAAGCGGCTCAGGACAAGATCATGACCGGGGACAAGACGGCAGTCGCCGCGGGTGACTTGAAGTTCGCCAACGGCTGGCAGTACTCCACAAGCCTGGGCGAGTACGGCACCAACTACCTGCTACGGGCCTACATCGCCGCAATCGGCCTGGGCGCCAACCTCTCCAAGGACGCGATCTACCCCAAATCGGAGGGACCGGACGCCGATCTGAAGTACGACGGATCGCAGAATTACGTTCTGCACTTCGACAAGGGCAAGCTGCCGCCGGTCAAAGGCTTCTGGTCGTTGACGATGTACAACTCCGACTACTTCTTCGTCGACAATCCGCTCAACAGGTACACGCTGAGCCAGCGCAACGACTTGAAGACGAACCCGGACGGTTCGGTGGACCTGTACATACAGGCGGAGAACCCGGGTCCGGAGAAAGAGTCCAACTGGCTGCCCGCCCCGAAGGACAAGTTCATCCTGATGTTGAGGTTGTACTGGCCTACCGAGACCCAGCCGTCGCTGCTGGACGGCAGCTGGCTGCCACCGCAGGTGGCAAAGGCCGGCTGATCTGGGTTCCCCCGCCGGCCGCAGCCATACGGGACTCCGACCGGTAGGCACTGGGCGCCCGGCCGAACCACCGGCGACAGGCCCGGGTGAGCACGGCCTGCTCGGCAAAACCGAGTTGGTGCGTCAGGTGGATCAGACCGATGTCGGTGTCGCGCAGAAGCCGGGCGGCGATGCCCCGACGGACCTGGTCGATCACTTCGCTGAATGACGTTCCCTCCACGGCAAGGCGCCGCTGAAGAGCTTTGGGATGCATCCCGAACTGCCCGGCGACCATTTCCACGGTGACCGCGCCGCCGGGCAGAAGATGCGCAGCAAGACGGGCGACCGACCGCGCCGCGGATGTCCCATGTTCGCCGATGACTACGTTGAGGTGATCCATCGCCACCCGGTGGGCCCGGGACTGGTCCGGCATCGGCCGCTCGAGGTCGGCGGTCGCCAGGACGAAACCCGCTGCGGGTTGGTGGAACTCGGCCGGACACCCGAAGTATCTGCGATACGTTCGCGGCGGAGTCAGCGGCGCGTGGGTGAGGTGCACCGACACGGGCGCGAAGGCGGCGCCGAGCAACAGCCGCAGGATGCCCAGCATGATCCCGAGGGACAGCTCCTCGGTCTGCGGATGCGACACCGGCGGATCCACCATTACCCGCCACTCCCAGAACGCCAGGCCCCGGGTCATTCCGGGGCTTACGCGTACGGCGATCTGCGGGCAGTACGCCGCCATGAACCTTTCGAAGATCGCAAGCGCCGTCCCGACGTTGTCCGCGGTTCCGGCCGCGATCCCGACGGGGCCCAATATCTCGATGCTTTGCCGATCGGCTAGACGCCGGCCGAAATCCGGTGTCGCCGTCTCCGCGGCCGCCCGTTCAGCGGCGTGAATCGCGCTGCGCAACGGCACCACGACATCCGGGTTGCCGCAGTCCTCGGCCCGGAGCCCCAGCGGCGCCAGAATCGCCCCGGGGTCGCCACCCAGGGTGAAAACCAACCCGGGGTAGCCGAGCATCGATGTCGCGACGATCAACTCCATATCCATCCCCACAATCCCCGAAGATGCGGGACACCGGCACGTTCAACGTGGCAGCGACTGCGTGCCGCGCGGCCGCAGAGCCCGGGTGAAGAGCACGTTCACCTGGCGCATGGCGAGGCTGTAGGGCCACCACGCCAGCCGCTTGAACGCGTACAGGGCGCGGATATCGGGTGAGGTGTAGATCAGGAAGCGGTTGCGCGCGACCCCGGCGAGGATCTTCTCCGCCGCTTTCTCGGGGGTGACGGCATGGCCGCTGAACCGTTTGACCCAGCGCTGCACCCCCGGATCGTCGCGATCGATACCGGCGATCTGGACCGTCTGCACCAGCGGGGTGTCCACCGCGCCGGGCACGGCGACCGATACCCCGATGCGGTGCCGCGCCAGATCGAAACGCAAAACCTCCGAGACGCCGCGCAGCCCGTACTTGCTGGCGCTGTAGGCCGCGTGCCAGGGCAACGCCACGATCCCGGCGGCCGACGACACGTTCACCAGCCGGCCACCACGCCTCGCGGAAACCATTGGGGGAACGAAGGTTTCGATGACGTGGATCGGGCCCATCAGGTTGACGTCGACCATGGAACGCCATTGCTGGTGGCTGAGCTTGTCGACGGTGCCCCACGCGGAGATGCCGGCGATGTTCATCACGACGTCCATCGCCGGATGCCGACGATGGACCTCGGATCCGAAGGCCGCCACCGCGTCGTAATCACTGACGTCCAGTGCCCGGTGCTCCGGCACGCGCGCACCCAAAGCTGTTGCGGCAGAAACGGTCTCGGCCAGTCCATCGGCGTTGACGTCGGTCAGGAAGAGCTCGGCTCCGTCGGCGGCCAACTGCAGGGCCACCGCTCGCCCGATTCCGCTGGCGGCGCCGGTGACAAGGGCCCGCTTGCCGGTGAAAGTGTAGGCCACTAGCCGTCGGCCTTCGGGCCCCAAAGCGCGTGCAGCCAGAGCTTCTCCAGAACCTGCACGGCCCGGTGCATGTCGCGCTCGGGACCGGTGAACGTGGACTCCCCCGACAACGTCATCGCGGTGGCGCCGACGAGCACCCGGACCAGGCCCGCCACATCGGCGGTGGCCGGTTGGGCGGTGCCGCCCGCGATCTCGGCTTCGACCAGCGGAACGATCTGGTCGATCACCAGATCGTTGTAGCCATCGAGGATTTCGCGGATCTCGGCGTCGGTGCTGCGGGCGATGTTGCATGCCGACATCACGGGGTCGTTGTGGGCGTAGACCGCGGCGGCGCTGCCGATCATCCGCTTGACGAACTCGGCCGGGGTCTCGTCATCGCCTCGCGGGGCGAAGTCGTGGGTCAACTCGTCGAGTTCGCCGGCGACTTCCCCGAGGATGTGGGCCAGCACCGCGTACTTGGAGTCGAAGTAGAAGTAGAAGCCGGATCGGGCGACACCGGCCCGGTCGCTGATGGAACTGACCGAGAGTTCGGCGAACGGCTTCTCGGTCAGCAACTGGCGAACCGCCTGCACGATCGCATGGCGCTGCCGGTCGCCGCGGCGACGCGGCGCCTCGATGGTCTCCTCCGGTGCGCTCACCCGTTCACCATGCACCACACCGAGGAAACAAGGAAACTTGACAGGCGTCAACTAGGGTCGGAAAGATTGCGGTACCGCCGGTCCGTAGTGACGAGCAACGTGAGGACTGCCCATGGCCACCGTCAGCACCCCGCAGTATCTGATCGACCAGGCCCGCCGTCGGCTGACACCCACGCTGCAGACCATTCCGGGCATGGGACTGATCGACGAACGGCTGCGCCAGCAGGACTGGCCGGAGTTCGTCTTCGCCGAACCGCCCGCAGGCAGCGACCTCAAGCCGGTGATGGGCAACTCCGGCCTGCCGGTGCTGGGCCACCTGATCGAGATCTTCCGCGGCGGGCCGGAATTCGTGCTGGAGAGCTACCGCAAGTACGGACCGGTCTACTACACGAAGACCCCCGCGCTCAACGCCGTCGCGGCACTGGGCCCCGACGCCACGCAGGAGGTGTTCTCCAACCGCAACAAGGACTTCACGACGGTCGCGTGGAATGACGTCATCGGCCCGTTCTTCAACCGCGGCCTGCTGCTGATGGACGGCGACGAGCACATGTTCCACCGCCGGATCATGCAGGAGGCGTTCACCCGCACCCGGCTGGCCGGCTACATCGAGCACATGGACGCCGTCGCGACCAAGGTGGTCGCCCAGGACTGGCCGGTCAACGACAACCGCTTCCTGTTCATGCCCGCGATCAAGGAACTCACCCTGGATATCGGCGCAACGGTGTTCATGGGCCACGAGCCGGGCAGCGACCACGACCTGGTCACCAAGATCAAGGCGGCCTACGAGACCACCACGCGCGCCGGCGGCGCGATCATCCGCACTCCCGTTCCGCCGTTCAAGTGGT
>WBZU01001388.1_pt1 | contig 18212 bp, 11 predicted proteins | sample 5204311 | NCBI WGS metagenome assembly WBZU01 (sample SAMN12344359, study PRJNA552823) | activated sludge metagenome | biome: Activated sludge suspended growth; feature: Nitrification reactor; material: Wastewater; isolation source: activated sludge from nitrification reactor of wastewater... | reverse complement strand
AACTGTTCCAATAGGTCGTCTCGAACCAGCCGCCCCAGCCGGAAGGATGGTCGTACTCCTGCTTGAGGTTCAACACATCCCGGGCGACGTTCGGCACGTATTTCCCGTCGCGCAATACCTGAGTGACCGGGCCCACTCCGTTCACCCTGAATTGATCGGCAAAGTTGATGTATTGCGCGTCGATATGCGTGTAGGCTCCGGAGAAACGCCAGCCAGGCGCGGGCCGCCAGTCGTAGCTCGCCTCGATGCCCCGGTACTGGGACGAATCGGCGTTGATGGCAAACGAGCCCGCCGTAGTCGAATTGACCTGGGTGATGATCTCGTCCTTGACCAGGACCCAGAATCCGACTAACTGCACGCCGAAGGTCTTGTGCAGCTTCGAGTCGGTGCCGATTTCGAAATTGTAATTCTTCTGCGGCTTGATCGAAAAATTCGTCCCGGCCAATCCGTCCAACCCGGTCGTCAGATTGGCGAAGCCCGGCACGGAATAGCCGGTCGACGCCCGCACCCAATGGCGCTGCTGTTCCGTGGGTCTCCAGGAGAGCGACAGTTCCGGCGCCCAGTTGTAGAACGTGCGATCTGCGCCGGGGGTCGAGCCCAGCACGCCGGCCGTGTAATTAATGGTCTGGACACTGATCTGCGACTGCTGAAACCCGATGCCCGCCGCAAGCGTCCACTTGGGGACGAACTCCAACTCCTCCCGCAGACGGCCGCCGATGTTGCGAATGGTGCCGCGGCTGTTTTGGACCAGCGCGCCGCGCGACCCCTGGAAGTTGCCGAGGTTTTCGAACGTTTGTGATTCCTGTTCCATATTGTTGGCAAAAAAACCGACGTAACTTTTTAAGGGCATGTCGCCGATGCGCCCGTCATGCCGGAGATCCGCATAGCCCTTGAAGTTGGGGTAAAACGCGTCATTGATCTGCGTGAAGGTCTGGTTGATATCGCGCACATCGTAATCGGCCTCCAGTGTGAACACCGTGCTGGCGTCGATTTGACGTTCATAGAGCCCGCCGATGACGGTCCGTCGATCAAGCCGCCGCTGAGCCAGGCGCAACGGATCATTGCCGAACCCGGTACCGCCTGCCTGCCTGGAGTCGGCGTTGAATTGGGCCATCGTCAATCTCGTCGGCACGTTCGCATTCAACGCGTTCGTCACCGCCTTCACGTAAAAATTGTCCTTGTCCCCCAGCTTGAACCGGAAATTCAGATTGACCGTTTGTGTGTTGTAGTCGCTATGCCGGAGATACCCGTCTTCCGACACCTGGCTGGCGAACAGCGCAATGTCCACGTCGTTGTATTCCCGTCCGAGGGCGATCGCGTACTTTTGATAGCCGTACGAGCCGCCGCTCAGAAACGTTTCCAGGCCGTTGATGTCGCCGCCGCGACGGGTTTTGAAATGGATCATGCCGCCCAGTGCCGCGTTGTCGTATAAGGACGAGGCCGCGCCGCGGGTAACTTCCACGCTTTGCATGAACCAGGGATCGTGCATGTCCAGTCGCGAAAAGCCGTCCGATTGAGTCTGGCCGATGCCGTCTTCGTAGAACTTCAGATCACGGACGACGCCGGTCGTTTTCACCCCCGATCCGCGAATCGACACGCCGAAATCGCGCGGGCCGTTGGCCGAGCGGAGGATCACGCCGGGCAGCGACTCCATCGACTCCTTCATCGTGCGTGTGGGCTGCGAGTCGGTCTCAGAGCGCGGCGTCGCGGAAAAGGCCAACCCCTCAGGATGTTTTTGCACCCGTTTACTCACGATGCTGATGTCAGCCAATTCATAGACCGGGGCTTCCTCCGGCGCGTCCGGCCCGGCAGGCTGGGCGGTCACTTCCCGAAAACGTTCCGGGCGTTCGCCCTGGGGAAGGGACTCGTCGCGCTTGCGCCCGAGCTCTTCTAACTGCTGAAGCAACCGGTCCCGCTCTGTTCCGTTCTGTTGAAGACGTTCGCGAAGCACCTGCTCAGATTCCTGCACGCCGGTCGCGGCCGGCTGAGGATCGCTCTGCGCCCAGGCAGGCCCAACGAGCAATCCACACATCAACATCACCTGTATCATCCCCTGCTGCGCGATTCTGCCTGACGTCATCTGCGTTCCCTTTCTTGCGGCGCGAGGAATCCGGCACGTACCTTCACGCCCGTATCACTTCCAAGCTCACCTGTTGGAAGCCCATCGATCGCACGCGATCCACGATGCCGACGAATCGCTCCACCTTCGTAATCTTGTCCGCCCGCACCAGCACCGGGGATTCGCGACCCCGCTTCTGGAGCGCCGCCTCCAATTCCGCCTCACCGACCGGGTGATCATCGACAAACAGGCCGCCTTCGGCATTCACCGTGACAATGATCGGCCGATCATGCCGCTCACTCGCGGAACTCGACTTCGCCAAATTGACGGGGATCTGGCCCGTTGTGATGAAGGTGGCCGTGGTCAACACGATCACCAGCAACACCAGCATGATGTCTACCAACGGAATGACATTGATTTGATCGAGATCGCGATCCATGCTTGACGTCCCCTCCTCGCCATTTGCCATCTGCTATCAGCTCCTATCCCTGCTCCGCGTATCTCGTATCTCGTGGTTCGTCGCTCGTCGTTCGTATCTCGTGGGAGTAGCTATCAGGTGTGAGCCTGAGAAGTGAGGAGTGAGTGTTTCTTCACGTTTTACGTTTTACGTTTTACGTTTTTACGCGTCACGCCGATGCCGCTGCTTCCTCCACCAGAGGTACCAGCCGGTTCCGAACAACAGCGGGCAGATCAGACCCGACGCGAATACGATCCAGCGCCCGGTCATGCCGAAGACCTGACCGGAATGCGCCGGCCATTGCCATTGAATGAAATAGTCTCCCGCGCTGCCGCGCTCGGGGGTTTGCACGTGCAGGACCTTGCTGCTGTACTGGTCCACCACGACACAACGCCGACTCAGTACCAGGCTGACGTTCGGCACATTCCGCTGGCAGATCGTGTAGGGATCGGTGGGCTTCTTGGCTGGGTAGAGCCATTCCATCCGTCCCTCCGGATAGTGCCGCAAGACGGCGGCGATGGCCTGACCGAGGGTGATCGGCGGACGTCCCTGAGCGGCTTCAGACCGAATCGCAAAACGATCGACGGTCGGCGAAAATACACGAACCACCTCATGAAACGGTGCGCGCAGGTTGAGGTACACCCCTGACACGAACACCGCCAGGAGCACGATCGCAAAATAGACGCCGGCCGTCCTGTGCAGATCAAAGTTAAAGCGGCGCACATGCGCCCCCCGTTTGATGGTCAGCGCGGCAATCCATCCGCCGCTCTTGGGCCACCAGAGATAGAGGCCCGAGAACAGCGACACGGTCAGCACAAGCCCGAGGATCGCCACGACCGTATCGCCGAAGGGCGGGTCCCCGAATCGCGGCAGCAACAAGGCAAAATGCAGCGCGAACACAAATCCGATGAACGTCCGGGGCAGCGCGCCGCTCAGACCGGCCGGTCGAACTAATCGCGAGCCGGTGACCTCCGCGCGATAGGGGTCGACGAAGACGTGATGCAGCTCGAATTCCATCGTCGTCTGGGCCCCGGAATTGGGCGGCACCAGGACATTCCATCGATAGGCCACCCCGTCGTGCCGCGGGTATTGGCCATACGTCAGCCGCGAGCCAGGCGGCATCGCCTTCATCGCCGCCGCCGTCAGTTCATCAATCGGCCGATAGGCGGCGCTGCCTTCAGGGGGCGCCGCCACCCGGATCAGATCCGGATTGAGCCACTCGTCGATCTCCAGGTGAAACACGAGCAGACTGCCGGTCAGGCCGATCAGGACCAACAGGGCGCCGGCCGAAAATCCCAGATAGAGGTGTGCCTTCAGCCAGACTTTTCGTCGATGTGCAGCGACCGGCGATGCGTTTCCCACCGGCTTGATCCTTTCTGACTGTTGCGCTCAATACTCCAGCCGCAGGGAGCCGAAGACGGTCAACGGCGCGCCGGGGTACACGCCGTTCCGCGGCGCGACGTTGGAATTCTGATCGGCGTTTTCGTAGTACTGCTGGTTCAACAGGTTGCGGACGGTGATCTGCGCGATGGCCCTCGTCGGCCCGATCGTCCAGCGGTAGGCGGCAAATCCGTCGAGCCGCACATAGCCGGGAAGCGTGAATGTGTTCTGAATATCGCCGTGACGTGAGCCGGAGATATAGGTGCCGAACCCGACACTCAATCCCTTCACCGGCCCGTTCAACTCGGCGAAGTCATACTTCATCCAGAGGCTCCCTCCGTGCAGCGGCACGCCGGGGAGCCGTTTATCTTGTAGGCCCGAATTGTCCTTGGTGACCTTCGTGTCGGTGTAGGCGTAACTGCCGATGACGCTCAACGCGTTCGTCACCCGGCCCGTCATATCGAACTCAACGCCCTGACTGCGCTGTTCCCCGACGACGATTCTGGCCAGCGGATCGCCGCTCGCCAGGTCGGGTGTCACCAGATTGTTCCGGGTCAAATGATAGAAGGCCAACGTGGCATTCAACCGATGCTCGAACAGGTCGGCTTTGAATCCGGCCTCCTGCTGTTTGCCGGTCTGCGGAGGGAAGGGCTGGTTGTTGGAGGAGACGCCGTTATTGGCGCCGAAGGACGTCACATAGTTGCCGTACATTGCGAGCCAAGGCGTCAGGTCATACAGCAAGCCGACGCGCGGATTGAATCGCGAATCCTTCCGGGTGGCCGCATCCACATTGGCGCTCGCCTGATCGAAATTGCTTCCCGAGCCTCGCGCCACCTCGGCCCAGTCATAGCGGCCGCCCACCAGCAGATGCAGCTTCTTCGCGAACGTGATCTGGTCTTGCAGATACAACCCGTACCATTGCTCCTGGAAGACGCTGACGTTCCTGCCTGGCCGGTCGGTCGTCGCGCGCGCCGCGGTAAACAGGCCCGGCGCGATGCCGTAGGTCGGATTGAAGAGATCGATGGCGAGAGCCGGATTGCCGGAGGTGAAGTTCCCGTAAATCCCGTAGTCGGTCGTGGCCCTGGTATAGTCCATCCCAATTAGGAGCTTGTGTTGCGTCCCCGCCACCGCGAACTTGCCGGTGAGGTCAAGATTCGTCGCATAGGTGCGCACGTAACTCGTTTGGCCGAAGATGTTTCGATCCAGTGTTCGGCCATCGGCTCGCAGGGCGGTCCCGAACGCCGGCGCCGGATTCGCCCAAATACTTTCCGCATCAATGAAGCTGGTGAGGAAGCGGTTGGTCACGGCCCAGGATTCATTAAATTTATGATTCGCATGGAAGCCAATATGCGTTTTGTTCGTGAACGACACGGGGGTATTGGGATCGCCGTATGAACGACTGATCGGCACAGGGGCGGGACGATTCCCGATGACCGGAATGCCGCTGTCGGCGCGGAAGTCCTGCTTCAACACTTCCACATCCAGCGTCAGGGTCGTTCGATCAGTCGGTCGCCAGGTGACGCTGGGGTTGAACACCTTCCGATCGACAAAATTGAAGTCTCTGAACGATCCGCTGTTGAGGTAGCCGCCCGCGAACCGCACCGACAGGGATTTGCTTTCCGTGACGGCTCCGCCCACATCCCACAAGGTGCGATAAAAACTGTACGACCCGAACTGCTGCTCCAACGCTCCATGCGTGCTGTCCAGCGGGCGTTTCGTGTTGACGTTGATCATGCCGCCCGGTTCGATGCGGCCGTAGAGGATGGAGGCTGGTCCCTTCAGCACCTCGATGCTCTCAATGTTGGCGGTGTCCATCTCAAACGGGAATCCTGACGGGGAGGTCGCGAGCAACCCGTTGCGATAGGTTTTTCCGAGATCCGGGAAGCCCCGAATGATGAATCGATTTCCCGAGCCGATCGACTGATTCGGTCGCACGCCGCTGACGTTTTCCAGCGCATCTTTCATCCGCGGCGTTTTTTGATCTTCCATGACCTGCGCCGGGATGACCTGGATGCTTGCCGGGGTTTCCTGAATCGGCGTATCGGTCTTCGTCGCCGTCGTCGTATTCGAGATGGTGTAGGACTGACGCGTGGAGGCCACCAAAATCGGTTGCACCTCGACAACCGGCACGTCGGTGTCGGCATGTAGTGGCTGCACGACCCGGCCGCCATCAGACAACGGCGGCGGAGGCGGCAGGGGGAGCGGGACCACGCCGGTGGGAGGCATCTCCTCGGATCGAGACGGCTCCGGCGACGCTTGGCCGGCCACAGCCGGTTGGTCTCGTGGCTTCGTGTGGGGCCCGACGCAGGCCGCGCAACAGATCAACACCCAAAGAGCAACCGAAAGAGGACGAACGAGGTGATTCGGAAACGGTTTCATGGACAACCCCTGTGTGTCACGACATGGCGGCACCATGGCGCTCAGGCAGGAACAGCTAGGCCACTCCTCTGCTCGCGTCACGGCACAATGAAGATGAACAACGTTACAGCGGGATCGACTGAGGGGGAGCGCGGAGACCGGCGAGAGACGCATCGAGACGAGAAGAGGTTGCCCAGCCGTCAGCCGGCCAGGTCGTCGCCTGTGGGAATAGCTGGGCGTAGAGCGTAACGGAAGATGCACAGGTCACGACCGTCGGCGAGGAGAAGTCGAACCGGCTCACGAACGGCGGCGACGGGAGCAGCGGGCGCAAGGACGGTTTCGGACCGGAAGCACCGCTGAGCGGCACAGGGGAGAGCGCAATGGATTGCGGATCAACCGAAGCCTGTTGCAGGCTACGATCCGACAACGTCGCGTCGACCCATCGCTGAGACAAGAAACAGTGCAAGCACGTCAGTGCGCCGGACGGCGTGACCGACAACCAGGCCAGGGCAAGTCCCATCACCAGCAGGAATGCCGCCACCGCCCCTGACCTACGCTGAGACTTGTACCCGGCTGCCATGCGCGTTATGTACCAAACTCTCCCTCGTGGGGCTACCGATGCCTGCCGCCGGATGCTACAGGCCACACAGTTTTTATAACCCTGCGCCTTCAATCAGGCACAGGCGCAGGGTCTTGGCCGACAACCTCCACGCTCGTCGCGATGCACTGACCCTCAGAACCGCGCCATGACACTGAGCTCCACCGTGCGTGGCGCGCCAATCATGAGCTGATTGGGATAGAACGTGGAGGCAAAAATCCCGTAGGTCTTGTCGAAGAGATTTCGCCCGCGCAACGTGATCCAGAATTGCTTGTACGGGACAGTCACCCAGGCATCCGCCGTCATGTAGGCATGCAGGCGCGTGCTGTTCGCCGCATCTACATATCGATCGCCGACATATCGCCAGGCTGCGCCGATATCGAACGGAATCGGCGTCGGCACGCGATAAATGGTCCAGAGATTGGCCACGGTTTGCGGCACTTCGAACGGACGGTTCCCGCTGCGTGAAACGAGGGTTCCGCCGGACAGCTCGTTGAATTCGTCGAGTTTGGCCGATAGAAACGTGACATTCCCCTGCAGCCGCCAGGCATCGGTCACGCGCCAGGCCGCATCCAGCTCCACGCCTTTGGACGATTGCTGCCCGACATTCACGGAGGCGGTCTGCGAGACTTGGGTCAGGATATTCTCACGGACGATATCGAAATAGGCCGCCGTCCATTCGACGCGGTGATTGAAGAACTGCCCCTTCGCGCCGACTTCCCACTGTCGCCCGGTCGCCAGATTAAATTGCTGGTTGCTCCGCAGAGCGAAGATGCTCCCGCCGACCGGATCAACCGCCGTCGCATATTGCCCATACAGCGTCACTTGCGGCAGAAGGTCATAAACCAGGCCGGCTCGCCACGTGGTCGGCGAAAAACTCTGGTCGAAACTTTGCGCGGCATTCAACGCCCCGCCGGTCGTAAAGAACTCACGTTTGAGATTGATGTAGTCGGTTCGCATCCCCGCGACCAGCTTGAGCGACTCTGTCAGGTTGAATTGATCTTCCGCAAAAAACGCCGTGGTGATGACCTTGGCCGTCTGGGTCGCCATCGGACCGCCGCCGAACAACCCTGCGACAGGCCCGAACGGGTCGACACTTCCGCCGGCGCCCGAAAAGAAGCTCGGACGCGTAAAGTCGGTGTAGGTGAAATCCACTCCCGCCACGAAGCGATTCTTGAATGTGCCGAGGGGGTGCGTCACCTGCAGTTCAAGGCGATCGCCCACGACCGACTGGTCATGCTGCACCATGAATCGATCGCGATCGATCAGCGACGTACCGGCATTAAATGTATAGGTTTCAGCGTTCATCCAGTCGCGCTTCGCGCTGTAGTAGTACGTCTGGTTCCGCAGTTGAAGAAAATCGTTGGGCGTCCAGGTGGTCTTCAGTTTCATCCACGTGGTCAAGGCGCTCATGTCGGCGTCTTGCACGTTGTAGTTCGTACGCAGCATCCGCGCATCGATGGTGCGGCCGTCCCTGGTGCTCACCACGCCGTTGACGCCTTGGGTGGCAAACGACGACGGCACCAGCGGCGTTCCCCAGTAGGGCTTTTGGCGGTCATAGGCCATATCGAACGACAGTTCGACGCTGAGGCGCGACGTCACGTCGTAGAGCAGCGCACTGGTCATGTTCCAAAACGTGAACGGCGTACCTTGCACCCCGAGGTAGCTATCGCCGTTCTGATAACTGAGATCCACGCGATAGTGCAGTTTGTCCGTGCCCAAAGTCCCGCCACTGCCTACCCCGGACCTGATCGTGTTGAAGCTCCCGTAGGAGAGAAAGGCCTCACTGCCGCTCAACTCGCGCTGAGGACGCTTGGTGACCAGATTGACCATGCCGGCCACCGCGCCCTCGCCATACAAAACCGAGGCCGGTCCCTTGAGGATTTCGATGCGATCCAGATTCCACGAATCGCGAGGTCTGGTCACGAACCCGGTCGGCCCGAGCGATAAGCCGTCGAACAGCAGCCGGATCTGTTGATTGCTGAACCCGCGCATGGAGAACGCCCCGGGATTCACGCCGAGGTCGTTCACGATCACCCCCGTGGCCGCCTGAATCGCTTCCGAGACCGTTCTGAAGCCACGCTCCTGCATGGTCTGTTGCGTGATCACTTCGACGCTCGCCGGAATTTCCCGCAGCGTCACACCCAAACGCGAGCTGCCATTGCTCTGTTCTTGCAAGGCAAGTGTGCCGGTGCCCTCCGGATAGGAACGTGTCCCCTGCACCACCACTGTGGGGGCCGTAACTGGTTCGGCAGACGGATCCTGCCCCTCTTCCGAAAAGGCCGGCTGAATTGATGCACCGAGCGCGAGCAAGACACTTAGTATCAGCACGTGGGACGAACGTCCTCTACAGATCGTAATCAATGACACGATGCGAACTCCTTGCATGAGATGACGTGATGGGACCGGACGGCCGGCTTAGGCGGGCGGCCTCCGGTAACGCGAACTCCAGCGACTCAGTTGCGTAACGGCTGTTCGGGTGGAGGGGCACGCAAGCCATGACTGAGCGAATGCCACAACGGTGGTCGGCCGCGCGCGGCCTGTGGCGGGAGATGGCCGTTGACGAAGCGAAGCAGAGGGAGCCCCTCCACCTCTGAAACAACAGTCACCCCAACGATGTGAGGAGGCGGAACAGGATCGGATAGTTGCTCACAGAAACTGTAGCAATGCTCACCCGTCTCAATGACATGGGTGCCAAATTCGACGACTCCAAACGGAGGCACCACACAGACCATCCACCAGTACAGCGGCGCAAGCAACACCAGCGCCATGAGTTTGGATTCCTGTCGCTCCATGATTCAGCGCGGAGTCTATATCAGGCGACGCCCTGCGCAGCTACCAACGGCTGCTCATCGATGCAACAGAAACGTCTCTCGCCGAAGATCCGGCCCACTCGTGCAGGCTACAGATGAGGATGGCGGTGGTGGAGGTCGGAGACATGCGGATGGTCATGCGTCAGCGATCGATGCTCGTGCTGATGCGCGTGAAGGCCCTCGACGACGACTTCGTGATGATCGTGGTGCCGATCATCATGCGAATGGACATGGTCGTGCGCACCGTCCTCATGCGTATGGAGATGCGCGTGCCTGGTTCCGGCGATGAGGATCACTCCACCGACCATGAGCAGCGCGACGAGACTTTCCCGGAGCCCCCATGGCTCGCCGAGGAGCGGGACAGAGGCCAGGGCCCCCACGAACGGTGCCGTGGCGAAATAGGCTGCTTCACGAGCCGCGCCGACCAGCCGAAGCGCATAGGCGTCCAGCGCGAGGCTGAGGCCGTAACTGACCGCGCCCAGGCCGAGGACGGCACAGACCGTTGGCATGTCCGGCCACGGCACGCGAGTCACGAGGGCTGCGACGATCATGACTGCACCCGCGCTCAGGGCCTTGGTTTTGGTCACCAGCAGCGGATCACGTAGCGACGCCAGCCGCTGACAGAGATTATTGTCGAGGGCCAGCACAAGGCGGCGCCGCTCAGCGCGAGCAGGCCGATGGGATCACCCGAATGGTCGAAGGGCAAATACCCGACGAATCCCGCTCCAAGCAGAACCAACAACAGGCCCGCCGCTTCTTGTCTGGTGAGGTGTTCACGGAACAGGCCCACGGCCAGGAGTATCGTCAACGGCGTTTCCAGGTTCAGGAGCAGCGAGGCCAACGTCCCGGAAAGCCGCTGCAACCCCGACAACATGAGGAGCGGACCGGCGACACCACCAATACACACCACTCCCATCAGCAACGGCCAATCTGCCCGGCGAAGCGCCGCCTCACGAGCGGCTCGACTCCCGTATCGACCCTTCGCCCACTCACAACCCATCAGGCCCAGACCCGCGCCCGCATAAAACAAGGCCGCCAACAGCAAGGGGGAAATTCCCGGCAACACGCGCTTGGTGAGCGGGACGCTGATCCCGAACAGCGCCGCCGCGATGAGTCCACACACGGCTCCTTTCGCCTGTGGCGTCATGCCGCGGCCGACCAGCCCGATCTAACAGCCTGATCCGGGAAGGCGCGCCGCCTCGTCCTCGCCGCACCTCCACATCGACCTGCTGCCGCGTCATTGGACTGGTCGGCGTCACGTTCCATGGCGGGCCTTATACTGCGCGAGCAATTCGCTGACCCGCCGCCGGAGCATGTTATTCATGACGACGCAGGGAATGGCGACCACAAGCCCTGCCGCTGTCGCTTTCAAGGCGAGACTCAGACCGATCATAATCGTCGTGACCGCCATGGCGCCGGAGCTGCCCATCGTGTGGAACGTGAGCATGATGCCCAACACCGTGCCAAGCAGGCCGATGTAGGGTGCGTTGGCCGCCACAGTCCCGATCACCACCAGCCGTTTGGTCAGGGCGATTTCACATTCGTCGATCGACTGGTACGCATGCACGTCGATGCGCCGGTAACACAACCAGCGCTCGATCGCCACAGCCACTGCCCACAGACTCAGCCCGATCAAGAGGCCGATCACACCATACTCCACCAGTTCCTTCATGCCTTCCATGATGCACTCCCCATGACGTTTGACGTCTCACCTTTCACGTCTCACCTGTACGGTCTCCTCCTGCTAGAATCCCAGCGTCACCCCCACATAGGCTGATCGTCCGATCCCCGCGTAGAAGGCCTGCTTGTTGGCGTCTGCCACGCTGTCGGCCACGGGTGTGGCCCAGGCGACGTAGGCTTTGTCGAACATATTGTCCAGTTCCACGTACGTCTTGATGAACTTGATGTAGCGGTTATTGTGGGTGCGATAGGAATGGTGCAGGTTGGCGTTGAACAGGATGTACGAGGGGGCACCGAGTGTATTGTTGTTATTGACGTAGAAACTGTCGATCCAACTGCCCTCGACCCAGCCCCCAAGCCCCGTCGCGGCATGGTCATATGCCGCTTTCATGTTGAACACATTCTTCTCCACTGAAGGCACCTGGCGCCCGGATTGATTCACACGCGTGATGGCGCCGCCGGTCCCGAATTGATCGACGAAGCGGATGTACTGGCTGTCCATGTGCGTATAGGCGCCGGTGAGCCGTAGCCCTTCGATGGGCATCCAACGCCAACCGAGTTCAATCCCTCGATACTGCGATTCCTTCGCATTGACGGCAAAGTTCCCTGCCGTCGTCGGTGTGATCGGCACGCTCTGCGTGATGATTTCGTCCTTGAAGAACGTCCAGAATCCCACCGCCTCCACCCACAGCGTGGGCGTCAATTGCGTGTTGGTTCCGATTTCGACATTGAAGTTCTTTTGCGGCTTGACGTTGTTATTGAAGCCGGGATTTCCGTCCAACCCGACCGTCATGTTGGTGAATTGGGGGATGCCATAGCCCACCGACGCGCGCGTCCAGATGTTCGTGCCTTCGTTCACCTTGTAGGTCAATGAGATGTCGGGAGCCCAATTGTCGAACGAGCGATTGACTTCGACGGTGCTCGTCAGTGTGCTGGTCGTGGTGGTCGCGGCAAAATTGTTGACGAAGCCGGAAATGTCCGAGCGCTCGTAGCCTAACCCCACCGCCAGAATCCACTTCGGCACGAACTCCAGTTCTTCGCGGAACCGCCCCCCGATATTGCGCACCGAAAACCGGTTCTGTTGCGTGGCCGGCCCGAAAGCCCCGAAACCGTTATTCAGGTTGAGATTGTTCACGCCTTCCTGCTCGAGATAGTTGGCGAAAAATCCGACGTAGCTCTTCAGCGGCATGCTGCCGAGCGTTCCGTCGTGGCGCAGATCCGTATAGTGCTTGAAACTCGGATTGACGGTCGTGCCGACCGGTTGATTGATGTCCTTCACATGGTAGTCGGCTTCGGTCGTGAGAACCGTGCTGGCGTCGATCTGCCGTTCGTAGATAGCCCCGACCATCGTCAACCGGTCGCGGAGCTTTTGCCCCAAGGTGACCGGATTGGTGGTGGAGGTTCCGCCCATTTGTCGCGGATTGGCTTTGAATTGGCTGAGGGTCAAACGCGTGGGAAATTTTTCATCTTCATCGACATTGACCGCTTTCACATAGAGCGTCTGGCGATCGTCGATGCGGTAGCGGATGTTCAGATTCACTGTCGACATCCAATATTGGCTATGGTCCCGCCATCCGTCCTCGCGCTGATAGCTCGAAAACAGCGCGATATCCAGGTTGCCGTACTCTTTGCCGATGGCGATCGCTTCTTTGTGATAGCCATAGGAGCCCGCCGTGATGAAGGTCTCTACTCCATCGATATCCCGGCCGCGTCTGGTCCGGAAGTGCACCATTCCGCCGAGCGCGTAGTTGTCGTACAACGAAGACGACGGGCCCCGCCGCACTTCGATGCTTTGAAGAAACCAGGGGTCATGCAGTTCGGGGCGCGCCGTGCCGTCCGGCTGTGTCACGGAGAAGCCGTCTTCATACATTTTGATGTTGCGGATGCAGCAGCCGGTCTTGTTGCCCGACCCGCGAATCGACAGGTTCACTTCGCGCCCGCCGTGTTCCTGCCGGGGCACGATGCCGGGAATCGATTCCAACGACTCCCGCAGATGTCGCGTCGGCTGTGATTCGTGCTCACTGCGCGTCGTGGACGATTCAGTGATGCCCGCCGGCCTTCTCGACACCCGGTCACTCATCACCGCGATATCATGCAACAGAACTTCCGGAACGGCTTCCGGTTTGGGCGCCGTCGTGTGTTCCTTGATGACGGCCGGGCCCGTCTCCTGGTGGCCTGCGGCGCGCCGGCGTTCCCGTACGTCGTCCAGCTCCTCCAACAGTCCCTTCAGCTGCTGTCTCAGCGCTTCCTCGCGCTGGACCAGACCCGCATCGTCCGCAACGGTCCCGGGCGAGTCCGCGGCAAACGTGGCGCCACCGCCCCACCCCAACAGGGACACCAAACCCAACACCACGACCACACCACGTCGAAACCCAGACATGACAATGCCTCCTTCTCACGAAACAAGGCGGATGCCCGTTCTGGGCGCCGCCCGTTTCAGAGTGTGATAGTCCTGCCGATCACATCGCCCGGACAGGAGCAGGAGGCGGAGCACGTGAATCACAGATCGCGCAATCGCACGCGTAGGGAGGGGTTGGAGGGTCAAGGGATGAGACGAGGGTAATCGGCAGGCGTACCTCCGACACCATACTCGAAACCGCGGCTGAGCCCTTGGCCGCATGGCACAGCGCCTGACACAGAATGGAGTGACTTGCGTCGGCAGACTGGTGTGGGACTGTGTGCGCCGGTGCAAGGCAAGCCGCCGTATCGAGAGCCCAGGCGGAAAGTCCGCAGAGATACATCGCGATCGCACCGGCACACAGCAGGAGAAAACCCGCTCGCATTCCAGACCTCGATGAACCGTTCATGGATAAGGAAACGGCGCGGACTGTAACAAAGCCTCGCTCGTGGCGCTACCGACGTACGCTTACGGCTGCTCCAGATGTGACAAAATCACCTGCGCGGGAGCCGAAATACGTCGCAGGCACGACCTACTACGTAGCGCGTGGCAGGGCGGCCGGATCAGGCCGGGAGGTGAGCGGACTGGTTATGGAAGGAACAGTGGAGTCTGGTGAGAAGAAGCGGCGAAGTGTTCTCACTTACGAATGGGGAACGGTCATGGCTTGGCGAAATCCAGCCGTCCCTCCTGCACCACGATTTTGTTCGTGGGGAACGCATGTTCGGTCCAGGCCAAGGCGATTCGCCCGGAGGGATGAATCGCCACGGTCGGATGCTCGGCTTTCGTGCCGACGGTCAACGGAATCACCGGCCCGAAGCTCTTTCCACGATCAAACGACAATCGAAGGACCACGCGTTTCCGCACCCCGGTGACCTCTTCCCAGACGGCCGCAACAATGCCGTCCGGGTGAATCGCCAGACGCAGGTTGTCGGGCAACGAATTGGTCGACGTATGCAGCGACACGGGATCGGTGAATGTCCCGGCCCCATCATCGGATGTCGCCACATAGAGGCGCGCCTGCTCGTCGGCCCCTTCGGTATACCAGCCGACATAGAGCCGTCCTTGCCGATCAAAGCCCAGCGAGGGGCCGCGATGCGGGCATGCCGCGAAAACCCAATGGTCCTCGCGTACCAGATGCGGCGCTCCGAAGGTCCGTCCACGATCGTTCGATTGCGCCACTACAATATCCCGCACGTTGCCGTCGAAGGTCTTTCGCCAGACAGCCCAGAGATTCCCATCCGGCGCCGTCGCCAACATGGGGCGGCAGCAGGGACAGGCCATGCCGTCGATGGTCACGTTCGGTGCAAACGTCGCCCCACCATCTCGCGAGCAGGCGAACTGCACCGCGGCCCCGCTGCGATCCTTGCCGCGACCGTCCAGCCACACCATGTACAGGTCGTTCTCCGGTCCCTGCAGCAGATCTTCAAAGGTGTGAGAAATCGGCAAGCCGTCGTCATTGACCTGCACCGGAGGGGTAAACGTGCGGCCGCCGTCAGCGGACGCCGCCACGCGAAGATCCGACGCGAACATGGCCCCTGATGCTCGATTGGGCGTGGACCAGCTGACCGACACCTTCCCCTCTGCGCCGGCGGCCATCCCGGGAGCCTGATGCAGCGCGTCGGGCCCGAACGCTGCCGGATTGACCTGAACGTCTTTGCTCATCTGGCGCGACTCTCCGGACATCTCCCGAGTCTTCACCAGGCCTTGTTGATCCGGTTTTTCCATCCAGGCCACATGCAGCGTGCCGCTCGCGTCATATCGAAGCGACGGGGGTGACACACTGTAGGGCGCGGCGGCCACGACCTGCGCGGGAGTCAACATCACGCCGGGACTTGCGGGGGTCTCTGCGTATAGCAGATCCGGAACCAGCCCGAGCAGAAACACCACCCAGATACCGCGCACCATCATGGTCGCTCCTTTATGAAACCACCCTACCGGCGGAACCACGCATGCTACGCGGGGCGATTCCGCACTGTCTACCGACGCCTGCTCATGGGTGCAACACCCTTTGCAACGCCATGCCCGGCTCAGTCGAGATGCTGCGCGAGGAACGCCTCCAACTCGGAGAAAACCAGCTGACGATCTGCTTCTCGATGCAACAGCTCGTCAGCCAACGGCAACTCGACATAGGTGTACTTCGTTTGACCGGCCGTCTGCAATGCTTCGGCCAGGGCCCGGCCCTGGGACACCGGAACAATCCGATCCATCGCCCCATGCATGAGCAGGAGCGGGGTCCGCATGTCGCGGGCGCGAAACACCGGTGAGGTAACGCGAAGCCGGTCCCGGTCGTTCAACCAGGAGGCGACTCGCATCTCGACCATGGCCGGCTGTTTCAGAAACCAGCGGCTGTCTGAGACCAGCGCCGACAAGTCTGTGACGCCCCCCAGGCTGACTGCGCAACGGTAGAGATTCGGCTGATCTACCGCTGCCATGAGTGCGGCATAGCCGCCATACCCCGCCCCGACGATGCAGGTGCGCTTCGCATTGGCGAGACCGGACCGGATCGCATATTGCACGGCATCGCTCACATCGTCCTGCATCTCTAAACCCCAGCGCTGGAAACCGGCACGGAGAAATTCGTCGCCAAAGCCTTCGGTCCCACGAAATCGCGGCTCCAGCACCGCCCAGCCCCGGCTCACGAACCACTGCGTCCAATAGTTAAACGCTCCGGGCATTCGCGCGGCAGGGCCTCCATGGGGAAACACGATCATCGGAAGGTGGCGGGGATCTCGATCCTTGGGCAGGGTCAGGAGCACTTGCAACTCTTTGCCGTCCCTCGCCGTCACGTACGTCGTCGTGGGAGCAGCCAGTACGGCAGCTTCGAGATCAGGGTAGGACTTACCGAGCAGCACCATGCGTCCATCGTGTTCGTCAAAGATCGACCAGCGCGGAGGATGCACCGCGCCGCTCGACTGTACGATGTGCAGCCGACCATCATCGCTGCTGCTCTGGATCACATTGACCATCCCAGGAATCGCCCGGTCGATCCGCGCCTGTAAGCGTTGTGCGTCAAAGTCCCAGAAGAGCACACGCTGGTCCGCCGGGCTGTAGCGCACACCCACAACCTTTTTTCGCCCCGGCGCGTAGACCAGCTCGCCGGTGAGGTCATATTTCGGATCAGCAACCACCAGCAGGCGATCCGCTCCCCGGTCGAGCATATTCATTTTGAAAATGGCGGCCTTCCCTCGATGTTGATCCCTCACATACAGCCAGGCGGGATCAGCATCAAACGCCAACGGCACGAGTCCGGTTTCTTTGGCCACATCGTACTGCGCCAAGTCGCGCCACAGACTGGACTCCGGCTGCCGGAAGATCGCATGCACCGTGGTTTCAAATCGTCCAACCCCGGCCCGCACCGTCCCCGCCCGGTCGGCGATCCAATGGAAGACCGCCTTGGCGTCCGGCGTGGAACTGGGATTCGCCTGGACCAACTGTCGCTCACCCGAATACACGTCCACCTTGTAAACATCAGGCGCATTGGGGTGCTCCAGATCGAGCGCGAGCAGCACATGCCGGGGATCGCCCGGGATGGTGCCGACGAGTTGATCATGGAATTGAGGGAAATGTTTCTTTCCAAAGATCGACGGGAAGGTCCCCTGCTTGAACAGATTGGCGACTTCCTCCGTGCCGTCGCGGTTCACGGCCAGCAGTCGAGTGTCGACGGACTCGATCGCGTCCCCTGTGCGGGCAAAGCGGAGACTCACCAGCAGCCGCTCATCGTTCACCCAACGGAACCAGGTGATGATGGAGTCGCGATTGTCCGTCGAGACGACGCGATGCGGATCTTGCCCCGAGACGGTTTGCGTCTCGAGCACCGTCTGTCCGTCGTGATTGCGGAGCACCGCCAGGTGCCGACCGGACGGGGACAGTTGAATGGATTCGATGCGGGGCAGTGAGGCGTAGGCCGCGGTGGGCGGCGGGGCGGAGCCGGACTCGGCGTAGGCCGGTCCCAGGCCGCAGAGAAGTATCAGAACAGTGACAAATCCGTAGATGGCCGGCACGGTCACTCCCTACAAGTACCAGGACATGCCCAGCCGGGAGATACCCGACGGATTCAGTTATCACATGTTCGCCTGACGGTCGTCTATCCCATTTTTTACGCACACGGACGGCGCCAGGAGATGGCTGGCGCCGCCTCATACACTTCGCCGCTGTCCCGATGCGGAGGCCCATCTGACGAGGAGCCTCCGCACCGGACGACAGGCTGATCTAGAATTTATACTCGACACCTCCGAAGGCACTGATCCCGAATCCCGGGTTGGCGAAACGATTCAGCGAATCGTTGACGACCACCGCTCCGGCATAGGTCTTGTTGGTCAAATTGCGCCCTTCCGCAAACAGGGTCCAATGCTCGTTGATGTTCCAGCCTGATCGCAGATTGATCAGCGCGTACGACGGATTCTTAATCGTGTTGTTGTAATCGGTATAGAAACCGGACAACGACCATTCGACGTTCGGCGCTATCCACC
>WBZU01001387.1_pt1 | contig 18212 bp, 20 predicted proteins | sample 5204311 | NCBI WGS metagenome assembly WBZU01 (sample SAMN12344359, study PRJNA552823) | activated sludge metagenome | biome: Activated sludge suspended growth; feature: Nitrification reactor; material: Wastewater; isolation source: activated sludge from nitrification reactor of wastewater... | reverse complement strand
CCAAAGGCACCCGAAAAGCCCCGGCCACCTCGTCGAATGCCACACCGACCAAGGTTAGAAGGCCGCCGTTGGCGCCCTGGCCCTGACCTATCCAGAGAAGAGGTGGCAGGCTCTCCCCCCAGGCGGGTTCGGCGTCGGGCAAGCCACCAGGAAATGTCGCACCCGGCACATACCCTGCGAACGCAAGACCGCCTTGCAAGCACACCCGGCAGAAGGGCCACCCCAATGTTCGAATTCAAGATGACCGGACTCAACCAGAAGAACCTCGAACGGCTCCTCACCGACGCCGCCGAGAAGCCAGCCAGGGCGTTCGAAGCCGAACTCAACGAGCGGGCCAGCCACATCCGCACCCTCGACGCTCAGCAAGCCCAATCGGAGGTAGACCGGATCGGCAGGAAACACGGCATCACCCTCAACAGGGAATCCGCCAGGAAGATCGCAGACACCATCATCGGCGGCGGCACCATAACCGTCACCACCAACTGAACCCCCGGACGGGAGAAAGCGACGGTACGTTGTCGTTATGGCGGGGAGACTACGAAGAGCGGGGTTGTTCGCGGTGGGAGCGGCACTGCTGGCAACCACTGCCGCAGCCCAAGCGGCGGACGGAACCGCCGATCGTGCCGGTGTCAGCATCACGTACACCGTCGACGATGCGGTTCGGTTCGACGGCCCCGGCTGTGCACGCGTCAACTGGAACGGCACCTACGAACGCGCCTCTGACGTCGATTTCGCCGTCAGCGTCGAACTGAGACGCCAAGGCAGTCGCAGCCCTGAGACCGACTACGCCGACGTCGCGTCGTGGGCAAGTAACACCGGCACGATCGGCGGGAACTTCTGTGTCTCCGACTACTACTTCGACGCTTCCGCCGGGCCGTTCACGTTCTCCGGGACACTGCAAGTTGACGATCCCGACGGCCGCACGCTCGGCACCACGAAACTTACCACAGCGACCCTGCCCGTACGACAGAACAAGTCCCGATTCACACGGATCAAAGTTCACAGCCAGTCGAAAACAACCTGGGGAAAGGTGCGTGGACGTGTCACAGCGAACACCTTGACGAAAGGCCGCCTCGGCGCAGACGGCACCGTCAAAGTGGAAATGAAACGGAACGGCAGGTGGCGGCACGTCATCCGCCTCTACCCCAACGAATTCGGGAAGTTCGCATCCGGTGGAGAGTTGTACACCGTCCGCCGGATCCCCAAGGGCGCCAAGGTACGAGCACGACTCACCGAATGCGGCTGGTGCACCAACACCACAACCACGACCCGGGCACGCTAACCCCGACCGGCTCCATTTTCCCACCCGGGCGCGATACAGGTTGATCATCGCCGCCCCACGGCCCGCCCAGAAGGAACCCGAGCCATCAACGTTCGGCTTTCCGTAGTCACACCCGACGTCGCAGCCGACCGGACCCCGACTTCCCGGCATCGGAGCAGTCACCCCTGCGCCTGCCAGACAGTCAGCCGTCACCCGGTTCGCCCGTAGATGTCCGCTTGTCGGGGTCGGCGCTGGACGCCGTCCACCATCGCCGCCAGCGAACCACTCGCTGTCGAACCGCAGACTGCGGAATACGCTCCGCGTACGCGATAGCGACCGCCAACACCACCAGCCACACGTAGAGCGTCGACAGCGTCAAGCCGTAGCGAGGCGTCATAGCCACTGAACTCGCCAGTCCGGCCAACATGAGCACAACACTGCCTCCAACGACAAGCCTCCGACTCTCTCCCAAAACGCCGACACCGAACAGCAAGACCCCCAGCGGAAGAGGTATGAATACGACGCCTTGAATACCGGAACGCATCACGACCCCCACAACTGCCCCGATCGCCGCTAGTTCAAAGAACCCCAAGGCTATCCATCCCGCAGTTCTGCTCCCGCTCGCCGCGGACAACGCCAACACAAGGAAGGCGGATGCAGCCAGCGCAAGAATCGCGCCACCGCCGAGGACAGTGAACCCAGCCCGAACGCTTGCATAACCTAATCCGACAGCCATTGCGACGAAAAGTACCGGCAAAACCCAGCGGTCTGCCTTACCCCAGAGCCTGCCCACCAGGAACAAACACAACGCGGCACCCAAGCCGACGAAAACGCCGCCGATCACCTTGGTGCCGCTCACCCACCAAGCGACTCCCGCGATGAAAGCACCCAACGCCTGGACAGCCAAAGAAGTGTTCCGCAGCCGAGAAGAGACCCCCAGGGTGCCGTTCCTGAAATCCGAGACAGCATCAACAGTCGCTCCGCAGCCGACCAGAAACACCCCCACCCCAACCCAGACGTCTCCTACGGCGACACTCCGCACAGCACCCACAAGGATGGACACGGCAAGCAGCATCGCTGCAAGCGCAAACGCCGGTTGGTGCAGTTGCGTACCAACACCAAACGACCTCCAAGAAACTAAGACGGTGGCGCCCCAGAGAAGCGCGACCTGAAGAACCCAACTCGACCAACGCTCAGGATCGGCCCGCACCGCTGTGACCAGGTACGCCAAAGCGAGGATCCCTGCCAGCCACCGCACCCACCGTTGAGCGCCAAGGTACTCCGGGCGTAGCGGTGCCCGGCGGGGAATGGTGAATAGGGCGGCAAACACGAACACACCCGGCGCAACGAGCAGCCACGGCGACGACCCAAAGCGATCTCCGAGCCAACCAACCACAATCGGTGACACCACGACGACGACGAGCAACCTGACCCAAGTGAAGTCAGGCCCGTCAACCCGGGAACCACTGTCCGGCGTCCGTTCTCCCTCCGACTCACCGCTCTCACTCATCGCATCGCACCCGACAATGTCCCCCTGAGAACTCGCACGGAACCAAGTCTCTCGCAGACCCTTTGCCTCCCAGCGCAGGCGACACCGCAACCAAACGTTCCGAAAATGTCCGATTCACGTTCTGGTGCGTTCCCCCTCAACCCCGATTCGTGGGGGGATTGGAATTGTCGCCAACACCCATAGGGGCGTGCCGGTTCATCGTATCGACGGGGTGTGGGTGTCCGGTTCCGGTGGTCGTGATGGGGCCAGCCCCACAACCCAGCCGCTAGTCAGATGGAGAGCGGTGAGCGAGTCGGCGGCGCAAACCCTCTAACGGTTCTCCAAGGTTCTAACGGCTGTCGGAGACAGCTCCCACGTGGGCCTGCGCAAGGCCGGCCCCGAGCGGCCCGGTTCAGCCCTCGTCGAGGCCGTGCTCGCGCGTCTCCTTCTTGATCAACCCCTGCTTGTGCGCGGCGTCGCGCTCGAGGTCGTGCTCTGCCGCAGCCTCGAGCGCGGAGTCCAACGACGCCTCTTCTTCCTTCGCTTCCAGATCTTTGTCCTCAGCCATGCCACCATCCTGCCGCTCACACCTGCGCGGAGGTCGGGCGAGCCGGGGCGACGTGGCGCAGATCCTGCCCGAACGAGGGTCGGCCGAGGTCGCCGCGCTTGTTATCGTCGCTGGGTGAGAACCCTCTGGCGCACCACTGTTCCCGCGATCGCCGCAGCGAGCCTGCTGGCAACCCCCGCGCACGCCGTCGTCCCCATGGAACTGTCCGCAGGCGCCGCCGTGCGTTCCGGGGCGACCCCGCTGGTCTACGTGTTCGTGATCGACGGCGCCGACGGCGACGAGTACGAGAACGGACGGCTGCCGTTCATCAAGGGCCTGGTGGACAAACGCGGCACCTACTACGCCGAGTCCCGCGCGATCATGGTCGCCGAGACCAACCCGAACCACACGGCCATGATCACCGGCGCGTACGCGGACACCTCGGGCATCCCCGCCAACGACTTCGCGATGTACGGAAACGGCGCGTCGAGCGCCGAGGGGTGCCCGCTCGAGAAGCGCACGCAGGGCCCTTCGACGACTGGTCTGGCACCGGCCTGCGTCAAGGCCCAGACCATCTTCCAGAGCACAGCGGCCGCAGAGGTGCGGGACAAGGTCACCTCTGCTGGCATCTTCGGAAAGCCCAAACTCGCCACCCTCTTCGCGGCCAAGCGCTCGAAGAAGAAGTACTCAGCGGACTACCTCTGGACCCCCTGCACCGGCACACCCGCCCCGTACTGCAAGAAGGTCCCGCTCAACTCCTTCGGTTATGCCGACGACGACGCCACGATGGACGCCGTGCTCGCGTCGGTGCGCAAGGGCGTCCCCACTGAGAAGGGCAAGCGCAAGAAAGCCAACCTGACCGTCGTCAACCTGCCGACCGTGGATGTGACCGGCCACTCGTACGGCGTGGGCAAGAAGTACCGTAAGGCGGTTGTCCGCGCCGACGAGCAGATCAAGCGCTTCGTACGCCAGCAGAAGAAGCTCGACCTGTGGTCACGCACCGTGATGTTCATCGTCTCCGATCACTCGATGGCGACCAACGAGCGCAAGACGTCGCTCACGGAGATCTTCACCGCGGCAGGCATCCCGACGAGCAGTTACCTCATCGTGCAGAACGGCGGGACCGATTTCGTCTACCTGGCTGATCCGGCGGCCGCTGACCGCGACGACCTTCTGCGGCGGATGCGGCAGGCCGCCCTGTCCGCGGATCCCGCTTTGGGTATCGACGAGGCGTTGTACCGCGACCCGAATCCGCTCGACGGCGACGCGGCGAACACCCTCGATACCGTGCACCCCGGATGGCGCCTCGCAGGGCCGCGCACCGGCGACCTCGTCGTGACCCAGGGCGTGGGCGGCGCGTTCACCGACCCGATCAACCCCGTCGCCGGCGGCCATGGGGGTCCGAACACCACGGACAACCTCTTCACCATCACCGGCGGGTGGAAGGGGATCATGAAGAACGGCACCCTGACCGGATCACAGGACCCGCGCTTCGACGACACCGGGCTCAACCCCGGCCAGGCGGAGAACGTCGACGTCGCCCCCACGGCGATGCGACTTCTGGGCCTGGAACCGCCGCGTGACAACGAGGGCCGGGTGCTCTCAGAGGCCTTCAAGTGAGGATCCTCGACCTGGTGACGGTCTTCGACGCCGCCGACATCGAGACCGAGAGCGCCTTCTGGGCGGGTCTGCTCGACGGAGAGGTCCGCAAGGAGCCCGACTGGCACGCGATCCTGACACCCGACGGCCGGCGGCTGGCCGTGCAACTCGCGCCCGATCACACGCCGCCGCAGTGGCCCGACGGAAGCCCGCAGCAGATGCACGTGGACCTGTGGGTGGCCGACCTTGATGCCGCCGAGCGCGAGGTCATCGGGCGTGGCGGGCGGTTGTTGAAGGCCGTGGACGGGGAGGGCTTCCGCGTCTACGCCGACCCGGCGGGGCACCCGTTCTGCCTGTGCTGGCACTGATCAGGTGCCCCTTTGTGACGAAGGTGCTGCACCCCCGACCCCGACTGTCACGAAGGTGCGCGGTTCCCCGCCGCCAAACCCCGCACCTTCGTCACAACGCGGATCAACCGCCCCGCAACAACGTCACAAAGACCCCGGGCGGGCCACCAACACCCCCGGGCGGGCCACCAAAGACCCCGGCGGGCCGAGACCCCCGACCGGCCCTCGGGGGGGCCGCCGCTCAGCCCTCCGCGAGCAGCGTCGCCTTCGCCTCCGCCAGCCGTGCCACCTCGTCCTCGGGCAACTTCGGGTACTCCAGCGGCAGGTCCTTGATCGTCGTGGTGATGATGTCGGAAACCGCCGCGCGCATCGCCCACTTGTGGTCCGCCGGAATCACGTACCACGGCGCCCAGGGTGTGCTGGTGGCGTTGATCGCGTCCTCGAAGGCCGCCATGTAGTCGTCCCAGTAGCCGCGCTCCACGATGTCGCCGGAACTGAACTTCCAGTTCTTCTCGGGGGTGTCGAGCCGCTCGAGGAAGCGCTTCTTCTGCTCCTCCTTAGACACGTTGAGGAAGAACTTCAGGATCGTGGTGCCGTTGCGTGCGAGGTGCTGCTCGAAGTTGTTGATGTCCTCGTAGCGGTGCTTCCAGATGTGCTTATGGACATCCTCGGGCGGGAGGTCGGCCTTATCGAGGATCGCCGGGTGCACCTTCACCACCAGCACCTCCTCGTAGTACGAGCGGTTGAAGATCCCGATCATCCCGCGTGCGGGCAGGGCCTTGGAGTACCTCCAGAGGTAGTTGTGCGAGTACTCCTCGGAGCTGGGCACCTTGAACGAACTCACCTCGCAACCCTGCGGGTTGACCCCCGACATCACGTGGCCGATGGTCCCGTCCTTGCCCGCTGCGTCCATGGCCTGGAACACGATCAATACCGAGTGCCGGCCGTCCGCGTACAGCAGTTCCTGCGCCTCGGCGAGTTCCACCTTGTTGTCCGCCAGCATCATCTCTGCGATGCGCTTGCGCTCGGTCTTGTCCACCTCATGCGCCGCGGGAGGCAGCCATTTCGCGTCGTGGTCGGCGATTCGGAACTTCTCCCCCGGGTCGACCCGCAGTTGCTCGAGGACTTCCTTCGCCATCGCCATGACGTCACCCCTTCTCGGCTGCGGCCTTCAGCCGCTGCAATGTGGTCTCGATGTTGCGCTGGTTGTGAGGCGCGCGTGGCCCAGGGATGATGACGCCGCCGACCCACTTGATGGGGGCGGCGAGCGGGCCTTCGCGGCGATCGTTCCAGGTCTCGGTCACGCGGCAGCCCGTCTCTGTGGGCTCTATCTCATAGGTCCAACGAGACACCGGCATCGGCGGGAAGTCCACGTCGAAACTGAAGCGCCGTCCGCGCCGGGCGTCCAGGACGGTACAGCGGGTGAACCACCGCCACGGGCCCCGCTTGTTCAGACCCCAGAACTTCTCGCCCACGCCCGGTGCCGGGGAGGCACCACGGGCGCCGGTGGCCTCCGGGGAGAAATCCCCGACGCGCGCGACGTCGGCGATCAGGTCGTAGACCCGTTCCGGCGGCGCGGCGATGTCGATGGAGGCTTCGGCGGTGTACGCGTCGGGGGCTTGGGCCATGGCTGCAGCCTAGGACTAGACCCGGACCAGCGTCTTCCCGAGGTTGGCGCCGGTGAAGAGGTCCTGCAGCGCGGCAGGCGCGGAGTCGAGACCGTCACGCACATACGTCTTCGCGACCAGCCGGCCCTCCTGCATCCACTGGCCCATCGCCTGCGATGCCTCCGCAGCGCGGTCCATGTGGTCCAGAATGATGAAGCCCTTGAGCAGGGCCCGGCGCGGGATCGCGTTGATCAGGTTCGCCGGCCCGGGCGCCGGTGCGCCGGTGTTGTACTGCGAGATGGCACCGCAGAGGATGATCCGGGCGTGGTCGTTGATCCGTGCCAGCACCTCATTGAGCGTTTCGCCGCCGACGTTGTCGAAGTACACGTCGATCCCGTTCGGGCAGGTCCGGGACAACCCGGCACCGATGTCCTCGCTGCGGTAGTCGATGCAGTCGTCGAAGCCGAGTTCGTCGACGACCCAGCGGCACTTCTGCTCTGAACCCGCGAGACCGATGACCCGCGCGCCCATGATCTTGGCGATCTGTCCGGCGATGGATCCGACACCGCCGGCCGCCCCCGAGACCACAACCGTTTCGCCGGGCTGCGGCTTACCGATGTCCTCGAGACCCACGTACGCGGTCAGTCCGGTCACGCCGAAGACACTCAGCGCCTGTTCGTAGGTCACACCTTCGGGGATCGGCACGCCACCGGTGAGCACCGCATGCTCCTGCCACCCGGGCATCCCGAACACGCGCATACCCACGGGGTAGCGCGGGTTGCGCGACTCAAGGACCTCCCCGGCTCCGGCACTGCGGATGACCTCGCCGATGCCGATCTTCGGCAGGTAGGTGTCATAGGACATCCAGCCACGGATGGTCGGGTCGATCGACAGGTACTCAACGTTCATCAGGAACTCGCCGTCCTGCAGCGCCGGCAGTTCGACCTCGTCGGAGCCGAAGTCCGAGAGCTCGACCTGGTTCTGCGGACGGCGGGCGAGGGTGACTCGTCGAGAGGTGACCATGGCTGAACGATACTTGGGCCATGTCGCTCAGTGTCGCGTTCCTGCTCGCTCTGGCCTTCGGGGCTCTGCTGGGCCTCGGCATGCGCCAGGTGATGGGCAACCGGGTGCGCCTCGGATGGTCGGAAGCCGTCCTGTCGGGGATCGTCGGCTCAGCCATCGGCGCCCTGACGATCTCGCTGATCCGCGGCGGGTACTACCGCGAGCACTGGATCGGCATGCTGCTCGCCTCGGCGCTCGGGACTCTGATCGTGATGCTGATCGTCGGCTACTTCACCCGCCAACGACACCTCACTGCGGCCGAACTCGTGGCGGCCGGCGAGAGCGCGCGGGTCGAGTTCAAGTCCACGGCCCGGTGCAACCTGCACACCGGGCAGCGCGACGACAAGATCGAGATGGTGATCTCCAAGACCGTCGCAGCGCTGGCCAACTCCGGCGGCGGGGACCTGTTGATCGGGGTGGACGACGACGGCAAGGCACTCGGACTCGACGACGACCTGAAGTTCATGAAGCAGCCGGACCTCGACCGGTACGAGCTGTGGCTGCGCGACCACCTCAGCAAGACCCTCGGGTCGACGGCGAGCGCGAACGTCGAGGTCACCTTCCCTGTGCTCGACGGTGTGCCGGTGTGCCACCTGCGCATGCTCGGCGCCTCCCGGCCGGTGTTCCTGTCCCCGGGCAAGGGGCAGCCTGTGCAGATGTGGGTGCGGGTGGGCAACTCGACCCGCCAACTCGGCGTCGACGAAGCCCTCAGCTACGCGGCCGACCGCTGGGGCCGGCGCCGCCTGCGCTGAGTCACTGCCCGGTGAAGCGGGCCTCCCGGCGCTCGAGGAAACTGCGTACTCCCTCCGCGGCGTCCTGCGAGGCCATGATCCGGGGTAGCACCTCCTTGAGGTGCTCGCGGGCAGCGTCCTCGCCGCGGTCCCGCGCGATCCGCGCGTTGGCCAGCGTCTCCTGCACCCCCAAGGGCGCCTGCGCAGCGATGGTCTCGGCGATGGCGAGCGCCCGGTCGAACTGCTCGCCAGGCTTCACCACCTCCTGCACCAGCCCGATGCGGTACGCCTCATCGGCACCGAACTCCTCGGCGGTGAGCAGGAACCGCATCGCGTTGCCCCATCCCAATTGCGCTGCGGCCCGCAGGGTCGCGCCGCCGAACGGGATGATGCCGCGACCGATCTCCAACTGCCGGAAGCGCACGTCGTCGGCGGCGATGACGATGTCGCTGGCCAGCGCGAGTTCGATACTCAGCGTGAACGCGATCCCCTGCACCGCCATCACCACAGGCTTCGGGACAGGCGGCGCCCACATACCGAACGGGTCGAAGGTGTAGTCCCCTGCCAGCGCCGCCGGGCCCACCTGCGCGACTTTGCCGCCCACCTCCGCGAGGTCCAGCCCGGCGCTGAAGTGATCACCCATGGCGTGCACAACACCGACCCGTACATCGGGATCCGTGCCCAGCCGCTCATAGGCGGCCCCGAACTGGTCGATCAGTTCGAGATCGAACGCGTTGCGCTTGTCCGGGCGGTTGATCCCGATCAGCAGCACGTGTCCGCGCTGTTCGACGACTACCTTCATGGGTCCTCCACTCGTGCCTGTGCTGCCTAACCTACGCTGAGGCCCGTGACACGCAGAGGCCGCTGGCAGATCGCCTTCGTGGTGGCTCTGATCGTGCAGGTGTGGTCGCTGTACTGGCCACATCAACCGTCGGTCGACACCGGCCTGCCCCTGGACAAGGTGGTCCACTTCGGACTGTTCTTCGCCGTCACCTACGCGGGACTCAGGGCTGGGTTCTCCCGGTCACTGGTGGTGGGCGCAATGCTCGCTCAGGCCCTGCTCAGCGAGACCCTCCAGCACTTCCTGCTGCCCCAACGCAGCGGCGACGTGTGGGACCTGGTGGCTGATGTGGCGGGGATCACGGTGGCTTGGTGGGTGGCGCGTGACCGGCCTCACAGCGTCGCAGGAGTGCCGGATCCTCAGTAGGGACCTAGCCTGGAAGTGGGAGGTCTTCCCCATGAACCCCTACAGGCACCACGCCGAACAAGCCCCGAAACTGCTGAAAAAGCAGCGTCTTCGGGTCTCACCACTGACACTCAACGACACCGAGGATCTCATCGCACTGGTCGAGCGGTGTTCACCCGAGAGCCGCTTCTTGCGGTTCCACACGGGGATGGCCGCATTGCGCCCATCGATGGCCGAACAACTCGTCGACGTCGACAACGGACTGGCCTTGGGCGTGCGCAGCCGGCGCGGCCGCCTCATCGCCGAGGGCCGCTACATGACCATCGACGACGGCGTGGCCGAAGTCGCTGCACTGGTCGCCGATGACTACCAAGGCCGCGGCGTCGGCCGCGCATTGCTCGCCCTGCTGTTCACGAACGCCGCCGAGAACGGCATCAGGTCGCTGCACGCAGAAGTGCTGCCCAGCAATGACGCGATCCTGAAAGTGCTCGGTGACCTCGCGCCGATCGAGACCCTCGGGGTGCGCGACGGCGTGCGGCAACTGTGTATGCCGCTAGGCCCATCCCCCTGCCCGCAGTGCGCCCAGGATCTCGGTGCGGCCTAGGGCTGGCCCCGCATCTTGCGCATCTCGTCGGCGATCTCCTGTTCGGAGGGGCCACGGTTGCCCGGCCCGAATGTCCCCCAGAGGATGAACAGCGCCGCGATCCCCATCCCGAACATCGCCCAGGCCGGCCAGAAGTAGCCACCACCGGACAGGGCCCAGATCGCCGTCAACAGGATCGAGACGATGACGAAGATGCCTACCGTGCTCAAGGCGTTGCGCTTGTCCTTCAGCCGCTTGACCGCAGCTGCCCGCAGTTGATCCTCGTTGCTCATACTTCGAGGCTAGACCTGCGACCGGCAGGTATCAACGCACCTGCCACGCGCGCAGGGTCATGCCCGCCGCCCGCAGCCGTTCCACCAGATCGTCACCCATCGCACTGGCCGGGGTGAGCACACCACCGGGCCCCTCGGTCGTAGCCAGGCACAGACCCGACTCCGAGAGCATGCGTGACGTGGCCGCGTAGCCAGGGTCACCCTTGCCGATGACCTCGGCGCCGAAGACCCGGCCATCCGGCAGCGAACTGCGGAACTCGATACGGAAGCCACCCTTCTCGCGCGCTTCCGGTCCGGGCCCCTCGCCGGGTTCGGGCAGGAAGCGCGACGCCACCTTGCGCGCTGGAGCCAAGGACAACGCGGCCATGCCGCCCGTCGACGCTGTGGCCAGCAAGGTGGCCCGGGTACGCCCGCCCAGCCCGGGGCCGGTCGCCACGACCTCCTTGTAAGTGAAGTCCCGCCCGTACTCATAGCCGAGCAACATGTTCGAACGCCGCACGACGCGGGTGTTGATCATCGCCATCATGAACGGCCCGGTCCAGGAATCCAGCACCGGCTCGTAGTGGACCCAGATCTGGTCACCCTCATCCGGGCCGGCCTCCCCCGGCGTCAGGGCGTACGGATCCTCCATGACCCTGCGCAGCGCGGGGTCGGCCTTGGCCGCCTCCATCTGACCGATGCCACTGGCGATCGTGCCGCCGCTGAACCCACCGCTGGCCCAGCGCACGGCCATCACGGTCTCCCCCAAGGGCGCTCCCGCAGCGTCGTGGAGCAGGTATACGCCGAGGTCCGATGGGATCGAGTCGAAGCCGCTGGCGTGCACGATGCGGGCGCCGCTCTTCTTAGCTACAGCGTCGTAACGTTCGATGCTTTCGCGCATGAACAGCACCTCGCCGGCGAGGTCGGCGTAGTGGGTCCCCGCCTTCGCGCAGGCCTCGACCAGCGGCAGGCCGTACTTCCAGTACGGACCGACGGTGGTCACCAGCGCGGTGGTCGACTTGGCCAGTTTCGCGAGGGCCTTCGGATCGGCGGCGTCGGCCACGAGGACCGGCCAGTCCACCCCCAGGTCGTCGCGCACCGCCTCGAGCTTCCACTGTGAACGTCCGGCCAAGGCGATCCGTTCCGGTCCGCTGCGTTCAGCCAGATACTGGGCCACGAGCTTGCCGGTGAAGCCACTGGCTCCGTACACCACCAGGTCGAAGTCGCTCATGGCCATACGGTACGGGTAGGTAGGCTGACCCGATGCGCATCCACCGGGCTTGGGCAGTCGCCGCAGTCACATTCCTGGTGCTGCTTGGCTCGGCTGCATTCCGTTCCAGCTACGGACTGATGCTCGTTCCCATCGAGTCCGACATGGGGTGGGCCCGCTCCGCGACCAGTCTCGCGGTGTCGGTGAACCTGATCTTCTACGGATTGACGGCACCGTTCGCGGCCGCGTTGATGGAGCGCGTCGGGATCCGCCGCGTCGCTGCAGGCGCCCTTCTGCTCATTGCAGCTGGCACTGGGCTGACGGTGTTCATGACCCAAGCTTGGCAACTGGTCGTCCTGTGGGGCGTGGTGGCGGGATTGGGTGTGGGCGCCACGGCTCTGGTGTTCGGAGCCCTGGTCACCAACCGCTGGTTCGTCAAGGACCGGGGTTTGGTGATGGGTCTGCTGGGCGCAGCATTCGCCACCGGGCAGTTGATCTTCCTACCGTTGCTCGCCACAGTCATCGAGGATCACGGCTGGCGCAGCGCGTCACTGATCATCTGTGCGATGACCCTCCTACTCATACCTCTGGTCCTGTTGGTGATCCGCGACCGACCCTCGGATGTGGGTCTCCGGCCGTACGGCGCGGACCGGACCGTGACCGAGGACTCGCCGACCCAGGGCGCAGCCCGACGGGCAGTGAGCGTGCTCTCGGATGCGATGAAGAGCCGCCCGTTCTGGCTGCTGGCAGCCACGTTCTTCATCTGCGGCTGGACCACCAACGGGATCGTGAGCACGCATTTCGTGCCCACGGGCCACGATCACGGGATGTCCGCCACCATGGCCGCCTCCATGCTGGCCGTGGTCGGTATCTTCGACATCGTCGGGACCATCGGCTCGGGCTGGCTCACGGACCGGTTCGACCCGCGGGTGCTGCTGGCCGTCTACTACGGGTTCCGCGGCGTGGCGCTGGCGGCGGTTCCGGTGATCCTCGGACCGTCCGTCGAGCCGGGCCTGGTGGTGGTCATGATCTTCATGGGATTGGACTGGGTCGCAACCGTCCCGCCCACCGTGTCGCTGTGCCGAACGTTCTACGGGGTGGAGCGCGGCGCCATCGTATTCGGGTGGGTGTTCGCGGCTCACATGATCGGAGCGGCCTTCGCCGCGACGACCTCGGGGATCCTGCGCGAGGCGAACGGGACCTACACCAGCTCTTGGTGGCTGGCGGCGTCCCTGGCCATCGCCGCGTCTGTCATCGCGTGGGCCATCCCGCGCTCACGCACGACCGAGCGGGAGCCGGCTCACGCCTGAAGCGGTCGCGCCAGAACGTGGTCACACTCGATCGAGTCGGCCACGCAGAAGTTCCGCGTGCCCACGATGCGGAAGCCGAACTTCTCATAGAACCGGAGCGCGCGGCTGTTGGCCTCGTTCGTGCCCAACCAGATCCAGTCATGGCCCTCTCGGGTGGCGAACTCCAGGCTCGTGCGCATCAACTCAGCAGCCACACCTGTGCTGTGCCGATCTGCGTCCACGTAGATTCTGCGCAACTCCACCGGGTTCGACCAGTCGTTGTCGATGGTCGGCGGATCGTGCGCAATCATCACATAGCCGCAGACCTCCCCGCCCTCGGCGTCCACGACGAAGAAGTCGCTGGTGAGCAAGTGTTCGGCGAACCGCTGCGCGTTCAGTTCGTCACGGATGTGGGCTTCGATCGCTTCCGGCGCTGTGGTCGGCGGGCAGGCCAGCGCAAAGGTCCTGGCCGCGAGCCGGGCGATCGCCTCGACGTCGTCAGGCGTTGCTTTGCGGACCATGGCACCAGGCTACGGACCCCCAGGCCGGGGTGAATGGACGACCTCCACCATGAGCGGGGCGCTCGGCACGCGGTCGATGGCGAAGAACGACAGGCACGACGGACCCTCGGGAATGCCCCACAAGGACCAGGTGGTCTCCGTCAGCTGATCGGCGAGGGAGTACTCCTGTGGAGTGGTGCTGCACTGCCCGCTGGGCGACACGTCGACGTGTAGCGTGGCACCCTCCGGCACGGCGACATCGACCTGGTAGTCGTAGTAGTCATCCGGATACTCGGTGATCAACCGCAGGACGGGCGTCGTGGGCGGGGCGATCGCGTACGTGGCGATTCCCCGCACGGCAGCGGACGCCTGTCCGTACTGGTTCTCGAAATGGAATTCGTAGCAGTAGGTGCCGGGCTCCCGGTAGTCGTAGTCGGTCCATTGCCCCGGCCTCACCTGCTCGTAGGTGGTGTCGAGCAGCGCAGCCCCGGAGTCGCCCCGGCATCGACCCTCCTCGAAGACCTCGATCACCGCCACCGAACCGGCCCGGAGGGACTTCGGAGTTGTCCATTGGATCCTCACCGGATCGCCGGAGATGAATCGGACATCCTGCGGCACCGGTGGTTTCGGCTCCAGGGGGCACCACTTCCGCGCGGGTTTTCGGGCCTTACCTCCGTACAGCTTCAGCGCACCTCGTAGATCGTCCTTCGACAGCCACGAGCAGTCGTACAACCACGGCTGTGGGGGATCCGGGCAGTTGCCGAGAACAGTGGGAGTCATGAGTCGGCAGCCGTTGCTGAACACGTGGTCGAGGCCGAGCACGTGTCCGAGTTCGTGGGCCAGGATCTGGGCCGCCACGAGACGTACCTCCGGTCGCAGCGGCCGGTACATCGACTTGTTCATCTCGACGTATGCCCCGGGCTGCCTACCGATCGACGCGTAGCCGCCCGACCCATTGGCGTCGCCGTATCCGATCTTCACCTGCGCACGGGAGGGCGGGACCTTCACGAAACGCACGTTGACCCCGGAGGCGTTCCACGTCTTCACGGCTCGGCGGATACCCCAGTCCCAGGACTTCGGCAACGTCTCGTGGAAGCGGATGGTCTTTCCCGGCCAGCGCGGTCCCGGCGCGTTGTACGCATTCGCCGGAATTGTCGGCAGCGCGATCATTGCGATGAATCCGAACAAGATCATCGCGCGTCGCATGGGCTGAGGCTACGCCGACCTCACCTCACCAGGATCACCCGAACGTCCACCTACTGCGCTTCAGCCACCGCCACGCTCACCACATCGTTGGCCAGACCGTACCGGTTCTGCACACGCACCTCGTAGCAGTAGGGGCCCGCCGGCACCCGCACCCGACCGCGCTGGGCCGACACCTCCACCGTCGCGATCGGCGGCGTCGACACATCGCCGGAACACCGACTGAGATCGAAGGTCTCGACCACCACGCGGGTGCCGGGCAGCCAGGCCTTGGAGACCGACCAGGTGACCCGTTGCGCTTCGAGGATGACCTCGCGCAGTTGCTCGGGGCGGGGCTCGCGCAAGCAGTAGGGGCGCGGCGGTTCGCGGGTCTTGCGACCGTACAGGTGCCTTACACCGCGGATGTCGTCCTTCGACAGCCACTGACAGTCGTAGAGCCACGGCTGCGGGGGTTCGGGGCAGTAGGTCAGCGGTGGGGTGGACATCAGCCGACACTTGTTCGACCGCACGTGGTGCAGGCCGAGGACGTGGCCGAGTTCGTGCGCGAGGACCTGCGATGCGAAGACCCGGTCGCGCTCGCGCAGTGGGCGGTACAGAAGCGAGTTGATCCGCACGAAGGCCCCAGACGTCCGGCCGATCGTAGCCAGACCAGCCGCGCTGCCGAGGTTGCCGTATCCGATGGTCACTTGTGCGCGGTTGCGCGGCACGCGCCGGAAGCGGACGTCGGCACCGCTGCGGTTCCACGTCCGGACGGCCTGATCGATGCTCCAGTTCCAGGCCTTGGGCATCGTGTCGGAGTAGCGGATGGTGTCACCGGGCCAGCGTGGTCCGGGCGCGTTGTAGGCGTGGGCGGGCGCGGCTGCGACCAGGATCAACAGCGCGACGAGGAACACCAACCTCCGCACGCCTTGAGGGTACGTGCGGGGTCACGAGTGTTGCGCCGTTGTCGGCTGCAGCCCGCGAGTGTTGCGCCGTTGTTGTGTCTGTGCCCAGAAACCAGCAACCACGCAACATTCGCGCCGCCGCACCAGCAACAACGCAACACTCGGCGCTCAGCCCAGGAACGTCGCCAACAACTGGTCGGCCGCCACCGCGGGCGGCAGTTCCCCTGCCAGCACGGACGCCTCCACCTGCTCGAGCCTCGCGCGCACCTTCGGGGAGTCCCGGAACTCGTCGATCAGCCGGTCACCGATCAGCGACCACATCCACCCGATCTGCTGGCGCTGTCGGCGCTCCTGCCGTTCCCCGGTCGCCGCGAGCTTGTCACGGTGCGTGACGATCTGCTCCCAGATCTCGGGTAGCCCATCATTGGTCAACGCCGAGCAGGTGAGCACCGGTGGCGTCCACGTGGGCGACGCCGGATTCATCAGATGGATCGCCCGCCGATAGTCCAGCGCCGCCATCCGCGCCCGCTTCACGTTGTCGCCGTCGGCCTTGTTCACCGCGATCAGGTCGGCGATCTCGAGCACGCCGCGCTTGATCCCCTGCAGTTCATCACCCGCCCCGGCGAGCATGAGCACCACGAATATGTCCACCATCTCAGACACCGTCGTCTCGCTCTGGCCCACGCCTACTGTCTCCACGAGCACCACGTCGAAACCGGCCGCCTCGCACAGCAGGATCGATTCCCGGGTGGCGCGCGCAACACCCCCGAGTGAACCACCCGCCGGCGACGGCCGGATGAAGGCGTTCGGATCGACGGACAGCCGTTCCATACGGGTCTTGTCGCCGAGGATCGCGCCGCCGGTGCGCGAACTGCTCGGATCCACAGCGAGCACCGCGACCTTGTGGCCCTCGGCGGTCAGGTTGCTGCCGAACTGGTCGATGAAGGTCGACTTGCCCACACCCGGCACCCCGGTCAGACCCACACGGTCGGCCCCGCCGGTGTCCGGCATGAGCATCGTGAGCAGGTCCGCAGCGGCCTCGCGATGATCGGGCCTGCGGCTCTCGACCAGCGTGATGGCACGCGCGAGCCACATGGTGTCGCCACCGCGGACGAGATCCGCAAGCTCGGCCGGTGCCGGCAGCGGCTGCTTCATGGATTCAATTGCTCCAGCAGCCCCTCGGCCGCCTCCGCGATCACAGTGCCGGGCGGGAAGATCGCCGCCGCTCCCGCCTCCCGCAGGGCCTCGAAGTCCTGCGGCGGAATCACCCCGCCGACCACGACAAGGATGTCCGGACGTCCGAGTTCGGCGAGTGCTTGTTTGAGTTGCGGAACCAGTGTCAGGTGCCCGGCCGCCAGCGACGAGGCACCGACGATGTCCACGTCGTTCTCCACCGCCTGCCGCGCGACCTCTTCCGGAGTCTGGAACAGCGGGCCGATGTCGACGACGAACCCGAGGTCGGCGAACGACGATGCGATGACCTTCTGCCCACGGTCGTGGCCGTCCTGGCCCATCTTCGCGATGAGGATCCGCGGCCGGCGGCCCTCACGTTGCTCGAAGGCCGCGATGCTGCGCTGCACGGTGTCGACCTGTGCGTTGTGGTCACCCATTTCCTGTCGGTACACCCCGGAGATCGAACGGATATCGGCCTTGTGCCGACCGTACACATTCTCGAGCGCCAGGCTGATCTCCCCCACGGTCGCGTGTACCCGCGCGGCCTTCACCGACAGGTCCAGCAGGTTGCCCGAACCCTCCCGCGCCGCGGTCTCCAGAGCGGTGAGCGCCTCATCCACGGCGGACTGGTTGCGCTCGGCTTTGAGCTTGGCGAGTTTGGCCAACTGGCCGGCACGGACCGCGGCGTTGTCGACCTTGAGCACCTCGATGTCCTCGGGGGCCTCGGGACGGAACTTGTTGACGCCGATGACCGCCTGCCGCCCCGAGTCGATGCGCGCCTGGGTGCGGGCGGCGGCTTCCTCGATCCGCAACTTCGGGATCCCGGCCTCGATGGCCTTGGCCATGCCGCCGAGCTCCTCGACCTCGGTGATGTGCGCCCATGCGCGCTCGGCCAACTGCCGGGTCAACCGTTCGATGAAGTAGGAACCTCCCCACGGGTCGATGACCCGGGTGGTACCGCTCTCCTGCTGCAGGAACAACTGGGTGTTGCGTGCGATGCGCGCCGAGAAGTCGGTGGGCAGGGCCAGTGCCTCGTCAAGGGCATTGGTGTGCAGGCTCTGGGTGTGGCCCTGCGTCGCGGCCATCGCCTCGATGCAGGTGCGGACCACGTTGTTGAAGACATCCTGTGCCGTGAGACTCCAACCGGAGGTCTGCGAGTGCGTGCGCAGCGACTGTGACTTGGGGTTCTGCGGGTCGAACTGCTTGACGAGCTTGCTCCACAGAAGGCGTGCCGCCCGCAACTTTGCGATCTCCATATAGAAGTTCATG
>WBZU01001385.1_pt1 | contig 18241 bp, 19 predicted proteins | sample 5204311 | NCBI WGS metagenome assembly WBZU01 (sample SAMN12344359, study PRJNA552823) | activated sludge metagenome | biome: Activated sludge suspended growth; feature: Nitrification reactor; material: Wastewater; isolation source: activated sludge from nitrification reactor of wastewater... | reverse complement strand
CATCTTCAATGAGAGATAGGTTTTTTGTTTTGATTAGCTGTGACTTCATATTTTGGTTATACTGGCTACGATCTAGCTGAGCACGATACGCCCTCACGGCCGGACCCTTTGATGTGTTCAATTCTTTTATCTGTATAGCGCTAGCATCCGCTACCTTGGCCATTACACCACCAAGTGCATCAATCTCTCGTACTAAGTGTCCTTTACCAGGCCCGCCTACAGATGGATTACATGGCAAAGCTGCCACTTTATTCAAGTTAGCAGTAATAAGTGCCGTTGTTACACCCATTTTTGCACTAGCAATTGCTGCCTCGCAGCCAGCATGCCCAGCACCAACAACAATTACATCATATTTGTCTAATCGAACAGTTTTCATATTCGATTTGAATTATACCAAGAAACAGCCATATTTTCCAGATTAACAAGCGGTTTGCAAATAACACGTCGCACAATCATAATATACTTATGTTTAGCGAATACATGAGCGATTTTTTAGAATACCTAGAAGTTGAGCGCGGTCGTAGCCTAAAGACCATTGAGAACTACTCTCTTTACCTCAACCGCTTCTTAGAATTTAGCGACGATATTAAGGTAAATAAGATTACTAGCCAGACAATCAGTAAGTGGCGACAGTGGCTTAATAGGTACAAAACTGAAGATGGTCGCAAAATTGGCCCGGCTACACAAAATTATCACCTAATAGCGATGCGAAGCTTTTTAAAGTATTTAGCCCGGCGTGATGTAGATAGCCTAGCACCGGAAAAGATCGAGCTCGCCACCAGTGCACGGCCAAAAGTAGAGTTTTTAAGCCGAGACGAAATTGTACGACTAATGGAAGCTGTTGATACTAAAACAAACATTGGCTTGCGCGACAGAGCTATCTTAGAGCTACTCTTCTCTACTGGTTTGCGGGTGTCTGAGCTGGCAGCCTTAAATGTAGATGATGTAGATGTTAAAAATGGTGAGTTTGCCGTGCGGGGTAAGGGCCAAAAAGACAGACCAGTGTATGTATCAGAATCGGCCATAGCTTCTATACAGCGTTATCTCGATACGCGCAAAGACGATTTTAGCCCACTCTTTCTGCACTTTAGAGGGAGCCAATCAGATTTTAACGGTGGCGAGTATACCAGGCTCTCTGTACGCTCTATTCAACGCCTGGTAGAGCGTTATGCACGCAAGGCTGGCATTTCTAAGCACGTTACACCGCATACATTGCGCCATAGCTTTGCAACCGACCTGCTTACTAACGGAGCAGATTTGCGTAGCGTACAGAGCTTACTGGGGCATGCCAACATTCAGACCACCCAGGTATATACCCATGTTACCGACCCTCGCCTGCGCGAAGTACATAATAAATACCATTCGGGTAATCAGTAGATTATGGACAGTTATTTGCACTGGCACGACTAAAATCGTCATAGACTGTCATATTTTTACAGACAGATTCATTAGAATACAGCACATCCTCAACAATACTATTACCCCCAACTGGTTTTTGCGCGGTAATACGTCTATATAAATCACCCACCTTAGCAGTAATATCAATAGTTGCTATAGAAGACTTTATAGGTACTAGATCGGAATCAGCATACCCATCTGACTTATAAAATTGAGCTTGTAATGGTGTAGATTTATAGCGACTTTTGACTTTTAAAACAATATTATAGTTTGCTGGATCTAAGCTATTTAGCAGCATTCCTTCTATACTAACCTTCATCTCACAAGAATAACGAAAACCAGTATATGCTGCAAAACCATTGTAGCCACGACAATCTACCATAGGATCATAAGTATTAATAGCCGATGGATCGGCATTACTTGTTCTTGGTAAAATAACTGTTGTTTTTACCGGTAATCCATCTGCCGAAATACTTGGGCTCGTCTTGGGCCACCAAACAAAGCTTAGCTCGAGAGCCGCTGGAACATTGTTAGGCCAAACAGAAGGAAAGGTTGAGCCTGTAATAGTTTGATTTTCTGTGTTGCCGTCCCCCCACAACAAGCGAAAATGGGTTACTCCTGTACCAGTTGGTAAGTAGGTAAAGAACTGGGTTGATTCATCTTTATTTATTGTCTGATTTTGTGTAGTGGCAACACTGGTAATTGTACGACATACAATACTGGTAGAATTGTCTGATGCCGAGGATAATACTGGCTTGGTTAGATTTTGAATATCTTGTGGTTGTAAAGGCACCTTGTAGCCAGTAATACCACTGCCATCACAATTGGGCACGTACAAATCTGGATATTGATTGAGCAATTGAGCCGCATCGCGCGCAGTAGATTCTGCCGCCACCCGTGCACGATTAGAAAGATCGGTATTAAGCGACTGGCGCGACTCGCGTATAGAAACAGCCGTAAGGCCAACAATAATTACTATTAAGGTCATAGAGAGTGCTACAACTATAAGTAGTGAGGTTGCCCCTTGTGGGTGGTTTGGTCTGTTAAAAATCTTCTTCATAGCACTAATGGTTTTCTTCATTCTAACGCTCCATTACAGCAGTTGTAAAATTTGCGGTATCACAAAAGTTATCACTCGGTGTGCATTTGCCATCTGCAGCAGGCGTACCGTTAACCACTGTAAAACTAACTACTACACTTTTTGGTGCATTACTTACCCCAGAAACTGGACCATTAACTAAAGTAAAGTTAGGATTAATAATATTCACGGTCGAACTAGAAATAGTATCTGTACGTATAGGAGTTACACCTCCTGGTGCATAACAGTCGAGGTTAGAAAAATATTGTATTTGAAACTGATTGGTTGGGTTAGTGTTAATTAATTCAGATTTTACGGGTATATCATTTATCAAAAACCCATCGGTACGGTTGACACACATCCCACCTCCATAAGTAGCAGTTATCTTGCCTGCTCTAACTTCTTTTGTGATGATATCCATTACACTTCGAGCAGCCACTTGAGTATTACGAGTAGTCTTAGACCAGTTGTAAAATCTAAAAACACCAATAAAGGTAGTGAGCATAATAGTTAACATAAAGCCAATAAGTGCAATAGAAAATAATAGTTCTATAAGTGTAAAACCATTTTTTTGTATAATCTTTGTATTCATTTATAGTTGCCTCGTAAGTATCACAATATTACTTACCGACTCAGTAACCCCAAATTTACCCATCCATTGCACCTGTATATCGGCTTGTAAAGTATCTGTATCTGTAGGGGTAGCTGCGCCGGTGGTGGTTAATTGGCCAATAGGTTTGAACTTGATGGTAGTAACAGGGTTACTACCGTTGGTTAAAAACGGGGTTAGGGTATTACAGTCAGCCGCCGTGGCAGATAACTTCCATCTACCCGAACTATTTACCATACAATAGGTTTTACTACTATCGGTCAGGTTTATTGATGCCAAACCTGATGGTATTGTACCGGCACAAGATCCGGAGCCATTAATAAATGTCGGGCAAAGACCACTTACGCCACCATTATCCCAGACTAAGCTCCTGCGATAGGTCTGTAAGGCCTCAGATTGATACTGTACCATCTCGAGAGCCTGAGTACGTTCCTGTCCTGCAACTGCACTCTTGCGGGCTTGTATTACCCCTGTAAAGGCAAAACCAATAATGGTACCAAGAATAGCAAAGGCAAAGATTACTTCTATTAATGTGTCTCCTCGTCTTTTGGTAGAATTCTTCATACAGCCCTCAAAACTAACTGTCGGATACTTAGAATTATTGGTAAAAATTAAGTGAATCATATACAAGTTCTCATTATTTAAATCCTGGTGTAGGAGCCGGAGTAGACTCACCAGTAAATCTTGCTGAAGTTACCGTATTAGCATTAAGCATATCAATATTTACATAGTACTGTAAATTACCTGGGCTACCACTACTTGAATCTGTTACTGCTTGTTGTAATTTGCCTTGTACCAAATCGCTACAATTTGGATTATAGCCATCAGTTTTGGCACAGGTTGCAGTGTTCATATAATACATTGCACCGCTACCAGAACGAATTACTACCCATTTACCAGTAAAGTCTGTGGAAGAGTCTTGAGTAGCATTACTAAAGCAAGAGACGTAGCCAGAACCGGTACAGCCTGTAGATACACTAGGGCCAGCATAATAAAACAATCCCTGAGAATTATCAAACTTCTTCTTCTCGTAGTCGATAATTGTTTTACCATCAGATGATAGTTTTAGTTTGTGTACAATCATGCAAGATTGATCTGCAGAAATACAGTCAGTATTACTAAACTCTATAGCTTCACCATAAAACGTTTCGCCACTTGTAAAACTACCACTAGAGGTTGGGCCTAAATTAGATTGTGTCTCATTTTGCACAGTTTGAATTCGACTAATCATTTGCTGCATAACATCATCAGAAGCAACATTCCGTCGTTGAGCATAAAAACCACCAACAATTGTAAGGAGCAGTGCCGAAATGGCCAAGACAATTACTAACTCTACTAGACTGAACCCATTATTACTGTGTTTATTTTTGAAAAGCAACATGTCCACATTATACCACTTATGTCTATCTGGCATAAACCAAGTTGCTAAAAAAGATGCATATACCAGCGAGCAATCTGCTCACCCCAGAATAGGCCCACATACAAGCCAATTATAAGAAATGGCCCAAAGGCAATTACATCTTTACGGGTTTTTAACTTGGTAAGTATACAAAATGATCCTATTGCTGCACCAATTATGTACGTAGCAAAAATTGCCACTAATAGTTGTGGTAGTGCCAGCGCCAAACCAAGCACTGCTGCTAATCTGATATCTCCATCCCCTATTAACTTACCTTTAGAACCAAAATACAGGGCACAATAAAACCCTACAAATACTGCTGCCTGTATAACACGCTGCAATACAACACCCCACACCACACCTTGGCCGGGTAAATACGCAGTGGCAATTGCAATGAGCAAGCTAATAACTATTGCCGGAATCATATAATGGTCTGGTAGTATCAACTCGAGCCAATCGGTAATAAATGATGCAATTAAAAATACACTGAGCAAGCACCACAAAATTAGTAATAACCATTGTTGATTGGTAGCAGGTATAAAGAAGAGATACAGCCCTGCAAAGAGCAGCCCGCTAGCTAACTCTACTAACGGATACTGTGCAGAAATTGGCTTTTTACAATATCTACACCTACCCCAAAGCACAATATAGCTAATAAGCGGGATATTATCGTACCACGCAAGTTGGTGATGGCATTTAGGGCACAGTGAACGTCCCTTAGCTATGCTTTGGTCTTTGAGTAGCCTTACCGCCCAGGCATTACAAAAGCTCCCCATTACCAAGCCTATAAGGCCAAACATAAGTGTAAGAGCAATAATCATTCTTCTATTATGGCGGGTAATGCCACATTAATCAAAAAAGACCCTAGATAGGGTCTTTTTTTAAAGAGCATGAACGACTAGGTGCCGATACACTGAGCTCCACCATTTTCTTGCCAGAAACGAACTGAAGCACCTGGAGTACCTCCTGTACAGGTTTTATTATCAACATTCATTACGGTAGATGTTGCCGCTGTTGCAGCTGTTGCACCATAAGCAGCAGTATAACCCGTAGGTAGAGTGACATTATAACCGGTTGCAGCAGTCAGTGTTGCTACGTCTGCAGCATTAGCAGGAAATTTACCACTGTTATTACTAGAAAATTGATTAGTAGCTGCCAATAGACGTGATGCAGCATCTTTAACTGCGGTATCTCTTTGTGCTCGCTGAGCACCTGCTACTGCCAAGAATACAATTACCATTATAAGTGCAGCAATTGCTAGCACAATAACAATTTCTATAAGCGTAAAGCCTGTTTGTTTTTTGGGGGTGGGTTTCATTTGTCTATTTTCTCCTTGTTAATACTTGTTATGTTGTTTGATTTCTATTCTGAAGCATAAGCTTTTTGATGTCAACCCCGTTAGAAAATATAACTAGACTTTCATATTTCTAACGGGGTCAAGCTATTTTACTTGCGTTGTAGAGCTAGATGATCCGCCAGGGTTAAGGTTAATTCCTCCACCTACCAAACTATATACAGGGTAAAGAATAGCAATAATAATAAATGCAACCATAATACCAAGTACTATCATCAGTACCGGCTCTATAATTGTACTAATATTTTTTACAGCCTGGTCTACCTCATCCTCATAAAACGTAGCTACTTTGTCGAGCATATCGCCCAATGTTCCAGACTCTTCGCCTACTTTTATCATTTGTGGTACGAGCTTCAAGAAGTAGTCGTTTTTCTCAAGCGCACCACTAAGAGACTTGCCGGTACGTACATCTTGTGCTGCTTTTTGCACAATATCGGCTAACACAACATTATTAATAGATTCGGCACTAATATTAAGGGCTTCTAGCAGGGGCACGCCAGAATTTACCAAACTCCCGAGTGTGCGGGTAAAGCGCGCCATGTACATCTTACGAAACAGCGTACCAAGTACCGGAACCTTCATCTTTAGCTTGTCCCACTCGCGGCGACCGTTGGGACTACGAATATATGCCCGCACGCCAAAGATAGCAGCCACCAAGAGTATGAGTGTTAACCACCAATAATGAATAGTAAATTGCGAGACAGAAAGAGTTATTTGCGAGACTATTGGTAGAGGCTTCTTTAGCTCGGTATATAGACTAGATATCTGTGGCATCACCGATACCAACATAAAGGCCAAGACGGCTATAATGGTTACCAATACGAGAGCCGGATAAATTAGCGCACCACGAATTTTCGAGATAATTTGCTGCTCGTTTTCTTGTTGGTCTGCCAAACGCAACAATGTAGCATCGAGCGTACCAGACTCTTCACCGGCGTGCACCAGGCTAACATATACATGATTAAAAATCGCCGGATACTGTGCAAACGAGTCTGCCAAGCTTGTCCCACCTTCTACCGAAGCAGCAATTTTTTGCAAAATAGATTTAAAATTTTTATCATTCACCTGCTCTATAGCGGTATTAAGGGCCTGAGTAATCGGTAGGCCGGCCTTTACCAGGGTAGCAAGCTGGCGAGTAAAAACAACTCGGCTTTTACCGCTCACCTTATTAAAAAGCGTAATGTTACCAAACACATTCTGGCTACTTGCCGGAACAATCTTAATAGGAAAAAGTTGCTTAGAATTTAAAATATTGGCTGCAGCCATCTCGTTATCGGCCGAGATTTTACCTTTAACAACTTTACCAGCCCGTTCGTCTTTTGCCGTATATGCAAACTCTATCATTGTCTTGCTACTTCCTCATGAGGCGTTCAAACTCTTGCATATCTACCGCATAGTTTTTGGCTTCTTCATACGTAATCTTACCTTCGTTAATAAGGCCTACCAGTACCCTATCCATCGATTGCATACCCTTATCGGCACCTGTCTGAATAACCGCGTCTATCTGATGAGATTTGGCCTCGCGAATAATATTGCGTACAGCAGGGGTAACTACCAAGACTTCGGCAGCAGCAATTCTGCCCCCACCTACCATTGGAATAAGTCGTTGTGAGACGATACCAGCTAATACATTAGAAAGCTGAATACGAATTTGTTGCTGTTGATGTGGCGGAAAGACATCTATCATACGGTCAATAGACTGTGCGGCAGAGTTGGTGTGCAAGGTGGCAAGCACCAAGTGACCAGTTTCGGCAACAGTAATAGCCGTGGCAATCGTTTCGAGATCGCGCATTTCACCAATCAGTACCACATCTGGGTCTTCACGTAAGGCCGAGCGCAGCGCGGCAGCAAAAGTAAGGGTATCAAACTGCACCTCACGTTGTACAATAATCGATCTCTTGTGTTGGTGCTGATACTCAATTGGGTCTTCAATAGTAATAATATGCTCAGAGCGATTAGTGTTAATTAAGTCAATCATTGCAGCCTGGGTAGTAGATTTACCAGAGCCAGTAGGGCCAGTAATAAGTACTAAGCCACGTGGTAGTTGGGTAAAATCGCTAATAACTTTTGGCAAGCCCAAATCGTCGACTGTACGTATTTTGGTAGGAATAAGACGCAAGGCAGCCGCTAAGTTACCCTTTTCGTGAAAAGCGTTAACACGAAATCGTGCCAGATCGCCAAAGGCAAACGAGAAGTCGAGTTCGCGATTCTTTTGCAGCTTGGCTTTTTGCGGCTCATCAAGCAGTGTGGCCAAAATATCTTCTATGTCTTTTTCGCTCAGTGGCAACTTGTCTTCTACCGGCGTAAGTTTGCCGTCTATACGCAACATAGCTGGCAAACCAACTTGTAAGTGAAGATCTGAGCTGTCTCGGCGTACAACTTCTTCTAGATATTTTTCGATTCTGGGGATTGAATTTTGCATATTTTATTCCGATGCCACGCGGGCTACTTCTTCGAGTGTGGTAACACCACTTAACACTTTTAATATTCCGTCTTGCTGCATCGTTATCATACCGTCAGCTTGAGCTTGAGCTTGAATTGCCGAGGTAGTAGCACGGGTAAGCAGTAAGTTTTCTATTTGTTGGTTCATTTCGAAAACTTCATAAATACCTGTTCGGCCCTTATAGCCATCCTGACATTCACTACAGCCTTCCCCCTTATATAAAGTATAAGCGTTTTCACTATAGGTTGGCAACTTGTCATACCCATATTCCTCAGAAACTTTTTTTACATCAGCTGGGTTAGGCGATAATATCTTGCCCAAAACTTTATTTATCATTCGTACCGCTGCTGGGCTGGCGCTATACGACTTAATACACTTAGGGCAAATAGTACGCACCAAACGCTGACCCACACAAGTATTGATTGTGCTGGCAATTAAATATGGCTCTATCTTCATATCGAGCATTCTCGGTAATACTCCAGCGGCAGAGTTGGTGTGCAAGGTTGAGAGCACCAAGTGTCCAGTGAGCGAAGATTGTACTGCCAAGTCGGCCGTCTCGTGGTCGCGAATTTCACCCACCATAATAACGTTGGGGTCTTGTCGCAAAATAGAGCGCAAACCACTGGCAAAGGTAAGACCAACTGCTGTATTTACTTGAATTTGGTTTACGCCATCTATCTTATATTCTACTGGGTCTTCTAAAGTGACAATATTTATCTTTGGGCTAATAATTTCTTGAATAATAGCATAGAGCGTGGTAGATTTACCCGAGCCAGTTGGCCCAGTAGAGAGCACCATACCTTGTGGTTTTTTTACCCCCTTCTCTATTAATCGATAACTGCGCCCGCGAAGCCCGAGTTTTTTGAGTGTAAGCAGAGTATCGGATTTGTCGAGCAATCGAATTACTACTTGCTCACCATAACTAATTGGAGCAATAGCAATACGCAAATCTACTTCTTTATTACCATAGCGATATTGCGCCTGACCATCCTGGGGAGTGCGATGTTCATCAATCTTTAAGTTTGAGAGAATTTTTATACGCGAGATAAGTGCTGCCTCAGTAGTTTTGGGCAAACTCATCACCTCTTGCAAAATACCATCTACACGAAAACGAATTTTTAGATCATTACGGCGGGGCTCGATATGAATGTCTGACGCTTTAGCATTAATAGCATACTCTAAGATAGAATTTAGTGCCCGAGTAATTGGTGCATCTTGTACAATAGTTTCGAGTTTTTTTGAATCTTTAAGACTTAAGTTTTTTAGCTTCTCACTATCTTCTCGAGTTTGCTCGGTCTCACCTGCCCCTAGGGCTTCTTCTACCTCGGTATCTAATCCGCCCTGGTAGCGATTAAGCCAGCCTTGAATTTGATCACGCGGCGCCATATAGGCAGAAATAGGATAGCCTGTTTTGCGGGCCAAGAAGTCTATGGCCTGGAGATTTTCTGGGTCTACCATGGCCACATTTAGTCGCCCTTCTACTAAGCCAAAGGCCACCGCCATGTTAGACTCGGCATCTTCTTTAGGTATAAGCCGCAAAACATCGTTACTAATATTTACCTTAGACAGATCGACGTACGGAATATGTGAAGAAACCGCAATAATCTTGGTAGCGTCTTCATCGGTAATAAATTTGCGCTCTACCAAAAGCTCAATTAAGCTCTTACCGGCTTTGGCAGCATCTAGCTTAACCTCGGCTAATTTATCTGGCGAAACAATATTGTTTTGCGAGATCATTGCCTCGATGTTTCGCTCAACTTGTGGCGATAACATATCTTTTAGCCCCCTACTGTATTACTGGTTTATTGCCACTGTCTTTGGGTGTCAGGTCTGGAGAGAAATCTTTAACATCATTTTTGAGCGTGTTGAGCTGATCAGAATTAAACGTTGGGTTTACCGGGTGTGGAACTTCTACCTTAATACCGGTATCTTTTGGCGGTGGCACTATATAGCGGTACACCAAACCAGCAGCTACTATAAAGATAATGACCGATATTATTAATGTGATGATGTCTCGTTTTTTCATAGCTATTTTAGTGTCTCGTAAGTTGATTCAATATTAGCCTCGGGCTGGTAATAGGTAGTCATAGTAATGTTGGCAGTTAAATCGGTTCCGTTGGTTCCAGACACAGTCATGCTATTAAAGTTAATTACTCGAGCTGATTGTTCGGTCTTCTTTAAGAAAGTTAGAATAGCAGCATAACTCCCTTTAACATTCACGGTAAAGGTAAATGGAATGCCATTACCATTGCTTTGCTGGCTCGTACCTTGAGAACTAGATGATGCACTGCTACCACCGTTAGAGCCTGTAGACGACCCTGCGGTAACGCTGGTTACGGTTACCCCGCTTTGCTGACCCATAGCCTCTAGTGAAGAAATAAGTTGATCATAAGCTTCGGTAATTGGCATAGCACTTAAGATTCTATCGGCATCAGATATTCCACCAGCACCCTTTGCCGTAATTGCATCATAGTTAGGCTTAAGTGCCTCAAGATTTTTTTGTTTGGTGTTTAACGAACTGAGCAACATATCTTGAGCACGGTTTACGTTACTCTGGTAAGCAAACTCTGCCGCTAGTCTGTAAATAATATAGCCACCAATTACCACAATTAAACCAATTACCACAAACATAATTATTATATAGTTGCGCGCCGATTTATCTTGGGCTTCACTAATCTCGGTCTTGGGCACTTCTACTTTCTTGCTTGGCTTCTCTACTTGTGCCGAAACTGGTTTGGGAGGTTTAATAGAATCCATTACTGGCTGCTCCCATTTTTGTTAAATAGCGACGAATCTACATTGAATGTCATAGTAAAGTTTACTGAGTCGCCGGCATTATCACTGCCCTTAGAAACGGTAGTTATCTGAACATTAGTAAATAAGGCTTTGCGCTCTAAGTTTGGCTGTGGTAAGAAATTAACATTGTATTCTTGTAAGGCTTTAGAAAAAACACCTACCGCCACATAGCTTGGTGCAGTGCCGGAAATTGTTACCTGATTATCTCCTGTTATCTCAAAGCTGGTTATTTTGATATTACTTGGTATTGCGTTACCAAGGTTCTGAAACATCTGGCTAACATACAATCGATTGCTGTTTTGACTAGCAAAGGCCGCCAAATTATCTTGCAATGTAGAGGCTTGTTTTTCCATATCGGCACTTTTGGCAATGTTTTCTTTGAGCGTACTTATTCTTGCAGCAGTAGCAGCGTGAATAGAATAGGTGTATCCAAGTAATAGTACCAGAGTAATGGCAATGGTACCAAAAATAATGCCCACCACAACAGTTGCGGTAGTTACATTGCGCCTGCGGGCCATGGCCTGAAGCTTTACAATACGCGCTTCTGGTAAAAGGTTAATTTGCAGCGACACTACTTGGCTCCTCGCATTGCCAGACCAATGGCGGTTGCATAATTTAGACTAAGACCAGCCAAATTACTTTGTAGCTCGGCAGGATAACTAATATTTTGCCAAGGGTTACCTATCTCTACAGTTAATCCGGTAGAGTTGGCTATATACAGCGGCAAGCCAGGCAACGCCACTGTACCACCGGTAAGGATAATTTTTTCGATATGCTTGTTCTCGTTTTTTTCTTGAAAAAACGTAATAGATTTATTGAGCTCTTCTACTAGGTGATCGACAATTGGCTTGAGTGTTTTATATACTTGGCCTTCTAGTTTGGTCTGATCCATACCAAATTTCTTTAAGAACTGATCGGCTTGGCCGGCATCAATACCAAGATTTTGTGTGGCTACCCTTAACATTGCTTTATAGCCAACAGTTGCAGACCGCACTAAGCGTGGAATTTGGGCATTAATAATTGCAATGTCGGTTGCCAATACGCCAATGTCGGCAATAAGGATACAGCTTTGAGCATCGGCTGGCGAAACTAAGCTACGAGACTGAGCAATAGAGTTTATCTCGAGTGCCATCAGTTCTAACCCAGCTTTTTGCACAATATTGAGATACTTGTTGGCAATATTATTTGGTGCCGCCACCAAAAGAATATCTAGTTCTTCATTGGCTGCGTCTTCGCTTACTACTGCCCAATCGAGCTTTACCTGATCAATAGCCATGGGAATAACTTTATCGGCCTGAAATTTAATACTCTGGGCAAGCTCGTCGTGGCTTAGCTTGGGCACCGTAATAATGGCCGTGTAACTTTGCGCAGCATTAAGACTGGCCACCACATTCTTACTCGTTACTTTGGCATCGTCGGCTAGTTGCTTAATAAGATCGGCTACTCGCTGTTGATCGATATCGCTATCGCTTATTACCATATCGCTTGGTACTTCTATATCGCCATATGTAACCAGGCTTGGGCGACCATGCAGTGCTCTAAGTTGAGCTAGCTTTATAGATGAGCTACCAATATCTAAACCAAAATAGTTTTCTTCTTGGGGGAAGAGTTTCATATAATCACCATTTTACCATAAGCACTATATTTCATACCATATTTCTTAGTTTAATCTTGGGGGTAATTCGCCAGAGTTAATTTGTAAGCTCGAATCGATACTACTATCACGTTTATCCAATCCTGGTGGTGGTAATATTATCGATTGTCCAGTAAGAATAATGTTTTCGGCAGAATTGATATTTGGATTGTCTTTGTTAAACCATCTGCGACCAAAATCTATTTTGCCTTTTGAAGCGAGCAGTCCATTTATCTTTAATGGATTACTACATGCCCCAGTAACTACACTGCTTTGCGTACACGTGTAAATCTTTCCGGTTGCAATAATCATGGCATCTATTTGCGTAACTGATTGATCGATAGTAACATCACCATCTACAAAAATAGCAAAGTTAGGTAAGTTTTTAGGATTGGTAAATCCACCAATACCACCGTAGGTTATATTTTTGCCAATAGTTAAATTGCCTTTTACCCAAAGCGTACCTCGCCCGGTAATAGTTGGGTTAGGTGCCCCAAAAAATCCACTCAGACTATAATCACCATCTTTACGCTGAATTCCCCCACCCTGACATCCTAGTGTGAGGTCACCAATTAATGATGCCAATCCAGTTCCTATGAGACGTGTTCTGTATGGTGAGCAGGTAGTATTGTTTCCTGCCCCATTCTGATCCCAGGTGCTCTGCAGACTCTCTTTTATTTGGTCTATATTTATACCACTCATAGGGTAAGAATTACGCAAACCACAGGCTTCTTGATTATCATTTTGTGGAGAGCCTAGCGTATATAGGTTGGCCGAACAAAAATGATTTGTAACAGTATCGCCAGTACCTTCTGCTATAACAAAGTAAGACTCAGGGTTTTGCTGGTCTGCTGCAGGGCTACCGCTAAAAGGTGTATTTTTGTTGCCCGAATTACCATGTCGTGCACCAGGATGATCGGTAAGTAAGTTTGGTAAAGTACCAATTTCTTGGCCAATGATATTTTTTAGACTAATTACATCTCCTTTTTGGGTTTGTAGCCAGGGGTAATACATTGGTCTCACTAATGGACTTTTACCGTTACAGTTAGGTATATAAGTAGTGTTGCCGTAGTTATTGTAGTAGATCCACGCGATTGAGTTACCCGGGAAAACCATATTGTATTGATAATTATAATCACCTGGCGTTGCGCCAGCGTCATACTGGAAGAATGCAGTGTAATTTACACTTTGTCCGCTATAAATTGTGTTATAACTTGGTGGCGCCACGTAGAGATCACGCGTTGCTGGCTTCCAATCAAAGCTCCCTACAGCCTGCCCATTAAGACTACTAATTGGCGTAACTCCAGGTGGCACTTTTACATGTAATTTACTCGTATCCCATTTCCAGTTTGTTATTCCACTAGGATTATTCATGCCAAAATGCATTGCAAATTTATCTCCAGCTTGCGGTGATGTTGTTGAACCATTAAACGAAAATATGTTTGAGGTACCACACGTAGCAGCATATTTTTCTAAATAAACATCAGCAAAATTCTGTTGATTAGCATTCACTACTATCTGATACCTACCATAGGGATCTTGCGGAAGATTTGGCCCAGGCGTAGCGCGTTGTGCGTGATCAATATACCAACCATTTGTGTCAATATTATTATCTCTATATATAAGGTAGGTTAAACCAGCAGTAAGAGTCTTTTCTGGCGATTGTCCAGATGCACCGGTACAGCTGCCATCAATTTTTGCAAAATAAGCCATACATAAATTAAAGTAGGGATCATTAAATTTATAATTCCCATTAGGGCCATACTTTGTAATTTGTAATTTACCAGTCGGGGTAGGTGGCGGTGGGGGTGGTGGTGGATTACCTAGATTATAAACGGTAAAACACCAGGTATCAGTACCGGTGCCGTCAAACTGAAAAGGACCGTTCGAATTATTATAAGCATTATAATCACCACCCGCATTCCAAGAAACACAATGATTTGAATTACCATTATCACCAGCCTGTATAGTAAACTGAGCCGTTTGATAATGTACATTAGGAGCCCAACCATACAAGCCTACTGTTCCAATATTATATGTAAATGGCAACCAAAAATTATTCAGGTTTGTACCACTAATTATGTATCGGGCATTAAATGCATATTGACCATGACAACCGCGTGCTTCCAGTTTTAATGTTGCAGTAACAGTGTCACCAATATATCCAGAATAAGATGAGTATTGATTATCCACCAATGACCAAGCTGTTTGCTTATTTGTACCATAAGGATAATATTGACCATTACAAGGACTCCAATCAATAGCATTAGGGTGCGCACTCGCACTAGATTGGTTTAATATAAAAAATACTGCAATACCCAAAATAAATAGAAATATATACTTCAAAGGATTATAACTAGTTAGCAGTTTCTTCATTTTGAAAATAACAGTGTTCCATTAACAGGTTTTGTTGAATTTTGGCGTCTTTCTTGTTCTAACTGTGCTTGCAATTGCTTATCTTGTTGCTTTTTCTTGTAGTATCGATACCCAAGATACCCACCTATACTCAAAAGTAGAATTCCAACAACAATACAAATTATCACAATCAAAAGGGTATGATTTCTTTTAGCTGGTTTTGCTATTGTTTTTTTATCGCCCTGTTCTGGCTGATGGTGTATCTCTTCTTCTGACATAATTATCCTTATGCTTTATTATAGACCACCCGGCATACTCTGCAAACAAAAAATAACCCCTTTGTTAAAAGGAGTTAATATATCTAGCCAGTATAGTGCGGTGCAACTACTACTGGCACAGGTGCGCCTTGGTGTGTGGGAATTGTGGTAGTGGTAGCGGTAGTTGAAGTAGTGCTTGGTGCACTAGCACTAATCGTAGCGGTTGTGGTAACTGTAGTAATACTGGCCTGCTGAGACCAACACCCAATTACCTTGTAATAATGAAAATCACCCACAACACTTGTCTGCCAATGCTGGCTAAAATCTTCGCTAGGGTCTGGCATAACAATATGAGTAGTGCCGTTAAGATTGTACACGAGCTGAATAAATGTAACGGTTCTACCCGGGTTGGCATTTACCACAAACTCAAACTCACCCTCAGCGAGTGATCTCATTAGCACATTAGCAGGTGAGCTCTCACCCACAACCACATCAGAGCTACCAGCTGTCTGCTCAATGCTACTGCACTCACTTTGTGTTTGTGCACTTACTTGCAAAGGTAGAAATATGCAGCAGAAAATGAGTACCACCACTGCTTTCTTCACTCTTTACCCCCCCAACTCTTAGGTGCGAACAGTGAAAAAATTATATCACCTATTTTATAATATGTAAATAGTTATTTTCACCTCCCTATCTGGTATAATATAAATTATGTTATCACTCGGTATTGTTGGTTTGCCCAACGTAGGTAAATCGACACTCTTTAATGCCCTCACCAAAAACAGCGTTTTAGCTGCCAATTATCCATTTGCTACTATCGAGCCCAACGTGGGTGTTGTTAATGTGCCAGACGATAGACTAGACAAACTGGCAGAAATTTCTGCCTCGGCCAAAGTAATACCTGCGGCCTGTAGTTTTACCGACATTGCCGGTATTGTGCGTGGTGCTAGCAAAGGTGAAGGATTAGGTAATAAATTTCTTAGCCATATACGAGAATGTAATGCTATTGTGCAGGTGGTGCGGGCCTTTGAAGACGACGATATTGTACATGTAGAAGGTAAGATAGACCCTGAGGCCGATATTGAGACTATTAAAACTGAGCTCTGTCTGGCAGATTTAGAAAGCATAGAAAAACGAATTCAAACCCTGCAAAAACAAGCCAAAGCAGACCCTAAAGCAGGCAGCGTTATTGCGCAGCTCGAAAAACTAAAAGCAATACTAAATAATAACCAACTGCTCTCCTCGGAAGTTAAAGAATTACCCGACGAAGTGCGCGATTTGCAGCTGCTTACTGCCAAGCCATTTATTTACGTCTTTAATATTGACGAAAACGAGCTGGGTGATGAAGATAAGAAAGCAAAACTGCAAGCTCTTGTAGAGGGGAGCCCAGCAATTTTTCTCTCTGCCCAAACCGAGGCTGACTTGCAAGACCTGAGTAGCGAAGATGCCAGAGAGTTATTACAAAGCCTAGGGCAAAATGAATCGGGCCTCGATTTACTTATACGCCTAGGATACAAAACTCTTGGTCTTGAGACATTTTTTACTAGTGGACCTACCGAAACCCGTGGCTGGACAATGCGGACTGGTTGCTCGGCTCCGCAAGCTGCTGGAATAATTCATACCGATTTTGAGAAAGGCTTTATTAAAGCCGAGATAGTGAGTTATGAAGATTTTGTAGCCGGTAATGGCTGGGCCGGTGCCGGAGCTGCTGGCAAAGTGCGCTTAGAAGGTAAAGACTATATTATGCAAGATGGCGATGTTGCCGTATTTAGGCATGCAAATTAGAATAATCGTATGCAAGAAGATATACCAAACAATATGAAGCAGAGAAATAAAAATGCCCACACCAAAAGAACCGTATAAGAGCCCGTACTTTGATGTAGCAATGCAAAAAAGTTCAGAACAAGGACCGGGTAGCGCCAACTATCCTTACACTATAGAAGCCAAAATTGCAGATAGAAAAGTTGAATTTAATGGTATGAGACACACCAACAATCCAGAGGATGAGTCGCTAACCAGACTAGAAACTCGGTTTGAAGAATTTTTACAACAAACAGATAACCCTGTTGTGTTTGTCGAGGGTGGTATGCGAGATGTTGCTAATATGAGCAAGCAAGAGGTTATTAAAAGGTTTGGCGAGCCTGGTTTGCTTACTAAATTAGCTTTAGATAGAGGTATTGCCGTTGAGTCTCCAGAACCATCGTTTGAGCAAGAAGTAGCAGAATTGTTAAAGACTTTTAGTGCCGAGGATATTATGCAATATTATTTCTCTCGTACCCTGTTTCAGTGGTATAGAAATAAAGACTTCGATCACAGTATGGGTACTGCACAAGATTATATTAATTCCTCAATGCAAAATCGTTGGAGTAAGATGCCTGGACTAACCGAAGTACCCTGTGATTATGAAACACTCGCCAATAATTTTGCAAAAAAATACGGTTTTAAGCCTGAAGAAATGCCAGATGAATTGGCAAAAGATAAACTCCATCACGAATCAAGCCCATTTAACCCAGTCTCGGCCGCCAGCTCTGATATTAGAGACAAGTACATTTTTAACAAAATTCAAGAAGCAGCAAAACAAGGTAGAGATGTGTTTCTGGCGTTTGGATCACACCACGTATTTGTTTATGAGCAAATACTAGAAGAATAAATGAGATAGTTTACTTAGCGCGTTCTAAATACGCACCGCTACGAGTATCTACTTTTAGGCTGTCGCCTTCTTTAATAAACTGGGGCGCTTGCACTTTAATACCTGTCTCTAGCTCAACTTCTTTGGTGGTAGAGCTAGCACTATTACCCTTGTCGGCACCCGGGGCTTGCACTACTTTTAGCACAACATTCTTCGGCCATTCAAAGCCAATAATTTTTTCATCAAAAACAAGTGCCTCTATAGTAGAGCCTTCGGTAATATATTTTGG
>WBZU01001384.1_pt1 | contig 18242 bp, 16 predicted proteins | sample 5204311 | NCBI WGS metagenome assembly WBZU01 (sample SAMN12344359, study PRJNA552823) | activated sludge metagenome | biome: Activated sludge suspended growth; feature: Nitrification reactor; material: Wastewater; isolation source: activated sludge from nitrification reactor of wastewater... | reverse complement strand
GCCGGCCGGGACGTGGTCCGACGACAGCTCGCTGCTGCTGGCGACGGCGGACAGCCTGGCGCAACGCGGCTACGACCCGCCCGACATGATGACGCGCTTCGCGACCTGGCTTCAGGGCAAGGCGTACACGCCGCACGGGAAGGTCTTCGACGTCGGCATCGCCACGCGCGGGGCGATCGCGCGCTTCATCCACGGGGCGCCGCCGGCGGAGTGGGGCGGGCGCGGCGAGCAGGACAACGGCAACGGGTCGCTGATGCGGATCGCGCCGCTGTCGCTGTTCGTGCACCGGCTCGCGCCGGAGGAGATCGTGCGCTGCAGCGTCGAGGTCAGCGGACTGACGCACGCGCACCCGCGCTCGCAGGCGTGCTGCGCGTACTTCTCGCTGCTGATGCGCGGGCTGCTCGCGGGGCGCCCGCTGCGCGGGGCGATGGCCGAGGCGTCGAGGCTGCTGGACCCGTTTGTCCCCGCGAGCGAGCGCGGGGCGCTCGCGCAGATCCTCGACGGCTCGATCGTCGACGCGCCGCCCGAGCGGATCCGCGGCAGCGGCTACGTGGTGCACTGCCTCGAGGCCAGCCTGTGGTGCGCGGCGCGGGCCCACGAGTACCGCGCGGCGGTGCTCATGGCGATCAACCTCGGCGAGGACACCGACACGACCGCGTGCGTGACGGGGGCGCTGACGGGCGCGATGTACGGCGTCGCGGCGGTGCCGGAGGCGTGGCTCAAGGTGCTCGCCAGCCGCGAGTACGTCGAGGATCTGTGCGCGGCGCTGGTGCAACGTGTCCTTCAGGACAGCGTCGACCGACACGCGACTTGAGCGTCCTGTGCGGCCGCGCGGCCGGGGATGCGGCCGCACGTGCGCCGTGGCCGCTGCGCCACACCTGCGGACCTTCTTGGGGTCTGCGTCCCTCGATACGCTGGTGTCATGGTGGTATCGGCAAAGCCTTCGATCCTGATCGTCGAGGAGGACGCGACCTGCCGCAGCGACCTGGTCTGCGAGTTCGTCGCCGCCGGCATCCCTGTCCTGTCGGCCGAGGACGCCGCGAGCGCCATGGAGGTGATCAACCGGTCGCCCGAGGCGATCGCGCTGGTGGTCACGGACCTCGACATCATGCCGATCGGCGGGTTCACGCTGGGGCGCGCGATCCACCGCCGCTATCCGAACGTGCCGGTCGCGCTCGTGACCAACCGGGCGACGACGGAGATGAGCCCGCGGGCGATCGCGCGCGGGATCACGCTGCTGCCGCGGCCCGTCGAGGCGGCGAAGCTCGTGCAGGCGGTGCGCAAGCTGATCACGCCCGGCAACGCGACCGCGGGGCTCGCGGTGCTGTCCGAGACCGGGACGTCGTTCGTGCCGCTGCGCGCGCGCTCGAGCCCGCTGCGGGCCGCGGCGTCCCGCTAGGCTGGCGCTGGGGACATGCGCGAAGAGACAGCTCCGCTCATTCGCCAGGGAGCAGCCGGATCCGGGTGATCGGCCCGAGCGGCTCCGGCGGCGCGGCGAGCTCCGCCACCGCCTCGGCGATCGCGGCGTCGGCGACCGGCTCGGTGAGCATGACCATCGCCGCGAGGCCGCCGTCCGGCGGGGTCTCCTGCGTGACGCGGCGGATGCTGACGCCGCGCCGCCCGAGGCACGCGGCGACCCGGCCGAGCACGCCGGGCACGTGCGGCGCGCGCACGCACAGGTAGTTCGCGCTCACGAGGTCGTCGAGCGGCAGCGGCTCGGCGGCGGCCGCCGGCGGGGCCTGGGCTGCGGGTGTCCCTGCGAGCATGTCCCTTGCGACATCGATGATGTCGGAGACGACGGCGACGGCGGTGGGCATCATGCCGGCGCCGCGGCCGTAGTAGAGGCTCTGGCCGAGGGCGTCGGAGCGGACGAGGACCGCGTTGAAGGCGTCGCGGACGCCGGCGAGGACGTGGCCGCGCGGGACGAGGGTCGGGTGGACGCGCAGGCGCACGCCGAGCTCGAGCCGCTCGGCGATGGCGAGGCTCTTGAGGACGTAGCCGAGGTCGGCGGCGGCGCGGACGTCGAAGGCGGAGACGCCGGTGATGCCCTCGACGGCGATCCGGCGCGGGTCGACGTGGACGCCGAAGGCGACGAGCGCGAGGAGGGCGAGCTTGTGCGCCGCGTCGCCGCCGCCGACGTCGAGCGACGGGTCGGCCTCGGCGTAGCCGGCGGCCTGGGCCGCGGCGAGCGCGTCGGCGAAGGCGGCGCCGGTGCGGGTCATGGCGTCGAGGATGTAGTTGGAGGTGCCGTTGACGATGCCGCACAGGCCGGTGATGCGGTCGCTGGCGAGGCCCTCGCGCAGGCTGCGGAGCAGCGGGATCCCGCCGGCGACCGAGCCCTCGAAGACGACCGCGCGGCCGACCCGCGCGGCCTCGGCGAAGATCTCCGGGCCGCGCTCGGCGAGCACCGCCTTGTTGGCGGTCACGACGTGCTTGCCCGCGCGCAGCGCGGCGAGGATGTACGTGCGCGCCGGCTCGACGCCGCCGAGGAGCTCGACGACGACGCCGATCTCCGGGTCTTCGAGGATGTCGCGGGCCTCGGCGGTGAGCGCGTCGGCCGGGGTCTCCGCGGCCCGCGCGCGGGCGGTGTCCCGCACGAGCACGCGGCGGATCGTCAACGCGGCGCCCAGCCGGGCCTCGATCGCCGCGCGGTGCTCCGTGAGCAGCTTGACGGTGCCCGAACCGACGTTGCCGAGGCCGAGGATGCCGACGCCGATCCGACGCATGCGCGAACGGTACCACGCGGGCCGCGATCGTGCGATCCTCCGAGCCGTGCAGACGCAGCCGGACGGCGAGGAGACAGCGTTCCGCGAGCTACCCGTGGCGCCGGGTCTGCCGGTGATCGGGAGCGTCCTCGACTTCGTGCGGCGGTCGAACTTCGCGACCTTGACCGCGCTCGTGCGCCGCTACGGGACGCCGCTCGAGGTCCGGCTCGGTCACCTGCGGATCGTCGCGCTCGCGCGGCCGGAGCAGCTGCAGCACGTGCTGGTCGAGCGGCGCGGCGTGTACCAGAAGCGCGGCGAGATCGAGGCGCTGCGGCTGCTCGTCGGCGACGGGCTGTTCTCGAGCGAGGGCGAGTCGTGGCAGAGCCAGCGGCGACTGATGCAGCCGCACTTCACGCCGAAGGCGGTGCAGCGCTACGCGGAGGACATGCGCGGCGCGGTCGCGCAGATGCTGCTCCGCTGGCGCGGGCAGGGGCGCGTCGAGGCGCTGTTCGAGTCGATGCGCCTGGCGATGGACGTGATCGGGCGGACCATGTTCGGCGTGCCGGAGATCGGCGAGGCCGGGCCGCTCGGGCGGGCGATCGGCACCGCGCTCGACCTCGCGAGCCGCCGGCTGCTCGAGCCGATGCCGCTGCCGCTGTGGATCCCGACGCCGACCAACCGCCGCTTCGTCGCCGCGCGCGCCGAGGTCGACGCGTTCGTCTACGACGTGATCGCCAGGCGCCGCGCGGAGTCCGCCGGCTCCTCGCGGCCGCCCGACCTGCTCGACGTGCTCATCGCCGCCCGCGACGACGAGTCGGGCCGCGGCATGACCGACCGCCAGCTCCGCGACGAGGTGCTCACCGTGTTCGTCGCCGGGCACGAGACGACCGCGGTGACGCTGACGTGGGCGCTCGCCCTGGTCGCGCGCCGGCCCGACGTGATGGCCCGGCTGCACGCCGAGGCCGACGCGCTGGCCGACGACGTACCTGGTCTTTCGGACATCCCGAAGCTGACGTACACGCGGCAGGTGATCGACGAGACGCTGCGGATGTTCCCGGCGGTGTGGGCGCTGCCGCGCACGGTCGCGCGCGACGACGTGATGGACGGCTACGCGATCCCGGCGGGGGCGATCGCGATGGGCCTGGCCCACGAGCTGCACCGCCAGCCGGACCTGTGGCCCGACCCGGAGCGCTTCGACCCGGAGCGCTTCACGCCGGCGGCGGCGCAGGGGCGACACAAACACGCCTACATGCCGTTCGGCGCGGGGCACCGGATCTGCATCGGCATCCACTTCGCGCTGCTCGAGCTGGTCGTCGCGCTGGCGGCGATCGCCCGCAGCTACCGCTGGCGCCTGCTGACCGACGAGGTGCCGTCGGTCGGCGTCAGCACGCTACGTCCAGCGGCACCCGTGCCGCTGATGCTGGAGGCGCGGCGGGCAGGCGCACCGTGAAGGTGCTGCCCTCGCCGGGGTGCGAGCGGACCGAGATCGTGCCGTCCATCATCTCGATGAGGCGCTTGCACAGCGAGAGCCCGAGGCCCGAGCCCTCGTAGCGGCGCCGCGGCGAGCTGTCGACCTGCGTGAACGGCTCGAAGATCTGGCGCTGGTCGGCCTCGGAGATGCCGATCCCCGTGTCCTCGACGACGAAGACGAGGAGGCGGCGCAGATCTTCGGTCTCGCTGCGGACGTGCACGGTGATCTTGCCGTGCGAGGTGAACTTGATGGCGTTGCCGATCAGGTTGATGAGCACCTGCCGGACGCGCGCGCGGTCGAGGTCGGCGGCGACGTTCGGGTCGGAGAGCACGACGTCGAGGGTGTTCCGCCGCTTGCGCGCGAGCGGCTCGAGCGTGGCGACGATCTCGCGCACGAGAGCGCCGGCGGAGAAGCGCTCGCGCCGGAGGTCGAGCCGCTCCGCCTCGACCGCGCTGAGGTCGAGGATGTCCTCGATCAGCCTGAGGAGGTGCTGGCTGGCGCCGACGATCTTCACGAGGTCGTTGCGCATCGAGTGGAGGCCGTGGGACTCCGCGTCCTCGGCGAGCAGCTCGGCGTAGCCGATCACGGCGTTGAGCGGGGTCCGCAGCTCGTGGCTCATCGTCGCCATGAAGGCCGACTTGGCGGAGTTGGCGGCGACCGCCTGCTCGGCGAGGATCCGCGCGTCGCCGACCTCCTGGTCGGCGCGCAGGAGCTGCTCGGCGAACTGCTCGGCGCGCGCGATCGCGTCCTCCTTGGCGAGGTCGGAGAGGTGGCTGAGGAACCGGACGACGAGCACGGTCAGGATGCCGTAGAACGCGGCGCCGTAGAGCGGCGGGGCGTCGGCGAACTGCGGCAGCGCGACGCCCATGCCGGTGAGCGCGCACAGGCTAGCGATCAGCAGCACGCACGCGACGCTCCACGGCCGGGTCGACGCGCGCCCGGCGGTCTGCGCGGCGAGGAACGGGATGACCGCGAGGAGGATCCAGTACTGCGACGAGAAGCCGCCGGTGGTCGTGATCGCGTAGGCGGTGCTGACGAACACGATGCCGGTGACCATGTGGCCCGCGGTCGCCATCTGGGCGCCGCTGCGGAGCTGCTGCAGGGCGAACAGCGCGAGCAGCAAGGTGGCGAGGTCGACGGCGAGCGAGACGATCCGGCCGACGCCGCTGGTGGTCAGGACGATCACGCCGACCGAGGCGATGCAGGCGGCGACGATCGTCCAGACGGTGCCCGCGATGAGCAGCGCGCGGCGTCGCAGCGCGCTCTCCGCGAGCAACATCGTGGGCAGTCCGCGCTCGAGCAGCGCGAGCAGCTGCCGCGACCACTGCGGTGATCGTCGAGCCATCTTCGCCGAGGTCAGGATAACCCGGCTCGTCACGCGCGCGGTGACGGGATTCACACGTGCGCGCGGACCCGGCCCTCGCGCGCTTTACAGCGCCCGGCGGGCGTGCTGTGTTCGCGGCGCATGACGAGCTCCTCGAACCCCGTTTCACCGGCGATCCCTCGCGGCAAGACCCTGGTCACCGGCGCGGCAGGTCACGTCGGCGCGAACCTTGTGCGCCACCTGCTGGCAGCGGGGGACGATGTGCGTGTCTTGGTGCACCCGCGGCACAACAACCGAGGTGTGGATGGGCTGCCGGTGGAGCGGATCGAGGGGGACATCCTCGACGAAGACGCGGTCGCGCGCGCGGTGAAGGGCTGCGTCCGCGTGTATCACACCGCGGCCAAGGTCTCGGTGCTGAGCCCGACCGAGCCGCAGATGCGCGAGCTGTGGCAGATCAACGTGCTCGGCACCCGCAACGTCATGCGCGCCGCGCTGCAGGCGGGCGTCGCCCGCGTCGTGCACACGAGCTCGTTCTCCGCCGTCGGCTTCGACCCCGACGACCCGACGCGCCCGTGCCACGAGGACATGCCGTTCTATCCGTTCGTCGAGTGGATGCCGTACTCGCGGACGAAGGTGCTCGCAGAGCACGAGACGCTGCGCTGGGTGAGCGAGGGGCTCGACGCCGTGATCGCGGTGTCGACGGGCGTGTGCGGGCCCAACGACTTCCTGCCGTCGCGCACGGGCAAGGCGATGATCGACTTCGCGCGCGGGAAGCTGCGGGCGATCATCCCCGGCGGCTACGAGGCGGTGACGACCGACGACCTGTCGCGCGGGCACGTGCTGGCGATGGAGCGCGGGCGAGCCGGCCGGCGCTACACGCTGAGCACCCGCTACGTGACGATGGACGAGATGCTCGGGCTGTTCGGCGAGGTGTCGGGGGTGCGGCGACGGCCGCTCAACCTCCCGCCGAAGTTGATGGCGGGGATCGCCGGGGCGATCTCGCGGCCGATGGCGAAGCTGCTGCCCAACGTGCCGCAACACCTGACGCCCGGCGCGGTGTTCGTGCTGACGATGCAGCGGCGCGCCGACACCACGCGGGCCCAGACCGAGCTGGGGTTCGTGCCCGGCGACCTGCCGGCGGCCGTGCGCGCCTGGTACGAGTTCTTCGTCGCCGAGGGGATGCTCGCGCGCTAGCGGTTGCGCACCGCGAAGTCGAAGTGCAGCACGACCCGGCTCGGCTCCGGGCGGTACGGTTCGACCTGCCACCGGCGCAGCGCGGCGACCAGGCACTTGTTGATCGCTTCGATGCTGAGCGTGCCCCAGTCGACCCAGGCGCGCTGGACCTTGCCGCGCTCGTCGAGCCGCAGCTGGAGCTGCATGACGCCGTTGGTGGTGTCGTCGAGGTCGAGCTGGTCCTCGTAGCAGGCGCGCAGGTCGCCCGAGCGCTTGCGCGCGTACTCGTGAACCGCGTGCGAGTCGACGCCCGACTCCTTGGTCACCGTCGGCGGGTCGATCTCGAGGGTGACGAGCCGGCGGATCTTCTTCATCTCCTCGGCGGTCGGCGGCGGCACCCGGCTGGCCGTCGCCGCGAGCGTGATCATCTTCGGCGGCTTCGGCGTCGGCTTCGGGCGGTCGTCGTGGACGCCGCCGCCGCGCTCGGTCTCGGCGAGCTCGAGGCCGCCGAAGTGCTTGGCCATCCGCGGCGGCCCGCTGGTCGCCTCGGCCCACGCCTGGCGGTCGACCTCGGTGTCGGCGTACGACCGCTGGCCGACGCGCATCTCGATCGTGAAGTCGTCGGTCGCCGCGCCGAAGCCCTCGTCGTTGAGGAACCCGGCGACGCGGACGTAGTCGAACTCGCTGTCGACGCGGGTGGGGCTGTGCTTGTTGCGGCGCACGAAGCTCGGGAGCGGGTTGTTGGTCGCGATCGTGTCCTCGGCCCGGGTGGGCACGGCGAGCGGATCGAGCGCGTCGGGCGGCGGCGGCCCCGGCGGCTCGGGCGTGGGATCGACGGTCCGCGGCCGCGGTCGCGCCGGCGGAGAGACCCGCGCCGGCCGGACCTCCGGCGGAGGCGCCGGGGTCGTCGTCGACGGGACCGCGGTCAAGTAGCGGGCGACGCGCTCGAACCGCTCGACGTCGATCGCCTCGAGGTCGCCCGGCGGACCTGGCTCCAAGGACAGGAACCACCCGCCGATCAGCAGGGCCGTCGCGGCGTGGGTGAGGCCGGCGAGGCGATCGATCTGCCAGCGGGCGCGCTCGGGCAGCTCGGCGGCGACGCGGGCGATGTCGAAGGTGAGCTCGCCGAGCTCGAGGTGGGCGCTGGCGCCTTCCTGCAGGGAGATCGAGCGGCGACCCTGGGCGGCGGCCTCGCCGAGGTCGAGGCCGCCGGGGCCGGTGAGGGCGCCGCGGACGCCGGGCGGGAGGCCGAGCACGACGTTGTCGGCGAGCGCGATCACGAGCGGGATGTCGTCGCGCGCGCCCAGGAGCGGGACGGTGAGATCGGCGGTGGGGCTCTCGCCGATCGCGTAGCGGGTGCGCGGGCGATCGCGCCAGCGGACGCACGCGAGGGCCAGCGGGGGGACGGCGAGCGCGACGAGCAGCGCGCCGAGGCCGGAGCCGCCGGCGTTCGGGCAGGGCGGGGCGGCGCAGGCGGCCGCGGCCGCGAGCTGCGACTGGCCGAGGGAGAAGAGGACGGCGCCGAGGGCGAGCAGCGAGCAGCCGCCGACGAGCCAGGCCGCGGGCGCGACCGCCGGGGGCTCGGCCCAGCGGATGTGCTGGATGTCGACGATCCGGCCGCGGAAGCGCGCGATGACCTCGACGACGGGCGGGGCGACCGGCGCGGGAACAGGTGCCGACATACGGACAGTGTGACGCTTCAGCGAGGCGAAGGATCCAGGAATTTATTCAATTTTCGCGTGAAACCTCCGCTGGCGGGCCCGGGTCGACGCGCCAGCGCCTCGCAGCGGGGCGCTGACACGAAGTGGGAGCTATCCGTTTCTTGGATAGTCCATCCAAACAAAGTCGTTCTGGTCGAGCGACCGGCCGTACACACTGCCGGCCATGACGATAGCAAACACGAATCAACCGAGGTTGGGGATCGATATCGGGCGGGTCATCATCAACGGCGACGGCGGGGGCGGCGACACGTCGTTCCTGGCCGGGACCGACGAGGACGCGCTCGCCACGCCGGCGATGCCGGGGGCGTTCGCGACGATCGCGGCGCTCACGGCGATGTTCGAGCGCCGCGTGTGGCTGGTGTCCAAGTGCGGGCCGAAGATCCAGGCCCGCACGCGCCGCTGGCTGCGGCACCACGACTTCTGGCGCCGCACCGGGATCTTTGAGACGAACCTGCGGTTTTGCCTCGAGCGCCGCGAGAAGGCGCGGCACTGCAAGCAGAACCGCATCACTCACTTCATCGACGACCGCACCGACGTCCACGAGCACCTCGCGGGCGTGGTGGAGCACCGCTACCTGTTCGGGCCGCAGAGCGCAGGGACGCGGGTGCCGCCGGGCCTCGTCCTGGTGCGGACGTGGGCGGACGTCGCCCGCGAGCTCGGGCTCCTGGTCGCCGCGCCGGCGGCGTGAGGGGCCCGGGCCGCGCGGGCGGGTCCGCGGCTACTTGCCGGCCGAGGCCGAGGCCGAGGCGCTGGCCTTGACCTTGACGCCGCCGCCGCCGTCGACCTTGCCGTCGCCGGAGACGTCGCCGGTCTTGAGCGGGAAGGCGGGCGGGGTGTTCGGGTCGCAGTCCGGCGGCGGGCCGAAGCCGTCGGCGTTGAAGTCCCACTCGAGGTCGCCGGAGCCCTTCGGGTTCTTGCTGTTGGCGACGATCCGGACGGTGTGCTGGCCCTTGCGCGCGGGCGTGCAGTACGAGAGCAGGTAGAAGCGCTTGGTGTGGCGCTCGATCCGGTCGGCGACGCGCTCGAACGCGGCCTTGACGTCGGCCGACTCGGTGGCGAGCTCGGTGCCGTCGCGGCCGATGTCGCCGAGGCCAGCCTTCTTGATCTCGGCGCCGACGCCGATCGCGTACATCTCGTAGTCCTTGTACTGCTCCTTCAGCATCTCCCCCTTCATGTCCTCGCGGCTGAAGCGGGCGGCGCGGTCGGTGCCGTCGGTGAAGACCACGAGCGTGCCGAACTTGAGCGGCTTCTTCTCCTTGTCGAGCTGCTTCTTGAGCTCCTTGAGGCCCTCCATGACCGCGCCGTGGAGGTTGGTCGACGGGTCCTTCGGCTTGTAGGTGCGCAGGCCCTGGAGGCCGCCCTCGACCGCGCCCTGCGCCTCCGTGAACGGGACGACCGACTTGATCTCCTTCTCGCCGTCGAACGCGTAGACGCCGACCTTCTGGGTCTTGCCGACGCGCGTGGTGAACAGCTCCGCGGCGTCGACGAGCTGGTCGGCCGAGCCGGACTCGGAGATCGAGCCCGAGACGTCGAGCAGCAGCATGGTGTACATGACCGCCGCGACCTCGGGGTTCTGGATCGTCTGCTTGCTCTCGTAGATCGAGACGAGGTCGCCGTCCTCGTGGATCTGGAAGTCTTCGGCCTGCAGCCCGGCGACCGGCTCGTCGCCCTGCTCGACGGTGAAGAACACCCACACGTTGTTGGGCTTGCGCTGCGCCGAGTTGAGGCGGGTCAGCGTCAGGCTGGTGCACGCCGTCGCCGGCAGGGCGAGCGCGGCGCCGAGGGCGAGCATGCGGGCGAGTCGTCCGGGAGGGACCAGGCGGGTGAGCGCGCGCCGGAGGCGCGCGGACAGCGTCGTCGGGGAGGGCACGGCCCTCAATTCCTCCGAGCGGGCGGCGCTTGTCAATCACGGGCGACGAACCCCGCGCGAACCCGCGCAAAACGGCCCGCAGCCGCCCGGATCCGGGAGCTTTCCGGGGGCGAGAGGCCGCCCCCCGGGGGGCCGAGACGCGGCGGGAGCGCACGTCCGCGCCGGGGGGCGCCCGCGCGGCGCGATCGGCTAGCGGAGCGGAGGCGACGGCTGCGGCCGCGATTGGTGACGCACGGCGCCCACCCGCGCGAGCTCGGCGGCCTTGTAATCGGTGATCAGCCACACCGCGAATAGCGCGACCCCGGTGCCGAGGAAGAAGTTGCGGGCGAGGTCGACGTCGGCGAATCCGGCGAGCCACGGGCTGGCGAGCAGCGTGACCGCGCCGATGAATTCGATCCCGCCGTGCACCGGGAACGGGACGAGGCGCAGGAGCCCGAGCGGATAGCGCGTGAGCAGCGAGACGAGCAGGAGGCCGCCGCCGAACAGCAGGCAGAGGCTGCGGGCCGACGGACTGGCGAAGTTCAGCCAGTACGGGGCGCCGAGGAAGAGCGCCGCGAGCAGGTAGTCGAGCATGCCGTGGACGAGGGGTGACAGGAACTTCATCGGTGACTCCGTGGTGCGGTCAATCGACCGTCGGCGCGACGCCGGGCGCGCCGCACGGGTGGGCCTCGTCGCCGCCCGGGTCTTCGTCGCCGCCCCACTGCGAGCGCGGTGAAGGCCGATTGGCGCGATCGCGGTGCGGGGGCGATTCGTGGGACTCGTTGTGGTCGCGCATCGTGGCTCCGGCCACTCCATGGAACCGACGCGCGGTCGCGCAAGGCCGCGGCGGGCGCCCCGCGGTGGGCCCCTCGGCGGCGCGTCGACGGCGGTCCGCGGCGGTCCGGGCCCGTCGCGACCCGATCCCGCCGCCCCGGCGCCGACGACGTGCGCGGGGGACGCCACGGTCGTGCGATTTGCGACGGACTCGATGCATTCGTAGGAGTCGCGCGCTGCGCGTCCGGCGCGGGCCATCCGGCGTCACCTGGCCGAACGGACAGCTGTCGCGGCAGACGGCGCGGCGGGCTCGTCGCGCGGTGGGCTCGCCGCGGCCGCGAGCGAGCGCCGGCCCGCGCGGTCGACCGGCCGTCGCGGCCGCGCAAGACGCTGCGCGGCGCGGTGTGGTAGAAGCCGCCCCCGTCATGCGCCTCGCCGTCCCGAAGTTCCAGTTCCGCTTCGTGCCCTCGATGGGTCACGTGATCCACCCCGGCAACTTCCACCCCGTCGGCGTCCAGCGGTCGATCGACGCGAGCTTCGACCGCGCCCTCGCGGCCGCGGGCGGGCCGCCGCAGGCCGGCGCGGGCGGCAACTGGCTGATCGTCGGCGGCTCGGGCGGCTTCGGCAGCGCGGCGCGCATGGTCCTCGGGACATGTCTCGGAGCACATACCCTGAACGTCTCGTTCGACGCGGCGCCGCAGCCGGAGAGCTCGAACAAGCTGCGGAAGATCGGCTCGCCAGGGTTCCACCGGACGCTGGCGATCGAGCGGCGCCTGCGGTCGCAGGGGCTCGTCGCGCGGACGATCCTCGGCGACGCGTTCGACCCGGCGGCGCTGGCGGCGACGATCGCCGAGGTGCGCGAGCACATGGGCGGCCAGCTGCACGGGCTCGTGTGGGCGCTCGCCGCTCCGCGTGCGAACGACCCGCGCACCGGCAAGGCGGTGAGCAGCGCCCTCAAGCCGCTCGGCAAGCCGGCGCAGGTCCGCGCCTTCAGCGGTCGCGGCGAGGGGCCGGAGGATCTGCCGCGCGTCGTCGAGATCGAGCTGCAACCCGGAACCCCCGAAGAGGCCGTGGCGACGCAGTTCGTCATGGGCGGACGGATCGTCGAGCAATGGATCGACGCGCTCCTGGCCGCGGGTGTGGTGGGCGAGGGGTTCACGCTGGCGACGATCTCCTACCGGGGGAACCCGCTGAACGCCGCGGTGTATCGCCACGGACTCATCGGGCTGGCGAAGGCCGACCTCGAGTTTCACACCAGGGCGCTCGACGCGGTCCTGCGCGCTCGCGTGGGCGGACGCGCGGTCGCGGTCGAGGGCCCCGCGGTGGTGACCGAGGCGTCCGGCGGCATCCCTGGTGTGCCGTACTACATGGCGCTACTCCTCGACGTGCTGGGCGAGCGGTTCGAGGACCCGCTGCGATCGATGTTCCGCCTGTTCCACGAGAAGCTGCCCCGCGGCGGCGCGCCGGTGGTCGACGCGGAGGGGCTCGTTCGACTCGACGAGCACGAGCTGACCGCGTCGGTGCAGGAGGAGCTCGCGGCGCGATTCTTCGCCAGCCCCGTCGGCGCGCCGTTCGATGTCGCGTTGTACCAACGGTTCATGGACGAGTACGCGCGGACGCGCGGCTTTTGTGTCGCGAACGTCGACTACACCGCAGAGTTCGACACGGACGATGTGTGCGGGGCGCCGACCTCCGTCCAGACCTGACGTCGATCGGAGACACCCGCGTCTCCTCGAGAAACTTCGTGCGGTCGCTTGTCCGTCGTCGCGGTCGAGTGTCATGCTGGACGACGCGTGGACACTGGACTCGACTCCGCCCCCGATTGTCGCGTCGAGCGGTCGCGGCCGCAGACCGTCCTGCTCGTCGAGGACGATGTGGCGCTCCGCCGCTGCATCGCCCGCGTGCTCGAACACCACGGCCGGCACGTGATGTGCGCCGGGGACGGCGTCGAGGCGATCGACGTCTTCCGCGAGCATCGCAGCGAGATCGACGTCGTGATCCTCGACCTCAGCATGCCTCGCAGCGACGGGCCCGCGGCGCTGACTCGCCTTCGGTCGCTCGACCCGGGCGTGCCGGTCATCATCTCGTCCGGCTACCTCGCTACGCACATCGAGGCGCTCATGGTCGTCGGCAGCATCCAGGGCTTCCTCGCCAAGCCGTACACGACCAAGCAGATGCTCGACCTCCTGCAGACGCTGTGAGCGGCGTCGGCGGCGTCGAGGCCTCCTTCTTCTACGAGATCTGCCGCGCTCCCCGGGGCGGACTCGCGCTCTGGCCGTGCACGGCGGTGAGCCGCGCAAGTGGCGTGAAGCCACCGCGTGTTCGTGGCGGTGATCGAGTCCGCCCGAGTCGGCGTATGCTCTCGCCACCCGAACGTCCATGCGTCAGTCATCGGAGCAAGCTGTCGTGGATCGCCGCAAGGTCGGGGCCGTCGCGGTCGGCATCATCTTGTTCGGCTCGACCGCCGCGTCCGCTCATCAGGTCGGCCTCTCCCGCGGGGTCTACACGGCGAACGGCGCGTCCGTCGACGGCGAGCTGACGTTCGCCCGGGCCGAGATGCTCGCCTTGGTACCGGCGCTCGATCGCGGCGGCGACGGGACGCTCGACGACGCCGACCTCGCCGCCGGTGCTTCGGCGCTCCAGGCCCGCGTCGTCGAGCGCGTCGTCCTCGAGGCCGACGGCCGACCCTGCGCCGGCGCGGTCGTCCGCGGCGGCCTGACCGAAGAGGACGGCGCCGTCGTCGTCGCCCGCTGGACCTGCCCGGCGTCGCCGCGCGCGCTGACCCTCCGCGTGTCGCTGCTCGACGACCTCGCGGCCGGACATCGCCACCTCGCGGAGGTGCGGCGCCCAGAATCTGGCCCGGAGGACAGCCTCGCCGATCTCGTGCTCCTGCGTCGCAGCCCCGAGGCGACGGTGGAGCTGGGCGGCGACTCGCCGGGAGGAGAGCGCGCCGGTCCGGTCTCGGCGTACTTCGGCCTCGGCGTCGAGCACATCCTGATCGGCACCGACCACCTCGTCTTCCTGCTCGGCCTCGTGCTCGTCGGCGGCCGCTTGCGCTCGCTCTTCGCCGTGATCACCGCGTTCACGCTCGGTCACTCGCTCAGCCTCGCGCTGGCGACCCTCGGCGTGTGGACGCCAGACCCCTCGCTCGTCGAGCCGGCGATCGCCCTCTCGATCGCGTACGTCGGCCTCGAGAATTTCTTCGTCGCGGACGCCGCGGGCAGGTGGAGGCTCACCCTCCTGTTCGGCTTCATCCACGGGTTCGGCTTCGCCGGGGTCCTCGCGGAGATCGGTACGCCGCCCGACGCGGTCGGCTCCGCGTTGCTCCTGTTCAACCTCGGCGTCGAGGCAGGCCAGCTGCTCGTGCTCGCATTCGTCCTCCCGGCCCTGCTCGCGCTCGCCCGCATGCCCGCGTGGGGCCGCCTGCGCGGCCCTCGCTGGGTCTCCGCGGCGATCGTGCTCGCCGGACTCTATTGGTTCGTCGAGCGCGTGTTCCTCGGCGGCTGAGCGGCGCTGCGCGCGGAGGTGCGACCGTGCCGACGCATTCACACCGAAGGGCTCGATCGACGTGAGGGCGGCGCAGGCGGATGCGCGCCTCCGGCCGATCAGAATTTCTCGAACGGCGCTCGCGCGGCAGATCCGATCCGGGACCTGTGGAGTAACATGCCTCGTCACCGTGCCGGTCGCGCATCGCGGCCGACCAGACGATGGAGATGCAATGCACAAACATAAGGGATCGAGAACTGGGTTGGCGGCGGTCGCCATCGCAGCCATGGCCGGGGCTGGGTGGTGGGTGTCCACGGTGTCGGCGTCGGACCACGACGAGGCGCCGCTGGTGAAGACGGACGCCGCGCAGGACATCACCGACCTGTACGTGTTCGACAGCGGCGACGGCAAGACCACCACGATCATCGTCTGCTGGGCCGGCTTCAACGACAGCCGCCCCCAGCCCGACGACGCGCCGCTGTTCGACTCCAAGGCGCTCTACACGATCTGGGTCGACAACAACGGCGACAACATGGCCGACCACGCGATCCGGTGGCGCTACGGCGTCAACGCGCAGGACCAGTTCGGCGTCCGCTGGGAGGACGTCCCGGGCGCGGACCCGCAGGTCGCGGGCCCCGTCGAGACCGTGTTCAACGTGGGTCAGTACGCCCGCGTCTGGACCGGGCACGCGGACGATCCCTTCTTCTTCGACGCGCAGGGGTACCTCGAGACCCTCGACACCGGGACGGTGAGCTTCATGAGCAACCGCGACTTCCTCGCGGGCCTCAACGTCACGGCCGCGGCGATCGAGATCGACACCGACATCTTGGCCGGCGGCAAGAACAAGATCCAGGTCTGGGCGACCGCTGCGAGGAAGGGGTAAGCCACCATGCAACGCTACACTTCCATCCGCACCCTCCTGGCGACCGCGCTGCTGGCGACGACGCTCGTCGCTTGCGGCGACGACGGCAACACCTCCGCGAGCACCACGTCGGTCGGTACGACGACCGGGAACGGCACCGGCGGCTCGACCGGCGGCACGACCGAGAACCCGACCACGACCACGCCGACCACGACGAACCCGACCACGACCACGGACCCGACGATGACCGGCGGGTCCTCGGGCGGCGACGGCGGGTGGGCCTTCGCGGACGACCCGTTCGACGCCTACACGCAGATCGACCGCCACGGCGCGGTCGAGGCGGGCACGGCCGGCATCGCCGCCGCGCAGGGCCTCGGCCTCAAGCCCGGCTCGGACATCACGATCCGCGACGCGTACAACAAGAGCAACCCGGTCGAGGACGTCGGCGGCATGTGGGTCCCCGAGATCACGAAGAGCGTCATGTTCTTCCACGGGGCGCTCGACGACGATCTGATGGGGCTCGGCCTCGTGCCGGCGACCGTCGACGAGGCGATCGCGCAGGCGGCGCCGGTGATCGTCCCGGACGCGATCAAGTACGATCCGACCATGCCGACGTCGTACCCGAACGGCCGCAAGCTCACCGACCCGGTGGTCGACCTCACGCTCGCGGCGGTGATGCTCAAGCTCGGTCCCAATCAGCCGCTGACGTTCTTCGCCGACCTGCCGCTCAACCCGCCGGCGAACGACGTCGCGTTCAAGACGGAGTTCCCGTACCTCGCGGACCCGCACTGATCGCGGTTCCTGCATGACGTCCCCCGGCGCGCCCGGGGGCGTCTTTGCCCCGGCAAGATGCCCATGGAGCTCCGCACGATCATCTTCGCGGCCGTCGTCGCCTTCGGCGTCTCCGCGGCCGTCACGCAGATCGACCTCCGCGCGCGCGCGCCTGCGCAGAAGGCCGCGGCTCCCGAGGTCTCGCCGGCGCCGAAGGAGGCAGCGGGCCACAGCTACGCCGCGCTGCTCGACGAGCTCGATCGCCGCATCGAGGGCCTCCGGCGCCGCGCCGACGAGCGACCCGGCGATTGGTTGATCCGCATGCACCTCGGCTCGACGTTGCTCGAGCGGGTCGGGCTGACCGGCGCCGTCGACGACATCGAGCGCGTCCAGGCCGTGCTCGACGAGGCCTTTGCGATCGCTCCGCAGGGGAGCGGCCCGCTGCTGCTCGCCGCTCGCTTCAATTTTTCGGTCCACCGCCTGACGATCGCCGAGGAGTACCTCGACAAGATCGATCGCCGCGCGGTGCCCCGCGCCGAGGAGCAGGCGGCCGCCCAGGCGCTGCGCGCCCAGATCGCCGTGCAACGGGGCGACTACGACGCCGCCCTCGCCGGTCTCACCGAGGCCGCCGCCGTCGCGCCCGAGGCGGCCAACGTCGAGCTCGCGCTCTACCACGCCAAGACCGGCGATCCGGGCGGCGCCGCCGCGATCCTCGACGACGCGCTGGCGGCGACGATCATGAAGGATCCGCAGCGCCGCGCGTGGCTGCGGTTGCAGCGCGCGATGATCGCGATGGATCACGGCGAGCTGCGCGAGGCGATGAAGCACCTGCAGGACGCCGACGCCGAGCTGAGCGGCTGGTGGCTCGTGCAGGAGCAGATCGCCGAGGTCTACAGCCGCCGCGACGACCACGCGAAGGCGATCGAGATCTACGAGCGGATCGTGGCTGAGAGCGATCTCCCGCAGCACATGGATGGGCTCGCGGGCCTGTACCGCCACACTGGAAAGCGGCAGGAGGCCGAGGCGTTGATCGCCCGCGCGACCGCCCGGTGGGAGGAGCTGCTGCTGCGGCTCCCCGAGGCCGCGATCGGCCACGCGCTCCAGCACTACCTCCAATTCGGTCCGCCCGAGCGAGCGCTCGAGCTCGCCCTCGCCAACCACGCTGCACGTCCGGGCGGCGACGCGCAGGTGTCGCTCGCGCGTGCGTACCTCCAGGTCGGCCGGCCCGCGGACGCGCTCGAGATTGTCGAGCGCGCGCTGGCCTCGCGCTATCGGACCGCACGTCTGCACGACGTCGCCGCGAAGGCCCACGCCGCGCTCGGGCACACCGCGGAGTCGGAGAAGCAGACCGAGCTCTGCTTCGCGCTGAACCCGCGCTACACCGGCGACGAGCACTCGCACTGAGGTCGGCCGACCCATGAGTGCGCAGGTGCCTACGCAGCGCACGCGGCCGATCCGTCCGACGCCGACCTTCGTACACGATCGCTGCACAACGCGCGCACGGCCTGCGTTATCCTCCCGTCACACTTCTACAAGGATGCCCCTCGGATGAATTCTTCCTCTTGGATTCTCTCCTCTGTGCTGGTCTTGAGCCTCGCTGCCTGCGGCGACGACGGCAAGTCCGAGTCCACCGGCTCGACGACCAATGCGTCCGCCGGTTCGACGAGCGACGCGACCTCCGGTGGGTCGACCACGGACGCCTCGACCGCCGGGACGTCCAACCCGACGACCACCAACACGACGCCGGCGACGACGACCGACGCGACCTCGGGCGGTAGTAGCAGCGGCGGCGGCGGCATGCTGACGTGCGAGAGCTACTGTGCGCTCTACGAGTCGGGCTGCGCCGACTTCGCGGAGTACGACAACACGGAGGCCTGCCTCGCCCAGTGCGCGCAGTGGCCTGTCGGTGACGAGGGCGCGACCGCCGGCGACAGCCTCGGGTGTCGCCTCTACCACGTCGGCGTTGCCAACCAGGCCGACCCGAACACGCACTGCCCGCACGCGGCCCCGGCCGGCGGCGGCGTGTGCGTCGACGCCGGCGCTCCGGCCTGCGCCGACTATTGCTCGGCGTACCTCATGAATTGCATGGCCGACCTGAACGCCTAC
>WBZU01000620.1_pt2 | contig 18266 bp, 14 predicted proteins | sample 5204311 | NCBI WGS metagenome assembly WBZU01 (sample SAMN12344359, study PRJNA552823) | activated sludge metagenome | biome: Activated sludge suspended growth; feature: Nitrification reactor; material: Wastewater; isolation source: activated sludge from nitrification reactor of wastewater... | reverse complement strand
ATCCAACTGCCGAGGGTGGGCTTGCCGCCGAGAATGGTGCCATTGATCAATGAATAGATCGACTGGCCGTGATTGTTCACGCCCGTGTGCATGGAGCGAATGAGCGTGATGTCGTCCGCGATGCTGCCCATGAACGGCACCAGTTCGCTCATTTCCATGCCACACTGGCCGTGTTTGCTGAACTTCCACTGCGGTCCCATGACTTCGCGGGAGGCGCCCGCCGCATCGTCGTATTTGACTTCTCCCGGGAAGGGCTTGCCGTCCAGCTTCACGAGTTCGGGCTTCGGTTCAAACAGGTCGATATGGCTGGGACCACCCTGCATGAACATGGAAATCATGGCCTTGGCCTGCCCAAACCGGTGCGGTGCCTTCGGCGTGAGATCGTAGTGCGCGGCCTTCGCCAGCTCGCTGGTGGCTAGCAGGTTTTCCTGCCGCAGCAAGGTGGCCAGGGCGATGGTGCCCATGCCATAACTGTGCGTGAGGAATTTTCGGCGGGTGTGCATGAGTCAGAGAAGGGCGGACTGATACGCGCTTGCCGGCGGGACTCGTTCATGCGCTGCGGTTTCAGGCGCGCGGATGGAATTGCCGGTGCACGTCCTTCAACCGTGCTTGATCCACATGCGTGTAGATCTGGGTGGTGCTGATGTCGGCGTGGCCAAGCATCTCCTGGATCACGCGCAAGTCCGCGCCATTGCTCAGCAGGTGGGTGGCAAAGGAGTGCCGCAGCAAATGCGGATGCACCCGGGCGGGATCCAGGCCGGCGAGGGCCGCTCGCTCTTTGACGATGTGTTCCACTCGCGCCGGTGTGAGCCTGCCGCCCAGACGCGACAGAAACACCCAGCTGCCGGTCCGGCCTTTCACCAGCTTGGGGCGGGCGGAGGTCAGATAGCGGTCCAGCGCGGCGAGAGCCGCTTTGCCCACGGGCGCCAGCCGGGTTTTGCTGCCCTTTCCGATTACGCGAATCCAGCCCTCCTCCAGACTCAGATTCTCCAGTCGGGCATTTACCAGCTCCGACAGGCGCAGTCCCGCCGCGTAGAACAACTCCATGATAGCCCGATCTCGAACGTCCAGCGGTTCCGTGCCCGCAATCGATTCGATCAGCTGCTGCACCTCGTGTTCATTAAGCGTGTCCGGCAAGCGTTGCTCCGTTCGGGGCGGCAAAATCGGCTCCACGGGATCGTCCACGCGCACCCGGCGGGCCGCCAGCCAGCGGAAAAAGATGCGCAGCGCCACGAGTTCCAGCCGGATGCTGGATGCGGCCAGGCCCGCTTGCTTTCGGGAGGCCAGGAAGTCGCTAATGTCCTGAGTGCGCACTGTCTGGATGCTCGCTGGCGGGCTTCGGCGGTCCAGCCATTGGGCGAAGAACTCCAGGGTCCGCCGCACGATCAACTGGTAGTTGGTCGAGAGCCCGCGCTCCGTGGCCAGGTAGAGAATGAAGCTTTCGATGGGCTGGTTCATGGCTGGCAGGCGCGAGGCCCGGCGAGGGGAGATGACGCTATCGCGACCGGCATCGTCGTCGCCGGGACGCTGGCTGCGGTGTCGGCGGCCCGTGGAGACTGGTGATCGCAACCCGCGCGGATTGGGACACAGATTCGGTGGTTGCCAAATGGGTGGAGATAGGTCACTATGGAGGCCGGTTTCTCCGGTCACCTTAACAATTAACCGCGCCAAATCAACGCCATGCGAATCCTCTCATCGCTCTTTGTCGCCGCCCTGCTGCTGACCGGAGTTTCATGCTCATCTTCTGCGCCGACGAAACGATTGGTTTCGGTTGGCACGCGGATCACCGCCGTGAAGACAACGGCTTACACCCACAGCGAGTCGGACCATGTGGCTCTGGGGAAGGCCACGGCAGCAGGCACCCAGCTCAAGTATGGCCGTGTGCGCAGCGCGGCGGCCGACTGGTCGGTATATCCCGTGGGCACCGTTTTTCAGATCGAAGGCCAGCCCTATTTGTATGAAGTGGATGACTACGGCTCTGCCTTGGTCGGCACCAATACCATCGACCTGTATCAGCCGGACAAAAACACGATGGACAGCTGGGGCAGCCGCCGCGTGAACATTCGCGTGATCAAATGGGGTTCGTTCTCCCGCAGTCTGCAAATCATGAACACCCGCACAGCCAAGACGGAGCCGGCATCGCACGTCAAGCGCATGGCGGACCGCATTCGCCGTAGCATTGGCCGGTCGTGACCCGGGCCGGACGGGCGAGTTATATTCTAAAACGGCTCGGCGAACTGTATCCTGCGCCGCCGATCCCGCTGGACCATTGCGATGCCTATACCTTGCTCGTTGCCGTGCTGCTCTCCGCGCAGTGCACCGACGTCCGGGTCAATCAAGTCACTCCGCGCCTCTTCCAGCTCGCCAGGAATCCACGAGACATGGCGCGGCAGTCCGTTGCTGCGATAGAGGCCATCGTCAAACCCTGCGGGCTCGGGCCGCAAAAGGCCGCCGCGATTCAGAAATTGTCCCAGATCCTGATGGAGAAGCATCAGGGCCGGGTGCCCGCCGATCTCGAAGCTCTGGAGGCCCTGCCAGGAGTCGGTCACAAGACAGCGCAGGTGGTCATGGCACAGGCATTCGGAGTGCCCGCTTTTCCTGTCGATACACATATCCATCGTCTCGCGCAGCGATGGGGGCTTACCAGTGGCAGGTCCGTGCTGCAGACGGAGCGTGACCTGAAGCGTCTTTTCCCCTCGGAAGCGTGGAACAAGCTGCACCTGCAAATCATCTTCTACGGGCGCGAGCACTGCACGGCCCGCGGTTGCGATGGCACCGTGTGCGAGATTTGCCGGACATGCTTTCCGGACCGGTCCAGGAAGGTAAGAACAAAGAAGGCGTGATGCGCGAAAGCCCGGGCGGCGACGGCTAACTCGGTTGATCGCCTGCTTGTCAGCCCCCACCGCCCGGCTCTACTCGCGCTTCCATGAAGCCCACCGACATCTGCGTTCGCGAAGTCCGAGTCTATTTCCTGTCGAGCGACATGCGGGTGCCGCTGAAGTTTGGGCCGGAGACGGTGCACGAAGCCACCTGCGTGCGAGTGCACGTCAAAGTGGAATCCCGGGACGGGCGCATTGCCGAGGGCTGGGGTGAGACGCCGCTTGCGGCATCGTGGGTGTGGCCCAGCACGCTAAGCATCGCGGAGCGCGCCGAGCGTATGAAAGCCTTTGCTCTTCGCGTCGCGAAGCTGCTCACCCGCTTTGGCCAGTTGGGACATCCGATGGAACTGGCGCATGACTTCCAGCACCAGCATCTGCTGCCCGCGCTCGATGCCTTGAATGCGGAACTGGGCGGGCACTCAATGCCCTACCTCGGTGCGCTGGTGGTTTTCAGCGCTTTCGATATCGCCGTCCATGATGCCTTCGGCGTGGCGCACCGCTGCGACACGTATGCGACCTACAACGCGGAATTCATGAACCGCGACTTGAGCGCGTTCATCACCCCGGAAGACGTCAGTGGCATCTCGTTCTCACAAAAGTATCCGCAGGATTTTCTCGTCACCGACGCACCGGCGACGCTCCCTGTCTGGCATCTGGTGGGAGGCGTGGACGCGCTTGAGGCGAAGGATCTCAACGGCAGCGAGCCGGACGACGGTTACCCGGTTCTGCTGGCCGACTGGATCCAGCGCGATGGATTGAAGTGTCTGAAAGTGAAGCTGCGCGGCACCGATGCCGGATGGGACTATGAGCGCATGGTGCGCGTGGGCCGCATCGGCTTCGCCCACGGCGTGCGCTGGCTCAGCGCGGACTTCAACTGCACGGTCAAGGAGCCGGCGTATGTCAACGCCATCATGGACAAGCTCCTGCGCGACGAGCCGGAAATCTATGCGCGCACGCTTTATGTGGAGCAACCGTTCCCCTACGATCTGGAAGCGAATCAGATCGATGTGCGCAGCGTGTCCGCGCGCAAGCCGCTGTTCCTGGATGAGAGCGCGCACGACTGGGAATTCGTGCGTCTCGGCCGCCGTCTTGGCTGGTCGGGAGTGGCATTGAAAACGTGCAAGACACAAACCGGCGCGCTGCTGAGCCTGTGCTGGGCGAAAGCGCACGGCATGCCGCTGATGGTGCAGGATTTGACCAATCCCATGCTCGCCATGATCCCGCATGTGCGTCTGGCCGCGCACGCCGGCACGATTCAAGGCGTGGAGTGCAACGCGATGCAGTTTTACCCAGAAGCGTCGACGGTCGAACAAGCGGTGCACCCCGGACTGTATCAGAGGCGGAATGGAGTCATCGACCTGAGCACCCTGCGTGGAGACGGATTCGGGTATCGAGTGGATGAGATCAACCGGCCCCTGCCTCAAGCCGCCAGCTAAGGCTGCATCAGCGCGTGCTCTGCTGTCCGACTCGCGGCTGCAGCGCCCGCCGGTAGGTAACCACCGCGTCTGCCAGGCAGTCACAGACCGCCTGACGATAGTTCGCCGCCGCGATGTAGCGACCCTCCGTGGCGTTGGTAACGAAGCCGCCTTCAAACAAAATGCCCGGACGGGTGCAGCCGGTCAGCACCGTCCAGCGCGCGCGTTTGATCCCGCGATCAATGAGCTTGATACCACCGTCCACGGAATTGAAACGGTGGATCACCGTGCCGTGCACGGCTGTGGCGAGGGCGATGTTTTCAGAATCACGACGATTGCCATCGAAGGAGTTGTTGTCCCAGCCGCGTGACCCCATGAAGGTTGAGGACGCACCTTGCGGCGAGAGCGACCAAGTCTCGATCCCCGCCGCCTCCGATGAACTGCTGTTGAAGTGCAGGCTCACGAAGATGCTGCGCGGGGTCGCATTCGCGATCGCCACCCTGCCGCCCAGCGTAATGAAATCATCCGTGCTGCGTGTCAGCACCACCTTGAAGCCGCGCTTCTGCAAACAATCACGCAGCGTGGTGGCCATCTGCAGGGTGAAGTCTTTTTCATATCCATACACGCCCTTGGCTCCCGAATCATGGCCGCCGTGGCCCGCATCCACTACGACCGTATCGAACCACTCCGATGTGGTGATGTGGCTGGGGCGCAGCACGGGATCGAGCAGTTTTACCAGATCCAGGCGCGAGATGAGCGCCTTGCCTCCTGACTCGGCGGCCTCCACGCTCAGGATGAATTTGATGTTGTTGATCACGAGATCGAGGCTGCCAATCTCAATGCGCATTAGAATCGTGGGCGAACGCAGCCAGACTCGCTTGCCATCGCGCTTCAGAGTGCTGAACCGGAAAAAACGCTGGATGCTGTCCGCCGTGATGTAGTCCCGCCCATTGAGTTTGACGACATCCCACGACCCATCAGCTGCAGGCAGCGGCGGCGGAGGAGGCAAATTCTCTGCAGGCGGCGGATTGTCTTTGGTCGTCGCAGCTGTTGCCGGGGCGGGCTCTGGCTTCTTGGGGCCAAAGGCGGCGCTCACATCATCGAACTCACCGCCTTGGCCCTTCGCTTCGCCCGGCTTCTTGCTTGCGGTGTCCGGCGTCTCCGGCTTCGGCGCAGCCGTGGCACTCGCCGTCGCAGCGGGTTCCTTGGCTGGCGTGGTGGCGGCTGGTTTGGCGGGCGGTTCGGGCGCAGCCTGAGCGGCAGCTTTTGGCTTCTCCGGAGCTGGCGCAGGTGCCGGGGGCTTTTCGGACGACTTTGCTGCTGGCTTCTCAGCAGCCTTTGGCGCGGGGGGCGTCTCTTGCTTCTTGGGTTCGGATTTTGCCGCAGGCGTTGCCTTCGGTTTTGGGCTGCCCGTGTCAGCCGGCCTTGGTTTGGTGGCCTTGGGTGTGGAGGCGGGTTTCGCTTCGGGCTTCTTCTCGGGCTCCTTCTTCTTCGGAGTCGCAACCTTTTGCGCTTCCGGATTGGGCTTTGGTTTTTCCGCAGGCGTTTCCTTGGGCCTGGCTTCGGGTTCCTTGTTCTTGCCATCGAACAGGCCGGTGACACCGCGTCTCACCCGGCTGAAAAAACCGGGCTTCTTCTCGTCCGTCGTGGCAGGCTCTTCCGCCAATGCCACGCCATGCGCGAAGAAGATCGCGAGCAGCAGGCAACGGGTCTTGGCAGATTTCATGGCGAACGGCAAAACGGTCGGATGGTAGCTGTCTTGCCCGCTCGCGCAAATGCCATGCCTGATGAGCATCGTATTTTTCCCAGGCTCGCAATGTGGTCCACGTGATTTGAACCGATCCATCAGCGCGGGCACTAAAGCTCGTCCGTCTCGATCGGAGTGCAGCCAGCCACCGGTCTTGCACATTCGATTCGGAGCGGTCACAGTTCGACATGTCTTCCCTGGGGCGGCCCTCATGCATTCAAATCGTGCGCTGCGCGTGTGCCGCGTCGTGGCTGATGCTGGCGGCTCTGGCACAGGCCGAGACCAGGTATGTTGAAGGTGATGCGATCGTGACCTTCAAGGCCACGGCTACTCTAGACCAGGCGAAAACCGTGCTGAAGAAGAAGTCGATGACCTTCGCGCGGCACTTCGGTGCCCTGTCGGCGCGTCGAAAGAAGCCCATCGGCCTCGTGCGGGACAACGCCCGGACCACCGCTCAGATCATCGCCGATCTGAGAAACGATCCCGACGTGGAGTCAGTGGAGCCGAACTACCTGCGCTGGATCAAGGCGGTGCCGAATGACACCCGCTTCGCGGAGATGTGGGCTCTTCAAAACACGGGTCAAACCGTGAATGGCAGTCCGGGCACGGCAGGTGCGGACATTCGGTTTTTAGAGGCACGGAATCGCGCGCGCCCTGGAGCGGGCACACCAGTGGTGGCGGTGGTGGACACGGGCGTGGATTATACGCATCCGGACATCGCGGCGAACATCTGGACGAATCCGGGCGAATCCACCGGCAATAACACGGACGACGACGGCAACGGCTACGTCGATGACGTGCATGGCTACGACTTCACTGTGAGCGGCACCACCACGGCCACGGATCCGATGGACTCCGGCGATCACGGCACGCACGTTGCGGGCACCATCGCGGCGACCGGCAACAACAACGCTGGCGTGATCGGCGTGAATGACGCAGCGAAGATCATGATATTGAAAGTGTCCACCGATGGCTCCACGATGAATTCCTCCGCGATCATCGAAGCCTTCCAATACCTGGTGGATATGAAGAACCGCGGCGTGAACATCGTGGCGATCAATGCCTCCTACGGCGGCGGCGGCTCATCCACGGCGGAGCGCGATGCAATCCAGGCAGCGGCGGACGTGGGCATCCTCATGATTGTCGCAGCGGGCAACGAATCAGCCAATAACAACGTCACGCCCTCGTATCCTGCCAGCTACCGTCTCGCCAATGAGATCGTTGTCGCTGCAACCGATCAAAACGATGCGCTCGCCGGCTTCTCCAACTACGGCCCGACCACCGTGGACATCGCCGCACCGGGCGCGAACATCCTGTCCATCAAGCCCGGGGACGTGTCTTTGCAGGCCGGGCTCGGAAAGTATTCGACCAATCATATCACCTACACCGGGCGGATCGTCTCCAGCCAGCAGATCAGCGGTCAGCTCATCGACTGCGGTATCGGCGATGTGGGACAATTCCCCGCAGCCGTAAGCGGGAACATCGCGCTCATTCAGCGCGGCACGCTCTTCTTCCAGCAGAAAGTCGAGAACGCGATGGCCGCGGGTGCCGTCGCTGCGGTCATCTACAACAATGTTTCCGGCCCCTTCTTCGGCACGATGCAAACGCCGGGCAGCTATATTCCGGCTGTCTCGATCTCGCAGGCGGATGGTCTTGCGATCAAGGCAGCGCTGCCCATGCAGGCGACACTTTCGTCGGCGCCGGGTTATCAGTTTCTCGATGGCACTTCCATGGCGACACCGCACGTCGCGGGTGCCGTTGCATTTGCTGCCATGCTCTATCCGGGCGAAACGATGGCTCAGCGGCGGCAGCGCATCTTGAAAGCGATCGATGTGCTGCCAGCATTGCAGACCAAGGTCCTGACTGGCGGGCGGTTGAACTTGTTGCACGTCATTGATGGTGGAGTCGATGGTGCGCAGCCGTGGCCCTACATCGTCAGCAGCGGCACGCTTGCAGCGGGGGCGGTCGGCGAATCTTACACCAGCGCGATTCAGGCGAACGGCGGAACCGCGCCCTACTCCTTCGTGCTCAGCTCCGGATCGCTGCCTGATGGACTGGTGCTCGCAGGCGACGGCACGATCAGCGGCACGCCAGCCATTGCAGGCGCCAGCACGTTCACCGTGATGGTGTCTGACGGGAATGGCCCGGGTGCGAGCACGGATCTCACGATCAACATCGCAGCCGAGCCCCTGAAGATTCTCACCAGCGGCACGCTGCCGGATGGCCAGTTGGGAACAGACTACAGCCAGACCTTTGCCGCGTCGGGCGGCACCTTGCCCTACACATGGTCGGTAACCGGTGCCCCGCTGCCGCAAGGGCTCGCTTTCACAAGCAGCGGTGAGTTGCACGGACTGCCTTCCCTTGCGGGCTCCGGCTCGTTCACCATTACGGTGCAAGACGCGCACGGCAGGACAACCTCGCTCGCCTGCCAGCTCACGATCGACGCATCGCTTGTTTCCATCACTACGCCCTCGTCGTTGCCCGGTGCGGTGAAGAACGTGACCTATCAACAGTCGCTCGTGGCGATCGATGGCACGCCGCCTTACTTATGGACGCTGGTTGGCGGCAGTCTCCCGCAAGGCATCGTGCTCGCCTCATCGGGCGTGCTGAGTGGCAAGCCATTGATGCCCGTGAACACGAGCTTCACGGCCAAAGTAGTGGACGCCGTCGGGAACGCATCGGCGCGGCTCTTCACGTTGGCGGTGACGCCCGCCTATGTGATTCCCGTCGTGAACCCGGTGACGCTGGGCCCCACGACGATTGGCATGAGTTTTGGTGCCAAGGTTACCGCTACAAACTATCCGAAGGCATTCTCCATCTTGGGCCTGCCACGCGGTGTGACGTATTCGTCCGTCACGGGTGTGATCTCGGGAAGGCCCAGCGTGAGCGGCAGTTTCAATGTGACGATCAAATCCACCAATTCCGCGGGCACCAGCGCACCGGTCGTCGTGCCTTTCGTGGTGAATGCCCTGCCGGCCGGGGCGATCGGCAGCTTCACGGGTTTGGTCGATCGTAATGCGGGGGCCAATGGCGGCCTCGGTTCGCGGCTCGATTTAACCACCACCGCGCTCGGTGCTTTCACGGCACGAGTCACCACCGGCGCAGCCGTGAAATCCGCCACGGGCTACCTGCTGGATACCGCGCCGCAGCTTCGTGCCTCGATCGGCGGACATGTGCTGAACCTCACCTTCGATGCCGGGGCGAATCTGGTGGGCGGCACTTATGATGCGGCGGTCGTCACCGGCTGGCGGCAGACATGGAACGCCATCACGCATCCCGCGACACAGCGGGTGGGTTACTACAGCGCTGGCATTACGCTGGCAGATGCCGGTAACATCGGTGTCGAGGGCATTCCGCAGGGCGATGGCTATGTGACTTTTACGATGACCGGCAGTGGCACGTTTACTCTCGCAGGCAGAACTGCGGATGGCCAGTCCATCAGTTCGTCAGGGTTTGTGGGACCGATTGGCGAGATGCTCATGTATCGGCCTCTGTATTCGAATCGAGGTTCGCTCACCGGCACGATGCGGCTCGATGTCGATCCCGGCCTGCAATATACAGAGAACATTGTTTCGGGATCGCTCACGTGGCTGAAGCCAAAAAACACATCTCGCGCTTATGCAGCTGGCTTTGGTCCGCTGAACCTGTCGGCTTATGGCAAGTATCTTTCCGTGTCGGCTTCGGGCCATGTCGTGCTGGGATTGCCTGCTGCGGGCACGGCGGCACTGAAGTTCTTTGATGGCGGACTGAGTCTCGCGGCGATCGATCCCGACATCGCATCGTTCGGCTACAGCAGCACCTATGTGGTCACGATGCCGAAGGCGGGCACTGCGGACAATCCGGCGAAGGCAACGCTTTCGATCAATCGGGCCTCCGGCGCAGCGTCGGGCACCTTCACGCTGCAGGAAGCGAGTCCGAAGCTCACGCGCACCGTGACGTGGTATGGCATGATCGTGCGGCCCGCCAGTGGCACGGCGAAGGCCACGGGCGCCTTCCTGCTGCCGCAGATTCCGCTGAGCGGGCAGACGATCTCCAATTCACCGATTCTCTCCGGCAAGGTGGTGATCGACCAGCCGTGAACTGCGCTCAAAGTTTCGCCGTGCGCTTCACAACAACTCAAGACTTGGCGAGTTAGTGCGTAGCGATTCTGCCGCCGTTACCGTGCATCGACTCCTGACCATCCTCGCCTTTTTCCTCGCTGCCTCCGCGCGCGCCTGGCTGCATTTCAGCACCCCGCTCGTGCAGGGCATGAATGGCGGCTACTACCTGGTGCAGGCGCGATCGTTGATCGAGAAGTTCAGCCTGGCGATTCCGGATTTGCCTCTGACCTTCACCCTCCACGCGCTGCTGGCAAAACTGATTTCGGCGATGTCAAATCTCAGTCTTGACGAGAGTGTCATGCTGGCGGTGAAGATTGCGGACTCTGTCCTGCCTGCGCTGCTGGTGTTCCCGGTCATGCAGTTGGGAAAGGCATGGTCGCGCGATGGATCGGTGATGGACCTGCTGATGACGGCGACGGCTGCCGTGCTCTGCGCGGCTGGTGCGCCCGCGCTGCTCATGGTGGGCGACTTTGAGAAGAACTCCCTCGGCCTTGCTCTGCTGTGCACGCTCACCAGGGCCGTCCACCGCTGGGTATCGGAGCCGGGTGCCAGGAGAATCCTGCTGGCTGTGGCAGTGCTGGGTTTGATCGGTTTGACACACATCGGAGTGTTCGGCACGAGTCTGATTTTTGCCGCAACAGCGTTGGTGGCGCTGCTCTTCTCCCATGGGCGGGCGGGCTTTGGCAGGGCCGGGCGCATCATTGTGCTGGCCGCCCCTGTGGTGGCACTGGCCGGCGGACTGGTGTTTTGGAAATTCGATCCAGCGCGCGTGCAGAAGTTGCTGCACGCGTTCTCCGATCCCGCTGGCTACCTGTCCAGCAGCGGTGGACCTCCGCGAATGATTGGCGGTCCTGCCGGTCCGGGTCCGGACGCACCTCGAGGTCCCATGCTGGTGCCTGGTTTGCCGGATGACTGGTCGCGCTGGGCTCCGATGGCTGCATTCTTTGGTTCGGCGCTCGCCGGAGCAGGTGTGATCCTTGCGCAGCGGAAGACGATCGGCGTGCAAAACATCGTGGTGATCGCTGCTGCCGCAGTGACGGTGATGGCGCTGACGGGGCCTTGGGTCCAGGGCGACAAGCTGATGCGCTTCCAGCTCAATGCGGTGCCGCTGGCCGTGCTTTGCCTGCTGTTTGCATTGCTGCGTATTCCGCGCACCTGGCTCGGCTGCGTGCCCGCGTGGCTGCTGCTCGTGGCGGCGCTCGCGCCTTCCGCATCGAAACTGATGTCAGGTCCGCGCCCCATCATCACTGACGCGGCGGCACGCGAGCTGGATGAGATCGCCACGCGTGTGACTGATCCGGCGGCAACGCTCGTCGTGGCGCATCACGGGCTGGAATGGTGGGTGGCATGGAAGCTTCATACACACATCGCCCAGATGCAGGCGCTGGAAGCCGCCGATTGGCAGAAATACAAAAACGTCTGGTTCATAGAGGACAAACGCGGCCAGCAGATTCCCATGGGCTCCGGTGGACCGGGATTCTTGGGCGGTCCTGCCGCGCAGCCACGGATGCCCGATGGCGCGGCTGGACCGCGCCCGATGCCGGGTCCTCGTGGTGCTGGTGGCATGCGCGGCGGACCGATGGGCGGGCCATCCATTCCGGAGGACGCGGAGGTCTGGCATGATGGCGAGTATTTTCGAATGGCCTGGGTGCAGATGCCGCCAGCGTTTCTGGAGCATCATGACGAACCCGCAGACCGGCTGCTCGATCCGTTCGCCAGTGGAGGCTTCTGACTCTCAGCGGCGCAGCGCCACCAGGGTCCAGCCCGCGATCAAGAGCGTGCCGCCGATGGGTGTGATGGCACCCAGCCAAAGAACGCCGGTCAGGCTTAGCACATAAAGCGTGGCGCTGAAGATGATCGTGCCAGCGGCCAGGCAGCGAAAGCCCCAGCGGCTCACATTTGCCAGTCCCAGCGCCAGCAGCACTGCGGAGTGAATGAGATGGTAGTGTGCCGCCGTGTTCCAGGTGTCCACACGACCATGCGCCTCCAGAATCTTTTGCAAACCATGCGCGCCGAACGCACCGAGCGAGACAGCCAGTGCGCCGAGCACAGCCGCGATTCGGACCTGGACATAATGAATGTTGTTCACGCATGTATAGATGGATCAACGTCCCGATTGTCAACCCTCCGTGCCATGCGGTTCCTAGCGTTCCTCCTTGCTGCTTGTTCCTTCGCTCGCGCGGTGGAGCGCCAGCAGCCGTTTGAGATAAGAGTGGTTGACGAAGCCACGGACAAACCCGTGCCCATGGCGGTGCTGGATACCGTGCACGGCCTGCGCTTTATTACGGACAGCGCAGGCGTTGCAGCATTCGACGAACCGGGGCTGATGCGCCGGCGCGTATTCTTCACGGTGAGCAGCCCGGGCTACGTGTTTCCCACGGACAATTTTGGATTCGTCGGCCTGCCTTTGGACACGGTTCCGGGGGGAATGGCGGAGATCAAACTCACCCGGCAGAACATCGCCGAGCGCGCCTGGCGTGTCACCGGGCAGGGCATCTATCGCGACACCGCGCTTCTCGGTCATGATGCGCCGCTGCCGTATCCGAATCTGAGCGGCGGAGTGCTCGAGCAGACCGGCACCCAGGTTGCGTTCTTCAACGGCAAGCTGTGGTGGCTGTGGAGCGACACGCGCCGTGCCGCGCATCCGCTGGACAACGTGCGTGGCACGGTCGCGACATCCGATTTGCCGGACAAGGGCGGACTTGATCCCGCTCAGGGCGTGCATTTGACCTATGCGGTGAATGATCGTGATGAGCCGCAGCCGGCCCTGCCAGGCAAAGAGCCAGGCCGCATCCATTACGACGGACTCGTCAGCGTCAAAGACATGATGGGCGCGGAGCACTTGCTGGCGCACTACGAGCAGCTTTCCGATGACGGGAAGCGCATCGAGCACGGCCTGGTGGAATGGAACACCGCATTGAAGCAATTCGAGCGCGCCATCGTGCTCAGCGATGACTACCTGTGGCAGTTCCCCCAGGGACACGCGGTGCCCGCGCCAGACGAACAGCGCGTCTACTTCGGTTCGCCCTATGCACTGGTGCGCGTGCCCGCGACCTACGAAGCGATCGTCACGCCCAGCCTCTATGAAGCGCTCACCTGGGACGAGAACAAGGGCGAGATCCGGTGGCAGCAATCGCGGCCGCCGATGACGCATGATGCCGAGGATCGCTGGATGGCTAAAAAGCTGCTCAAGTGGTCGGCGACTCGATTGCAAACTACCGATGTGGCGACGGACAAAGAGGTGCTTCTCCGCTCCGGCAGCATCCGCTGGAGCGCCTGGCGGAAGCTCTGGCTGCTGATCGCGGCCGATGAAAAAGGCGATGTCTGGTATGTGGAATCATCAAAGCCCGATGGCCCATGGCACAGTGCGGTGCGCATCGCCACGCATGGAGGCAAAGGCTTCGCCGATGCGCGGCAAATCGAATGGCTGGATCAGGAAGGCGGACGCGTGATTCACTTCCTCGGCACCGTGCTGGACGAATCGCTCACCCGTTACCACGGCACGCAGGTCATGTATCGGCTGAACCTGGATGACGCCCGGCTGCGGGCCGCACGCTAGCCGGACGCGCTCAACTCAGCAAACACCAGACGTCCGGCGCTCGTCTGCGTGGCACCGGTGACGCGCACCTGCACCGTCTGGCCGATCAGTCCGGCTGCCTGATTTACCACGACCATGGCACCATCAGGCAGGTAGCCCACGGCCTGGCTCTTGTCCTTGCCGGCCTTGATCAAAGTGATCTCCAGCGATTCTCCGGCCGTGAATGACGTATGCAGCGCCCGCGCAAGCTCGTTCAAACTCAGCACTACAATACCGCGCAGGCGGGCCACCTGCGCCAGGTTTTCATCATTCGTCAACAGCCGCGCGTTCAGTTCGCGTGCGAGCGACACCAGCCGTGTGTCCACCGGCACCGTGTCAGCGGTCGCGTCTTCGTGAATGGTTACGTCCAGTGCTTTGATCGAACGCAACTCCTGCAGCGCCTCCAAACCGCGCCGGCCCCGCTCACTCTTTTGCGGTTCCCGTGAGTCCGCCAGACGCTGCAGTTCATCCAGCACGAGGCGGGGCACCACCAGCGTGCCGTTGAGAAAGCCGGTCTTCGCCAGACTGGGCACGCGCCCGTCGATGACGATATTTGTATCCAGCAAGATCGGTTCACCCTCGGATGCATCCCTGCGCACGCGCACGTAGGGGATGATCAGCGCGAACTGGTCGCGATCGCTCCGCAGCGCCAGTGAGATGCCGAGAAAGCTGAGCGTCGCATAGATCGCCAGTTCGATCGTGCCCTGCACCATCGGCTCGCTGAGCAAGGGCAGTTGGAACACACCAAGACGCGTAACGGCCTGCGCCACGAGAAACGCGCAGAACAAACCCACCAGCAGACCGAACACGCCATGGGAGAAATGCCGGATCGTCAGCCGGCGTAGCGTGGCATCAAGGCCTACGACTGCCGCACCGAACGCGAACCCGAAGAGCAGCCCCCGCCATGCCGATGCATCAAAGCCGGAAGCGATCATGCGGCCGATGAAAGCGCACGCGAACACGAAGGCGACACGCACGATTCGGAGCGGCCAGTTCGGATGCATGAGCAGGGGCTTGCGACCGCGCAGCGGTCATTTCAAAAACGAGCACACATACTGGCAGATGCCGGATGTCACGCTGATGGTGAAGCCCGACTTTGCCGGCACATCGAAGTGAGTTCCCGCGGCATAGCTGCGGGTCGCATCCTGCCCGTCGAGCAGGACCTCACAGCTGCCATCGGTGATTTCCATGCGCTCGGCGGCATCGGTGCCGAAGTGGTAGCTGCCAGGATAAATCAGCCCCAAGGTCTTCTTTGTTCCTCCGGCAAACAAGATGCTGTGGGAAACAACTTTCCCGTCGAAATAGACATTGGCTTTCGCGATGGCGGTGACGTTCTCGAACTGCATGGCATGTCGAGTGAAGGCGTTTCCAGCTCGCGCGGCAAGCTTTTACTTTGCAGCGGCACCAGCGGAAGCGGCTTCAGAGTATTGCTTCCACCAGTTCTCCGCGGCGCGAACGTGCAGCGGCGGAACGTGCATGCCGTAGTCGTCCTCCAGTGTCCGCTGGGCCTCTTTGATCACATCCAGCACGGGATCGGTTTTCATCGCCTGAATCAGCGCCGCGGCCACATCCTGCGTGCGCCTCCCGCCCAGCACGTAAGCGGCACGCGCGCGCACCTCCAGCGGCTGTTTGATATCGAGCAACAGTTTGATGGCCTGGTCCGGCTGCAGATCGGCTTCGCTGCGGACAGCGGGATCTTTGATCAGATCGCGAACGGGCAGGCGGTAGTCCGGCGGCAGACGCGAGAGTCTTCCGTAGTAGTTCTGCACGCGAATGATCTCGGCCTGCACGCCGTCCCGCAACTGGCTGAGATCTTTGTCCTCCAGGCTGCGCCAAAGATTGTCCATCGCCTCGCTGCTGCCCTGCGCGATCGCCTGATCTGCCCAGAACATCAGCCGGTTGCGCTCTTTCAGAAGCCAGAGTTCCTGGCTGGCCGGAGATGCAATGGGAACTACGCTGGCAATCTGGGCTGATGCCGCCTGACGGGCTTCGGGCGAGAGATCTCCTGCCTTCGCGGCTGGCGCTCCGGCAGTCTGCATCTCGCGCGACAGCCGGCTCAGACTCGCGGCGGACTCTTCCTGCTGCGAGCGCAGGGCGTCCACTTGCCGTTGCAGCCGGTTGACCTGCTCGTTCGCGCGATCGAGCGCGGTGCGTGTCGCCGCCAGCTCTGATTGCAGGCCGGTCATGGCTCTCTCCCCGGCGAGTTCGGTGGGAATCATGCCCGGCAGTTCCACGGCACGCTGCTGCAGCTTGGGCTCGATGTTGCGCTGATAAAACGAATACATCATGCCGCCGAACACCAGAAAGCCTGCCAGCATGATCGCGATGAATGCCAGTGCCATTTTGCCGAGGCCGATTGACCGGCGTTGGTTGGCCGAGCGCCCCGTGCCTTGCAGTCCCAGCATCGTCACCCGCCGCGCCTCGGCCTCCTGCCGCTTCCGCGCCGCCTCCTGCATCTGTTCCGTCACAGGCTCGGTCTTCGCCAGGCCCAGCGCTTTTGAATCCGGTGCCGCCGTCGAGGGCACGGCAGTTCTGTCTCCGGGCGCGGAGCTGGCTGGACCTTCGATTGGGGCGGACATGGGACAAAGTATCGAAGCATCCCGCGCTGCACGCCAGAACAAATCCCGGCTGGTTCCGCACCTGGAGAATTCAGCGATGGGATCACAGCGCGCGCTTGTTCGCCGCGTGATACTTCTCCTTCCAGTCCTCCGGCAGTCGCAGCGGCTTGCCCTGCGGCATCTGCACCAGCGCGAGCTGCTGGCGGCAGGTAATGAGAATGGTCTCCTCGTGTGCGCGGCGCACCTCAAACGCGCACCAGAAGCGCGCACGCTCCAGCGTCTCCAGCCAGCCTTTGATCACGAGGTGGTCACCCAGCGTTGCGGGTTTGCGATAGTCGATCTCCGTGCGCACCACGACCGGATACACGTGCGTCGTCGCCATCTCGCGCAGCTTCATCCCAAGCCTGGCCGCGAGCTTCGTGCGCGCCGTCTCGATCATGCGCAGATAGGCGATATTGTGCACGACACCGCCGATGTCGGTGTCGAAAAACATCACTTCTTCGTGCGTCTCGATCGTGGGAACGTCTGTCATGGCGAGTCGATAGCCCGCGCGGACGATGAGGCAAGAACCAGCCGCTAATGATTCGCCAGATCCTCGATCACGAACCGCATGCCCCACACCACTTCCGCGAACGGCACAAAGTCCATGTGTTCGATCTTGTCGCTCAATTCATGATAATGATCCGAGCGAAGATAGGCCGTGTCCGTCACGCAAAACGCGGGAAACTTCTCCTCCTTGAAAGACCAGTCATCGGACCACGCCACGATTTTGCCCATATCCGGCAGTGCCATCTGACGCACCGCCACCCGTGAGTGCTGGCTGAACACCCGTGCGCAACGATCCATCAACGGTCCGTTTGGCTTCACGCTGAGAAAAGCCGCGTAATCAGCCCGCGCCGGCAGTCCGATCAGCGAAGGCAATCCAAGGTAGTCGCCACGGCGCTTCGTCTGTGGCTGGGCCGAATAGCATCCCACCGCATCGAAAGAAATCGCCGACACCAGCTTTTCCGATGCACACGTCTGCTTGAAAAGTCGCGCACTGACGCGGCTGCCCATCTGGTCCGTTTGATAAAAAGGCGGCTCTTCATTGACCCAGAAGTAAAAGCGCAGCGTCCGGTTTTGAGGATGCTGATGAAACCATCCTGCCAGTGCCAGCGTGGCCGCGACACCACTCGCGTTGTCATTCGCGCCCGGCGTCCCCAGATTGTCGGGCAACACGCGCTCGTGATCGTGCCAGCCCTGGTGCGCGATTCGAGAATCGTAATGCCCGCCGATCACGATGATCTCATTGGGTTGCGTTGTGCCCGTCACGTCCGCATAAATATTTCTCACCGGCCGATCAGCAGGCAGCTTGTTGACCTCGGTGCGCGGCACGTTGAAACACTCCGGCACCGGCTTCAGCCCCGCATCGCGCAATTGCCCTTCAATCCACGCGGCCGCACGCTCCAGTCCCTTCGTCCGGTAACAATTGCGCTCGCCAATGTCTTCCGACAGCACCGACACCGTGCGCCTTAATTCGCCGCTCAATCCCGCAGGCACGTCAGGATGCCCGGCCGCAAGATGGGTCTCATAGCTCGTGGCACATCCCACGAGGCCCCAGACGCCAAGCACCAGCAGCATCACCATGACTGCGGCGGCTCGCAATACTCTCCCGAACAAGCGCAATGCTTTCATGCGCCGCATTGTTCCCAGCTTCAGCGTTTCGTCGAATCGATCTTTTCAATGCCGGCACGGATTTCAATTCGCCACGCAGGCATTCTTCGTCATTCATCATTCGCACTTCGTCATTCCTCTCCATGGCCCTCGATCTCGACTGGTATTCCACCCCGCTCTATTACGACATCATCTTCGACGCGGACACGAAGAAGGAAGCAACGTTTCTGGAAACCATGTTCGAGCGCCACGCACGGTTGAAGCCCGGCAAGGTGAAGCGCGTGCTGGAGCCCGCGTGCGGCAGTGCGCGACTGATGGTGGAACTGGCCCGTCGTGG
>WBZU01001381.1_pt1 | contig 18276 bp, 17 predicted proteins | sample 5204311 | NCBI WGS metagenome assembly WBZU01 (sample SAMN12344359, study PRJNA552823) | activated sludge metagenome | biome: Activated sludge suspended growth; feature: Nitrification reactor; material: Wastewater; isolation source: activated sludge from nitrification reactor of wastewater... | reverse complement strand
GGGGAACGGCCGAGACCACCTTCACCTCCTTGATGTCCTTCGACCCGAGGTAGGTCTCGTCAAGGCGGAGGGTGGTCTCGGCTGCCTTGCCGGCACCATCGGGGAGGTCGACGGCCTTCACCGCCGTCGCCGTGGCATCGACGACGATGCCGTCGCTGACGAGGGCGTAGACGACCCCCATGACCGCGCCGGCCCGTGTGCTCGGTCCGGGGGCGCTCGACAGGTGGACCTCGGAGTCCGGCGGGAGCACGATTGACCCGACGCCGTGGCGATGCTCCGCCGAGGCCGGGGCAGGTGAGGCGGCACGATCCGTCGGACCGGATCCACACGCCCAGCAGGGTCAGGCCGAAGGCGCCGATCAGTGCCTGGAGGCGGTGAACGGATCTGGGCTCAGTTGGAGATGCCATCGACCGACCTCACATCTCCGGGCGTGGGCTTGTAGACGCCGCAGTCGATGTAGCCATGAGCGGATGTGCTCTCCATGGCGTTGACATCGGCGCAGGCGTCGTTGTGGTTATCGGCCAGCCCGAGGACATGGCCGAGTTCGTGGGTGGCGGTCGACACGTTCCAGTTGGCCTGGCCCGAGTTCGCTCGTTGCGTTGCCAAGGTGCGGTTGAGCCAAACGTGCGGTTTCGAAGCCCAGGTCGATGATCCGCATGGCGGCGCTGGAAACCCGGTCGGCCCGGTCGTCGAGGTGTAGCCGCTGTTGCTGCTCTGGGCGGAGGTGAACTCACGCAGCTCGAAGACACCCTTGCCGGCTACGGGTGGAGCGGGCCACGACCCATAGATGTCGGGTGCCGCACTGTTCGCCTCGCGCCAGAAGTTGGCACCGTCGACCGCGGCGAACACCAGGACCCCTTCACCCTCGTCGCCGTTGTTGTTCTGGTTGAACGCAAGCTGGCCGCGGTCCGGTGCAAACTGGCAGCCGGCTCCGATAGGTGCCGGGTCGCATGCGGAAAGTCCGATAGCACTTGTCGCGACCGCCACTGCGACAGGCAACATCAAGGTTCGAAACCTCACCAGTACCCCTCGGGTTGCGGTTCTGCTGCCGAACCGCCCGAAGATCAGCTGGCGAACAGTCTCACGCGCTTCCCGATCTGTGGCAATGGCTGCTTCCATGCGTTCTCAGACCTGCCTGAATGGTCGGGTCGCGGGTGCATCTGGTAGCGCGGCCGAGAAGCGCCGGTTGCCGAACTTGCTCAGCTCCGGAGCGTCACGCCGGGGAGGGCGCCGGTGTGGACGCCGTGCTCGACCGTCGGCACGCCGTTGACGAGGGTGAGCTCGTAGCCGGTGGCGGTCTGGTACCAGCGGCCGGAACCGCCGGGGAAGTCGTGGCGGAACTCCGGCAGCGGGAGGGCGAGGGCGTCGAGGTCGATCACGTTCACGTCGGCCGGCCGGCCCACCGCCAGGGTGCCCCGGTCGGCGATGGCGAACAGGGCGGCGGGGATCGAGGTGAGCCGGGCGACGCCGGCGGCGAGGTCGTAGAGGCCCCGGTCTCTCACCCAGTGGGCGAGGAACCAGGTGGGCTGGCTGGCGTCCATGATCTGGCCGACGTGGGCGCCGGCGTCGGCCAGGCCGAGCACCACGTTGGGGTCGGCCAGCAGGTGCTCGACCTCGGCGGGGGTCTGGTTGAGGAACGGCCAGTTGAGGAGGCAGGCGCCGTCGGTGGCGTCGAGCAGGTCGAGCCAGTGGGCGGTGGGCGTCGTGCCGGCCGCCGCGGCCCGGGCGGCGAGGGAGCGCTCGGGGTCGAGGCGGTAGTCGGCCGGGACCGTGTCCAGCGGGAAGAGCTTCTCGGGGTCGATCCCGCCGGGGCCGTCGCCCTGCTCGATCAGGACCGCCCGCTGCTCGGGGTCGCGCACCGCGGCCAGCCGATCGGCGAACGGCAGGTCGAGCAGGGCCCGCCACGCCGGCGCGCCGCCGAAGGGGGAGTGGTGGGCCAGGCCGAAGAGCACGCCCACCGAGCGCACCGTGGTCTGGGGGTGGACCTGCGCGCCGGTGCGGTTGGCCTCGGCGACGTGGCCGAGCACCTGCCGGTGGAGGTCGCCGCCGGCCACCGTCTGGGTGAGGCCGAACGACACCGGCCGCCCCGAGGCCCGGCTGACCTCGGCCAGGACCGCCACCTCCTCGGCGGTGCTCTCGGGCGTGGCGCCGTTCTGGGAGCCGAGCATCGCCGCGGTCTCGAACACGCCCTTGCCGTGGCGGCCGAGCACCCCGGCCAGCGCCACCAGCTCGTCGACGGTGGCGTAGGTGCCGGGGATCGGCTGGCCGTCGGCGCCCTTGTGGAGCACGGTCCGGCTGGAGGAGAGGCCGAGGGCGCCGGCCGCCATCGCCTCGTCCACCAAGGCCACCATGGCGTCGAGGTCGGCGTCGGTGGGGGCCTCGGCGGCCCGGTCGCCCATCACGTAGCAGCGCAGCGCCGTGTGGCCGATCATCCCGCCGACGTTGAGGCCCTTCGGCCGCCGGTCCAGTTCGGCGAGGTACTGGCCGTAGGTCTCCCACTCCCAGGACAGCCCGCCCATGATGGCGTCGGCGGGGATGTCCTCGACCGACTCCATCATCTCGGCCAGCTCCCGTCGGTCCTCGGCCCGCACCGGGGCGAAGGTCACGCCGCAGTTGCCGATCACCACCGACGTCACGCCGTGGAAGCACGACGAGGTGCCGAGCGGGTCCCAGCTGATCTGGGCGTCGAGGTGGGTGTGGATGTCGACGAAGCCCGGCGTGACGATGCGGCCGGTGGCGTCGACCTCCCGGGCCGCCTCGCCGGTCACCTCGCCCACCGCGGTGATGACCCCGTCGGTGATCGCCACGTCGCCGACCACCGGCGGCGCCCCGGTCCCGTCGACGATCGTCCCGTTGCGGATCACCAGGTCGTGCATCGCCGGATGGTACGCGGCACCGCCCGGACCGCAACCCGAACCTGCACGAGCTGAGCTGCGGTGCGCGGCAGATCTCGGGCAAGAACGAGTGGGCACCCGAACCGGCACGAGCTGAGCGGCGGGGCGCGGCAGATCTCGGGCAAGAACGAGTGGGCACCTGAACGGCCTACGGTGCGCCGATGGCCGACGATCACGACCGACCGAACGACGAGCGCCACCGCTGGCGGGTCGACCCCGACCACCGTCCCGACCTCGCCGAGCTCGACCCCCACGGCAACGACGGCGCCCCCGGCGACAAGGACGAGACCCGCGCCCTCACCGAACCGCTGGTCGAGGAGCTGGCCGAGCTCCAGAACCGGCTGTGGGCCGAGCACCGCCGGTCGGTGCTGCTGGTGCTCCAGGCGATGGACGCGGGCGGCAAGGACGGCACGATCCGCAAGGTCTTCACCGGCGTCAACCCCCAGGGGGTGCGGGTGGCGTCGTTCAAGGCGCCCACCGCCGAGGAGCTGGCCCACGACTTCCTGTGGCGCATCCACCGCGAGACGCCCGGCCGCGGCGAGATCGGCGTGTTCAACCGCTCGCACTACGAGGACGTGCTGATCGTCCGGGTGGACGAGTTGGTGCCCGAGGACGTGTGGCGCCCCCGGTACCGCGCCATCCGGGACTTCGAGCAGCAGCTCACCGAGGCCGGCACCACCGTCGTGAAGGTGTTCCTCCACATCTCCAAGGACGAGCAGAAGGCACGCTTCGAGGAGCGGCTGACCCAGCCCGAGAAGCGCTGGAAGTTCTCCACCGCGGACCTCGACGTGCGCAAGAAGTGGGACGAGTACCAGGTGGCCTACGCCGACGCCCTCGGGGAGACCTCGACGAAGGACTGCCCCTGGTACGTCGTGCCCGCCGATCGCAAGTGGTACCGCGACTGGGCGGTCCTCCAGATCCTCCTCGGCACGCTCCGCGAGCTCGATCCGCAGTACCCGCCGGAGGAGGCCGGGCTCGACGCCATCGTGGTCGAGTAGGCCGGCGGGGTTCGCCGACGCCGGCCGCCGGCTCGTGCCAGGATCGGCCGATGGGCGACGGGGACGAGCGGGACGAGCAGGTCGACGGCGTCGGGGGCGGGCGCGGCGGGCCGCGCTGGGGCCGGCGGATCCTGGTCGCGGTCGGGGTGTTCGTGGGGATCGCCGCGCTCTGCGCCGGCGCCTTCCTGTTCTTCACCAGGAACCCGGACCCCGACGCGTTCTACGACCCGCCCCAGGACCTGTCGGCGCCCCCGGGCACCATCCTGCGCTCGGAGCCCTTCGACCACGGGCTCCCGGCGGGGTCGAAGGGCTGGCGGATCCTGTACGTCTCGACCGACGAGCACGGCGACCACATCGCGGTGAGCGGGCTCGTGATCGCCCCGATCGCGAGGTCGTCGCGACCCCGGCCGGTCCTGGCCTGGGCCCACGGCACCCTCGGCCTCGCCCGGTCGTGTGCGCCGTCGAACACCGAGAAGCCGCTGGCGTCGATCCCCGACCTGCGCGGCGCGGTGGCCGCGGGTTGGGTGATCACCCTCACCGACTACCCGGGCCTCGGCACGCCCGGTCCCCACCCCTACCTCGTGCTCCAGAGCGAGGGTCGCGCCGTGCTGGATTCGGTCACCGCCGCGCACCAGCTCGACACGGGCCTCGACCTCCAGGACCGCTACGCGATCTGGGGCCACTCCCAGGGCGGCCACGCCGCGCTCGCCGCCGGCCAGCTCGCCCCGCAATACCTGCCGGACCAGGAGCTGGTCGGCGTCGCCGCCCTCGCCCCGGCCACCGATCTCGCCGCCGACCTCGCCGCGGTCCGCGGCACGACCGCCGGGAACTTCCTGACCGTGCTCGCGGTCCAGGCGTGGAGCGCGTACTACGACGACATCCCTGCCGGCACCCTCACCCGTGCCGCTCGGGTCCCGGCGCGGACCCTCGCCAGGACCTGCCTCAACCAGCCGTCTCGGTTCCGCATCGCCGTCGCCGGCCTGGCCCTGCCCGACGAGGTCCTGGCCCTCGACCCCGAGGAGGACCCGGCGTGGCGCGCCCATCTCGCCGCCAACGAGCCGGACCCGACCGGGATCGACGCGCCGCTGTTCGTCGGCCAGGGCGATGCCGACGAGATCATCGACCCCGAGGTCACCGAGGCGTGGGTGGCGGCGCGCTGCGAGGCGGGTGGACCCACCACCTGGCGGAGCTACCCGGGGGTCGACCACCTGGCGGTGGTCGAGGGCGGCGGGGACGACGCGATGACCTGGACCCTCGATCGGTTCGCCGGCGAGGACCAGGTCGACGCCTGTCCGGCCGCCTGAACGTCGCCGACCGAGCTCAGCTGGGGCCGGGCGGCACGCCGTCGCCGGGGTCGGGGAGGTCGACCACCATCCGGGCGCCGGACGGGTCGTTGCGCTCGGCCCGGATGCGGCCCCCGTGGAGGTCGACCACCCAGCGGGCGATCGCCAGCCCCAGGCCCGAGCCGCCCTCGTCGGTGCTGCGGGCCTCGTCGGTCCGGTAGAAGCGCTCGAAGACGCGGTCGATGGCGTCGGCGGGGATGCCCGGGCCCTCGTCGACCACCTCGAGGCGCACCATCGAGCCGTCGCGGCGGGCCGACAGCACCACCTCGCCGCCGTCCGGGGTGAACCGCGCCGCGTTGTCGGTGAGGTTGGCGAAGACCTGGTGGAGGCGCTCGGGGTCGCCGTCGACGGCCAGGTCGGGCGGCTCGACCTCCACCCGGAAGACCACGTCGGGGGAGTGGAGCGCGGACTCGTCGGCCACCGCCTCGAGCAGGTCGGCCACCGGGAACCGGAGCAGGTGCAGCGGGGTCCCGCCCGACTCGAGCCGGCTGAGGTCGAGCAGCTGGGTGACCAGCCGCTGGAGGCGCTCGGTCTGGGCCAGCATCGTGCGCAGCAGGGCCGGGTCGGGGGCGACCACCCCGTCGACCACGTTCTCGAGGGTGGCCCGCAGCGCCGAGATCGGCGTGCGCAGCTCGTGGGACACGTTGGCCACCAGCTCGCGGCGCTGGCGGTCGACCTCGGCGAGCTCCTCGGCCATCTGGTTGAAGGCGGCGGCGAGGCGTCCCACCTCGTCGCGCGAGGTGGTGCGAACCCGAACGCTCACGTCGCCGGCGGCCATCGACGCCGCCGCCCGCTCCATCGAGCGCAGCGGCGAGGTCATGCCGCGGCTGAGCAGCTGCACCATCCCGAGGGCGAGGACGGCGGCCACCCCGGCCCGGAACACGGGGGCGAAGTTCAGCTGGAGGCCGATCTCGTTCACCGCCAGCGTGCTGACCACCGCGGCCACGATCACCACCGAGAACTTGACCTTGATCGAGCGGAGGCCCCCGAGCGGGCTGGCCGCCACCGAGCGCGGCGCCAGGCCGCGCCCGCCGAGCCCCGGACGCCCACCCCGGTTCACGGCGCCGCGGCCCCGTCGGCGTCGCCGTCGACCGCCGCGCCCTCGTCGTCACCCTCGCCGAGGGCGTAGCCGACGCCGTGCACGGTGCGGACGACGCCGTCGCCGAGCTTGCGGCGCAGGGCCCGCACGTGCGAGTCCACCGTGCGCGCCCCCGAGCCGTCGCGGTAGCCCCACACGTCGGCGAGGAGGCGCTCCCGGGTGAGCACCCGCCCGGGCTTGTCGGCCAGGCCCACCAGCAGGTCGAACTCGGTGGGGGTGAGGTGGACGATCTCGCCGTGCTGGCGGACCCGGCGGCCGTCCACGTCGATGTCGATGCCGTCGTCGAGCTGGAGCGTGCGGGCCGGCACGGTGCCGGCCAGGGCGTCGATCCGGCGGAACAGCGCCTGCACCCGGGCCACCAGCTCGCGCATCGAGAACGGCTTGGTGAGGTAGTCGTCGGCGCCGACGGCCAGGCCGATCACGAGATCGGTCTCGTCGTCCCGGGCGGTCAGCATCAGCACCGGGAGGTGGCGGTCCTTCTGGATCTGGCGGCACACCTCGAGGCCGTCGAGGCCGGGGAGCATCAGGTCGAGGATGACGAGGTCGGGCTCCCAGCGCCGGGCCCGGTCGACGCCGCTCGGCCCGTCGGCGGCCAGCTGCACCTCGTAGCCCTCGCTGCGCAGCCGGGCCGCCACCGCATCGGCGATCAGCGCCTCGTCCTCCACCACCAGGATCTTGCGGGCCATCGGCGGACGTTACGTCGCTTGGGCCGGCTTCCGGGTGGTGCCGTAGCGTTCCCGTCCATGGCCGACTACACCCCCCCGTTCCGCGACATCGCCTTCACCCTCGACCACGTCATCCCGCTCGACGAGCTGACCAAGCTCGCCGCCTACGAGGCGATCGACCGTGACTCGGTCTTCGGGGTGCTCGAGGAGTTCGGCCGGCTGATGGCCGACGTGTGGGCGCCCACCAACGCCGTGGGCGACCACGAGGGCAGCCGGGTGGAGGGCGACGAGGTCGTGACCGCCACCGGCTTCAAGGAGGCCTACCAGGCCTACGCCGAGGCCGGCTGGGGGGCCGTGCCGTTCGACGAGGCCTACGGCGGCGGCGGGTTCCCCTGGATCGTCGGCATCGTCATGCAGGAGATGCTCAACAGCGCCAACATGGCCCTCGCCATGGCCCCCCTGCTCACCCAGGGCGCCATCGACGCCATCCTCCACCACGGCAGCGAGGAGCAGAAGGAGAAGTACCTCCTCAAGATGGTGTCCGCCGAGTGGACCGGCTCGATGAACCTGACCGAGCCCGACGCCGGCTCGGACGTGGGCGCCCTGCGCACCAAGGCGGTCAAGCAGGACGACGGCACCTACCGCATCAGCGGGCAGAAGATCTTCATCACCTTCGGCGAGCACTCCTTCACCGACAACATCGTCCACCTGGTCCTGGCCCGCACGCCCGACGCGCCGGCCGGCACCAAGGGCATCTCCCTGTTCATCGTCCCCAAGTTCCTGGTGAACGACGACGGCAGCCTCGGCGAGCGCAACGACGTCCACATCGTGTCGGTCGAGCACAAGATGGGCATCAAGGCCAGCCCCACCTGCGTGCTGGCCTACGGCGACAACTCCGACGGCGCCATCGGGTACCTGATCGGCGAGGAGAACGCCGGGATGCGGTACATGTTCACGATGATGAACAACGCCCGCCTCGGCGTGGGCGTGGAGGGCCTCGGCCTGGCCGAGCGCAGCTACCAGCACGCCCTCGGCTACGCCAAGGAGCGCAAGCAGGGCTACGCCCCCGGCGCCGCCCGCGGCGAGAAGTCCTTCATCGTCGAGCACCCCGACGTCCGCCGCATGCTCCTGACGATGAAGGCGTACACCGAGTCGATGCGCCTCCTCGCCTACAAGGTGGCCGAGCAGATCGACGTCGCCCGCCACGGGGCCGACGAGCCCACCCGCACCGAGGCCCAGGAGATGGTCGACCTCCTGATCCCGCTGGCCAAGAGCTTCTGCACCGATCTCGCCGAGACGGTCACCTCCACCGGCATCCAGATCCACGGTGGCATGGGCTTCATCGAGGAGACCGGCGTCGCCCAGTACTACCGGGACACCAAGATCACCCAGATCTACGAGGGCACCAACGGCATCCAGGCGATGGACCTCGTCGGCCGCAAGATGCCGATGCGGGCCGGCGGCGTCCACCAGGACCAGGTGGACCGCATGAAGGCCACCGTGGCCGAGCTCTCCGGCGCCGGCGAGGACCTCGCGGTGATCCACCGGGAGCTGTCCGCCGCCATCGCCGCCCTCGAGGACGCCACCGGCTGGCTGCTCTCGGAGGGCCTGGCCGACCCCGTGCAGGCGCTGTCCGCGGCGACGCCGTTCCAGCGCCTCTACGCCACCACCGTGGCGGGCTGGCTGATGGCGGTGCAGGGCCTGGCGGCCAAGCGGATCATCGACGCCGGCGGCGCCGACGCCGACCTCGCCGCCGTGAAGCTGGTGACCGCCCGCTTCTTCGCCGAGCACCTGCTCCCGCAGGTCCACGGCCTGGTGGCGCCGGTGAAGGCGGGCAAGGCGGACCTGTTCGCCCTGACCGCCGACCAGCTCTGAACCGCCTCCCGGTGCGGACGGGGTGGGTCGTTCGGCTCACATCGCCGCCCGATCGGCCGATGGGACGACCTTGACCGAGCGCTCCAGCGACTGGACGGCGCCGAGCACGGCGACCGGACTTGGCCGCGCCAGGGCCCTGCGGGCCCTGGCCGAGCTGGGCCTGCCCGCGACCGGGCTGGTGCGGGCCGACAGCGTCACCAACGAGGTGTGGCTGACCGACGACCACGTGGTCCGGCTCAACCGCGCCATCGATCCGCGCCTGCACCGCGAGGCGATGCTGTCGCAGGTCCTCGGCCCCGACGTGCGCTACCCGCCGCTGGTCCAGCACGGCGGCGAGGTCGGCAACGACTGGCTGGTCCTGCAACGGGTCGAGGGCCGGCCCCTCAGCCGGTGTTGGCCGACGATGTCGACCACCGACCGCCGGGAGGCGGTGCGCCAGCTCGCCGGTTGCCTCCAGGCGGTGCACCGGACCCCGGCGCCGGCGGTCCAGGGCCTCGTCGACCCGCCCCAACCCCTCGACCCCGCCCCCACCGGCGCGCTCGCGGTGCGCAGCCTGCTGGCCGCCATCGATCGGGCCGGGCGCCTCGAGCACGTCGACGGGATGGTGATGATGGAGGCCGCCGAGCACGTGCGGGCCAACGCCCACGCGCTCGACCCCTTCGACGGCCGCACGCTCATCCACGGCGACCTCTCGCTCGAGAACGTGCTGTGGGACGGCCACGACGTGACCGCCCTGCTCGACTTCGAGTTCTCCCGCCCCGGGCCGCCCGACCTCGACCTCGACGTGCTGCTGCGCTTCGTCGCCCTGCCCGAGTTGCACGTGGCCGCCGACTACGAGGCCGACACCCGCCGCGAGGACTACGCCGACGTGCCGTGGTGGCTGGCCGAGGACTACCCGGCGCTGTTCTCCGACCCCCGCCAGTTCGACCGGATGCGGATCTACAGCCTGGCCTGGGACGTCCACGAGCTGCTCGCCTTCCCGCCGAACGGACCGGCCCGCACCCTCCACCGCCACCACCCGCTGCGGCGCATCCAGCACCTGCTGCGGGGCACGAGCTACCTCGACCGCATGAACGGCGGCGTCGCCCTCGAGTACTGACCTAGGCCGTCGGCGGCGCGGCGGCGAGGGCGCGGACCACGTCGTCCGACAGCGCCGGCCACGCGGCGGCCGCCCAGGGGCCGAACGGCCGGTCGGTGAGGACGACGAGGGCGGCGTCGAGGGTCGGGTCGACCCAGAGGAACGTGCCGGCCTGGCCGAAGTGGCCGAAGGTGCCGGGGTCGTTCGTCCGGCCGGTCCAGTGGGGCGACTTGTGGTCGCGCCGCTCGAAGCCCAGGCCCCAGTCGTTGGGGTCCTGCGCCCCGAAGCCGGGCAGCACGCCCCGCAGGCCGGGAAACTGGACCGACGTCGCCTCGGCCAGGGTGGCGGGGCTGACCAGCGTGGGCCGGAGCAGCTCGCCGGCGAAGCGGGCGAGGTCGGCGGCGGTCGACCAAGCCCCGTGGGCGAGGCTCCCGTCCGGGAGGTCGGTGGCGCCCATGCCGAGCGGCGCGAGGACCGCTTCGGCCACGTACTCGGCGGCGGAGATCCCGGCGGCCTGCGCCAGCGCGTCCGCCAGCGCGTCGAACCCGGCGTTGCTGTAGGTGCGGCGGGTCCCCGGCGGGGCGACGATGCCGCCGTCGAAGCCGAGCCCGGCGGCGTGGGCCAGCAGGTGGCGGACGGTCGCGCCCGGGGGGCCGGCCGGCGCGTCGAGGTCGAGTGTCCCCTCCTCCACGGCGACGAGGATCGCCAGCGCGGCGATCGGCTTGGTCACCGAGGCCAGCGGGAAGCGGGCGCGCCGGTCGCCGGTCGAGGCCACCACGCCGTCGGGGACGACCACCGCCGCCGCCTTCCGCTCGACGTCCCAGGCTCCGACGGCGGCCAGTGCGTCGCCCGCCGCGGAGGCGGCCGTCTCGAGTTCAGCCACCGTCCCAGACCATCCCTCGGTCGGTGGGCGCGGCTGCGTCGAGGACGACGTCGGCGGGGGAGCGGCGGTCGATGTGGCCGATCAGCCCGCGGTACACGCCGTAGCCGGCCGGCTCGCGCAGGCGCGGCGACCAGGTGGCGGCCACCTCGACCGGCACGCCGAGCTGCTGGTTCTCCTGCTGGCGCACCCACCCGGCGCAGTAGTTCATGGCCAGGCCGATCCGCCGGCGGTCGGTGCGGTTGGCGCCGCCGCCGTGCCACAGCGACCCGTGCCACACCAGCACGCTGCCCTTGGCCATCTCGGCGGGGATCGAGTCGAACTCGGCGCCGTAGGCGGGGGAGCGGTCGGCCCGGTGGGACCCGGGGATCACCCGCGTGGCGCCGTTGTCCTCGGTGAAGTCGGTGAGCGCCCACATCGAGTTGCAGACCGTGGGCGGGTGGGGCTTGGGCAGCGGCATCAGCTGGTCGTCGGCGTGGATCGGCTGGGCCACCTCGCCGGGGTCGATGGCGATCGACGACAGCGACGACACCAGGCAGCCGGGGTCGAGCACGCCGTCGACGATCGGCAGGACCGCCGGGTGGACCGGCACCTGCGCGTAGAGGGGGCCCCGGGCCAGGAGGTTGTAGATCCGCACGGTCGAGCGGCCCTCGAACCCGTTGGACGACGGGCCGATGCCGAGGTCGTGCTCCAGCCGGGCGAGGTCCTCCACCAGCGCGTCCACCAGGTCGGGCTCGATGGCGTCGGGCACGATCGTGTACCCGTGCTCGTCGATCGCCGCCAGGTGCTCGGCCGGGTCGCCCATCGCGGCGCATGGTAGGCCGGTCCGGTGGACGAGCCCCGGGAGCCCACCGCGTTCGAGGACGCCGTCGCCGCCGTCCTCCGTGCGCTCGGCCCGGGCGACCTCGTCACCTACGGCGAGGTGGCCGCCGAGGCCGGCTACCCCGGCCGGGCCCGCGCCGTCGGCCGGCTCCTCGCCACCAGCGACGGCGCCTTCCCGTGGTGGCGGGTCGTCAACGCCGCCGGGCGCCTGGTGCCGGGCCACGAGGCCGACCACGAGCGGCGGCTCCGGGCCGAGGGGGTCGAGGTCCGCGACGGACGCGTGCGCCGCGCCCCTAGCGTGCGCCCATGACCATCTACGACCACCCGGTGCAGGCCCTCGGCGGCGGCGACGCCGACCTCCACGACCACGAGGGCCAGGTCGCCCTCATCGTCAACGTCGCCTCCAAGTGCGGGTTGACCCCCCAGTACGCGGGCCTCGAGGAGCTCCAGAAGACCTACGGCGACCGCGGCTTCACCGTCCTCGGCTTCCCGTGCAACCAGTTCCTCGGCCAGGAGCCGGGCACCAGCGAGGAGATCGCCACCTTCTGCTCGACCACCTACGGGGTCACCTTCCCGATGTTCGAGAAGATCGACGTCAACGGCGACGACCAGGACCCGCTGTACGCCGAGCTCACCCAGGTGCCCGACGCCGAGGGCCAGGCCGGCGACGTGCAGTGGAACTTCGAGAAGTTCCTCGTCACCCCCGGCGCCGGCCAGATCATCCGCTTCCGTCCGGGCGTCGAGCCGCTCGACGAGGCGATCACCGGCGCCATCGAGGCCAACCTCCCGGCGTGAGTCGCGGTTCCCGGCAGGCCACGCCCTAGCCTGGGGCGAGCAGGACGGCGCCCTTCCTCGGCGGTCCTGCGGGCCTGCCTCACCGTCGAGTGTTTCCGCTCCGCACCGAGCTCGGCCCACCGAACCCGGCTGACGAAAGCGGACCACCCGTGACCAATCCCACCTTCGACGCCTTGGGCGTCGCTCCAGACCTCGCCGGCGCGCTCGCCGAGCGGGGCATCTCCAGCGCGTTCCCGATCCAGGCGCTCACGATCGCCGACGCCCTCGCGGGGCGCGACGTGTGCGGCAAGGCCAAGACCGGCTCGGGCAAGACCCTCGCCTTCGGCCTGCCGGTGCTCCAGCTCGTCAAGAAGGCCGAGCCCCGCCGCCCTCGGGCGATCATCCTCGTGCCCACCCGCGAGCTGGCCACCCAGGTCAAGGACGAGCTGGCCCCGGTGGGCGCGGCCCGGGACCTCACCGTCGCCGCCGTCTACGGCGGCGCGGAGATCGAGAAGCAGATCGCCCAGCTCAAGCGGGGCGTCGAGGTCATCGCCGCCACGCCCGGCCGGATGATCGACCTGATCGATCGCAAGGAGCTCGATCTGGTCGACGTCGAGATCGTCGTGCTCGACGAGGCCGACCGCATGGCCGACATGGGGTTCCTGCCCCAGGTCGAGTGGATCCTCCGCCACATCCCCGGCGACCACCAGACGCTGCTCTTCTCCGCCACCCTCGACGGCGTGGTCCAGGGCCTGATCGACCGCTACCAGAAGGATCCGGTCCGCCACGAGGTCGAGTCGGCCGGCGTGACCGTGGCCGAGATGATCCACCGGTTCCTGCGGGTCCACCAGATGGACAAGGTGAAGGTGGCCGCCGCCGTCGCCCGCAGCGGCACCCGCACGCTGATGTTCACCCGCACCAAGCGGGGCGCGGACCGCCTCGTCGAGCAGCTCGAGACCGAGGGCGTGAAGGCGGCGGCGATCCACGGCGACCTGCGCCAGAACCTGCGGGAGCGGTCCCTGGCCGACTTCTCCGCCGGCAAGATCCCGGTGCTCGTGGCCACCGACGTGGCCGCCCGCGGCATCCACGTGGACGACGTGGACATCGTCATCCACTACGACCCGCCGGAGGACCACAAGGCCTACCTCCACCGCTCCGGCCGCACCGCCCGCGCCGGCGAGTCGGGCCTGGTGGTCACCCTCGCCCTCTGGGACCAGGAGCTCGAGGTCCGGCGCCTCCAGAAGCGCCTCGGCATCGACCAGCCGCAGCACGAGATCTTCTCCAACAACAAGGTCCTCGCCGACCTCGCCGCCTGGGACCCCAACGACGGTCTCTGATCCGCGAAGGGGTTGCGGGCGACGCCGGGCGGCGGTCTAACGTGACCGGCGACATCGAGAGCGGCCCGGGAAACCGGGTCCGGCAACCTGGGACGGACACCCAAGGTGCCTCCTGCCTCCGGGCGGGGATGTGGCCGGCTCGCCGGCAACGAAGTGTCCGGGCTCCGGCCCGACGCCGGCCCCCTGGGTGTCCGCCCCGCACCGAGCTGCGAGGAGGACACGTTGGCATCGACGACCGGCCCTGACGACGAGGCCTCGCGCCTGGCGCCGCCCTCGTGGCTCCAGCCCCACGCCAGCACGGTGCCGGTCACCGGCGCCTGGCGGCCGGGCGACCCGCTCGGCCAGCGCCAGTTCATGCGGATGGCGGTCGATCGGGCCTTCGTGCTCGAGGGCGGCGGCCAGCTCCACGACATCACCGTGTGCTTCGAGACCTGGGGGACCCTCGCCCCCGACGCGTCGAACGCGATCCTCGTCTGCCACGCCCTCACCGGCGACGCCCACGCCGCCGGGCCGGCCGGCCCCGGCCACCCCACCCCCGGTTGGTGGGACGACGCCATCGGGCCCGGCAAGGCGATCGACACCGACCGGTGGTTCGTCGTGTGCGCCAACGTCCTCGGCGGCTGCCAGGGCACCAGCGGGCCGGCGTCGCCGTCGCCCGACCGCCTCGGCCCGTACGGCCCCGCCTTCCCGGTGGTGTCGATCCGCGACATGGTGCGCACCCAGGCCCGCCTGGCCGACGCCCTCGGCATCGATCGCTGGCACGCGGTGGTCGGCGGCTCGATGGGGGGCATGCAGGCGCTCGAGTGGGGCGTGATGTACCCCGAGCGGGTCGGGCGCCTCGTGGCCATCGCCACCTGCACCGCGGCCACCGCGCAGCAGATCGCCTGGTGGAGCACCGGCCGCCGCGCCATCGCCCTCGACCCCAAGTGGCGCGAGGGCCGGTACTACGACGCCGCCCCCGGCGACGGCCCCCACGCCGGCCTGTCGCTGGCCCGCCAGGTCTCCCAGGTCACGTTCCGCAGCGACGACGTGTTCACCGATCGCTTCGGCCGCGAGCCGGTCGAGCCGCTCAACGGCCGGTTCGAGATGTGGCAGCGGTTCCAGGTCGAGCGCTACCTCGACTACCACGGCACCAAGCTGGCCCGCCGCTTCGACGCCAACTCCTACCTGCTGCTGACCAAGGCGATGGACCTGCACGACCTCGGCCGCGGCCGGGGCGGCATCGCGGCCGCCCTCCGTCGCATCGGCGCCCCGCTCCTGGCGATGGGCGTCACCTCCGACATCCTCTACCCCGCCTACCAGCAGCAGGAGCTGGTGGCCGGCGTGGAGGCGGTGGGTGGCTCGGCCCGCTACGTCGAGATCGACAGCCCCCACGGCCACGACGCCTTCCTGATCGCCACCGACCAGGTGGCCGCCGCCCTCGTCCCCTTCCTGGAGGAGCCCGCACGATGACCGACACGCCGCCGTCCGACACCCCGCCGTTCGCCGGCCCCGCGGCCGACGCCCCCGCAACCGATGCCCCCGGTGTCCTCCACCCCGAGACCCGGGCCATCCGGACGGGGCGCCGGGGCGACGGCGCGTCGCTGGCGCCGGTGCTCTGGCCGACGTCGACGTTCGTGACCCCGACGGTGGCCGACGCCCGCCGGGCCGCCACCTCGGTCGGTGCCGACACCTTCTACACGCGCTACGGCAACCCGACCGTGGCCGGCTTCGAGGAGGCGATCGCCGACCTCGAAGGGGCGGAGGCGGCCCGGGCCTTCGCCTCGGGGATGGGGGCGATCAGCGCGGTGGTGCTCGGCCTGTGCTCGTCGGGCGACCACATCGTCGCCCAGCGCCAGCTCTACGCCGCCACCCAGCTCCTGTTCCAGGCGGTGTGCCCCCGCTTCGGCATCGACGTCACCTTCGTCGACGGGACCGAGCCCGGCGCCTTCGCCGCCGCCGTCCGCCCCGGCAAGACCACCCTGGTGTTCGCCGAGACCCCGGCCAACCCGAAGCTCGACCTCGTCGACCTCGACGAGTTGGGCGCCATCGCCGGGCCGATCACGGTGGTCGACGCCACCTTCGGCACCCCGATCCTCCAGCAGCCGCTGCGCCACGGCGTCGACCTCGTCCTGCACTCGGCCACCAAGGGCATCGCCGGCCACAACGACGCCACCCTCGGCGTGGTCGCCGGCAGCCAGGAGCTGATCCACTGGCTGTGGGGGTTCGCCGTCCTCCAGGGCGCGTCGGCCTCGCCCTTCGACGCCCTCAACGCCGTGCGCGGCATCCGCACCCTGCCGGTGCGCATCGAGCGCCAGTCGGCCTCCGCGCTGGCGATCGCCACCGCCCTCGAAGCCCGCCCCGACGTGGTCGACCTGCGCTATCCCGGCCTGCCCAGCCACCCCCAGCACGAGCTGGCCCGGCGCCAGATGCGCACCGGCGGCAGCCTGGTCACCTTCGACGTGGCCGGCGGCTACGACGCCGGCGTGCGCTTCGTCGAGTCGGTCCGGGTCGCCCAGCTGGCCACCTCGCTCGGCGGCCCCGAGACGCTGGTGACCCACCCGGCGTCGACCACCCACGTCAACCTGCTGCCCGACGAGCTGGCCGCCAACGGCATCGGCCCCGGCACGATCCGCCTGTCGGTGGGTCTCGAACACGTCGACGACCTGCTCACCGACCTCGGCGGCGCCCTCGATGAGGCGACGGCGGCGCCCGGCCCGAGCTGAGGGACCGTGCCCGAGTTGCTCGAGGTCGAGGCCTATCGGCGCCTCGCCGACCGCACGGTGGGGCGCACGATCGCCGCCGTCGACGCGCCCGACGCCTGGTTCCTCAAGCGGGGCGCCACGCCGGCGATGGTCCGCGACGCGCTGGTCGGGGCCACGATCCGCGGGACCGACCGGCGGGGGAAGCTCCTGCTGGTCGACCTCGACGGCGACCGTCCCCGCCTCGGCCTGCGCTTCGGGATGACCGGACGCCTGGTGCTCGACGGCGAGGCGGCGATCGACCGACTCGAGTACGCGTCGGGGCGCGACGACCCGGCGTGGGACCGCTTCGCCCTGCGGTTCGCCGACGGCGGACGGCTCCGGATCTCCGACCCGCGACGGCTCGGCGGCGTCGAGCTCGACCCCGACGTGGCGGCGCTCGGGCCCGATGCCTGGATGATCCGAGCCCCCGCTCTGCGCGCCGTGCTCGCCGGTTCGGACGCCCCGCTGAAGGCTCGCCTGCTCGACCAGGCGCGCCTCGCCGGCCTCGGCAACCTGCTGGTCGACGAGACCTTGTGGCGGGCCGGCCTCGACCCCGCCCGCCCGGCCGGGAGCCTCACCGCCGAGGAGGTCGCCGCCCTCGCCGCCCGCATCCGGCGCACGGTGGCCCTCCTCGATCGCCGCGGCGGCTCCCACACCGGCGACCTCCAGGCGCAGCGCCACCGCGACGGCCACTGCCCCCGCGACGGCGCGCCCCTCCGGCGCCGCACCGTCGGCGGCCGCACCACCTACTCCTGTCCGGTCCACCAGCACTGACCGGCGGCCGGTCCCGGCCCGTGCCTGGCCGCCGGCTCGGGACGGCCGGTACGCTCGCCCCTCCGTGCCCGCCGCCCCCTCCGCACCGCCGCCGTCCCGGCTGTCGCCCGTCCGGCGGACGCGACTCGGTCACCGGTCGGCGCTGGCCGTGGCCGCCGCCCTGCTGGTGCTCGCGGTGGCGCTCGGGTCGGCCGGCCCCGCCGCCGCCCGTCCGGCCCAGGACGGCCTGGACACCTCCACCACCGCGGTGGTCGACCCCGCGGCGGCCACCACGACCATCCCCTCGACGACCACGACCGACGGCGGCGAGATCAGCGTGGCCGAGGGCGGGCCCGGCAGCGCCGAGGTGGCCGCCGAGAACCGCAAGATCTGGGCGGTGGTGGCGGCGCTGGTGGCCGTGGCGATCGCCCTCACGCTGCTCACGATCCGGTACTGGCGCCAGACCCGCCCGGCCCGGCCCGCGCCCTCCCAGGACGATCGTCCGGAGCCGGTGCTCCCGCCGGCCGAGCTGGCCGTCGCGGATGAGGCGGTCGAGGACGAGGCGGTCGAGCTCGACGAGCCGGTCGCGCTCGACGAGCCGGTCGAGGTCGACGAGCCGGCGGAGGTCGTGCCCGCCATCGCCGCCGCGGAGCCGGCCTCGGTGGCCCCGTCGATCGACGATCTCGAAGACGAGCTGTTCGCCCCGCCCACCCTCGAGGTGCCCGTCGTCGTCCCGGGGGTGGACCCGCTGGCCGGCATGGCCGACGACGACGCCGACGAGTCGTGGGCGCCCCGCACCGGCGAGCACCGGGCGGTGGTCGCCCCCGACCTCCCGCGGATCGTCCGGCCCACCCCCGACCAGCGCCGGGCGGCGTTCGCCGCGGCCGCCGACCGACCCGACTGACCGGCGGGCCCCGGCCGCCGCAGTACCGTGCCCGCCATGGCCGACTCGCTCGACATCGACGCCATGCTCACCCGCTACCGGGAGCGGGCCGCCGCGGTGAAGCGGCGCAACCTGCCGCCGGTGGCCGGACC